>ENA-OFCX01000212-OFCX01000212.1-metagenomes-genome-assembly--contig:-NODE-212-length-33155-cov-2.983776_pt1 | contig 33155 bp, 34 predicted proteins | sample MGYA00153384_OFCX01 | MGnify analysis MGYA00153384
TCTTGTCCCCCCCTTATTAAGGGGGGTTAGGGGGGATCGAAGTTTGAATATTCTTGCAGAGATTCCCAAAAACAGAACTTGCGAGGGCAAAATATCTTGAAAGCTCGATCGACATACTGGCAAATCTTACCCTACCTCCGTCCCCAAAAACAAACCATCGGTAAAGCATTAGTTTGTACCATAGTATTTACCATATTTTGGCCGATTATCGCGTGGCTGGTTGGCGAAACCGCCAAATTTATAGGTAAAGGAGATTTAAAAGGGTTTGCTCAAATTGCTGCACTCAGCGCCATTATATTTCTAATTCGCGGTATAGCCCAATATGGCCAAGATACGCTGATGGCAAAAGCAGCTTTGACTATTGCTTTAGAAATCCGCAAAAAAGTTTACACACACCTCCAAAACCTCAATCTCGGCTACTTTGAAACAGCCAAAACGGGAGATTTATCCTACCGCCTCACAGAAGATATTGACCGCATTGGCGAAGTCGTAAATAAATTTTTTCATCAATTTATCCCTTGTATTTTGCAGCTAATTGCAGTCATGGGATATATGATTTATCTTAACTGGCAATTAACTTTAGGTGCATTAATCATTGCACCGCTAATGGCAATCTTAATTGCTTGGTTTGGCGAAAAACTGCTAAGTTACTCGCGAGACAGTCAAAATCGCATCTCTGATTTATCCGCTTTGTTAACAGAAGTATTTAGCGGGATTCGTTTAATCAAAGCATTTGTGGCGGAAGAATACGAAATTTCTCGCTTTGCAGAAGAAGCAGAACAAAACCGCCGTGCTAAGTATTTATCAGAACGAATAAAAGCACTCCAGTTCGTCGTAGTTGGCTTTCTGGAAGCGATGAGCGTGATTTTGCTCTTTTTCATAGGTGGTTGGCAAATTAATCAAGGAAATCTCACTGGTACTGAATTTATCAGTTACATCGCCGGAGTAGCGCTGTTAATCGATCCGATCGCCATTACCACTGCAAATTACGGCGATTTCAAGCAGGGAGAGGCTTCTAGCGATCGCATTTTTGAACTATTAGCCATTGAATCCACAGTCGTCGAAAAACCGGGTGCGATCGAACTTCCCCACGTTACCGGCAAAGTCGAATACCGCAACATTAACTTTGCCTATAACTCGGAGACATCCATTCTACAAAGTATGAATTTACTCGCACTTCCGGGAGAAGCGATCGCCCTTGTCGGCGCATCCGGTGCGGGGAAAACTACCCTAGTAAACTTGTTACCCAGATTTTACGATCCGCAAGCGGGACAGATTTTAATTGACGGGATTGATATTCAAGATGTGACATTAAATACGCTGCGGCGGCAAATCGGAATCGTGCCGCAAGAAACTATTTTATTTTCGGGTACGATTGCTCAAAATATCGCTTTTGGTCAGTCTTATTACGAACTAAAAGATGTGGAAAAAGCGGCGCAAATTGCCAACGCCCATCAATTTATCAGCGAGTTTCCCGACGGTTATCAAACTTGGGTGGGGGAAAGGGGTGTCAACTTATCGGGGGGACAAAAACAAAGAATTGCGATCGCCCGTGCTGTTTTGCTCGATCCGCGAATTCTCATCCTCGATGAAGCGACATCGGCGCTGGATTCGGAGTCGGAAGCTTTGGTACAGGAAGCGTTGGAAAGATTGATGCGCGATCGGACTGTGTTTATTATCGCGCACCGTTTGGCGACTGTGCGGAAAGCTGACAGAATTTTGGTTTTGGAAAAAGGTAGAGTGATGGAATCAGGGACGCACGAGGAGTTGCTCGAAAAGGGCGATCGATACGCTCGTTATTACGCTCAGCAATTTAGTCAATAGAATAGATTAGAAACCGGGTTTTTGGCCGCTTCTGCTGGCCTCAACGAAGTATTCTCGAAAAAACCCGGTTTCTGACTACTCGCGCGTAAGTTCGATCGGAATTTACTGCAAATCGTATATACTTAAAATGCAATAACTATCCAAGATATTAAAAACAACGAGTCAGTAAAGCTATGTCTGCTAAAGATGCCTTTCACGAAGTTGTTAAAACTGCTCTCCAGAAAGATGGATGGCAGATTACTCACGATCCGTATAATTTACAGGCAGGAACTTTAGAACTTTACATCGACTTGGGTGCCGAAAAGGTGGTTGCGGCCGAAAAAGATGGACAGAAAATTGCAGTTGAAATCAAAAGCTTTACTGGCCCATCTAAAATCTCCCAATTTTATACAGCTTTAGGGCAATTTATTAGTTATCGAGCAGCTTTACAACAACAAGAAAATGAGCGTATTTTATACCTAGCAGTACCAGGAAATGTCTACGATAGTTTTTTCACAATGGGGTTTATTCAGTCTTTAGTTCAACAGAATCAAATTCATTTAATCGTTTATGATATAGAGCAGGAGACGATCGCACAATGGCAAATGTAGACCTTTATCGGCAGCACATTCAAAATCTGATCTCGCAACACGCTAGTCTGGTGTGGGATGAGCGAATTCAGGCTCAAACTATTTTTGATACCGATCGCGATCACTATCAATTAGTATATGTGGGCTGGCGCAATCAGCGGCGAATTTATGGCCCGGTTTTGCACCTCGATATTATGGACAATAAAATCTGGATTCAACAAGATGGAACTGAGGTAGGTATTGCCAATGAACTCGTTGAATTAGGAGTTCCTAAACAAGACATCGTACTTGGTTTTGACCCTCCTATTATGCGACACTTAAGTGAATTTGCAGTCGGATAAATTATGACCGATCGCTACTCAAATGTGCTGAGGAACGGCTTTGCAGTAAGTCCCACAACATATCGAGCTTTTTGTGGGGTGGGCCGGATAACCCACCCTATTAAATAGTTTACCGCCCGCTAGCTAAAACCGATCGCAATTTACGATCGCCCCGTGCTTTCTCCCGAAGTTCAGGAGCCGCCATCCGCAACACAAAGTCGAGCAGCCAAGGCGCAATTCTGTGACACCAAACTGCTAAATGACTTTGATATCCTACCAAAATTTCCGGCGCATCTTTGTGCAATCCCGCCATCAGTGCGAGGGCAACTTTTTCGGGGGTTGTGGGAATTACCCAACGAAATTGCTCCAAGTCTCGCACCATGTCGGTATCTGTTAGAGATGGGAGCAAAGCTGTGACTCGAACATTGTAGGCGGCTAACTCGCTGCGCAAAGCTTGGGTAAAGCCTAAAATGGCGAATTTGGTAGCAGAATAAGTCGCCATTGTGGGAGCGGCAATTTTTCCCATCAAGCTCGAAACATTGACAATTGTTCCGTCTTTTTGGGCGGCCATTCGCCTTGCTATCAAGCGGGTAACTGTGTAAGTTCCGAGCAAATTCAAGGCGATTTCTTCCTCAATTAAGGGCAGCGGCGATCGCAAGAATGATGCTTGGTGCGCGACGCCTGCACAGTTGACTAGCAGGTGGATTGGGCCGTTATCTCGCCAAGCTTGGGCGATCGCAATATTCACCGCTACCGACTGAGTTAAATCTAAGGCTAATGGCACTACTTCTACACCAAGAACATCGATTTCCTCTGCCAACTCAATTAATTGCTGGCGATTGCGCGCCACAATCAACAACCGTTTGATTCCTTGTCTTGCTAATTCTAGGGCGATCGATCGCCCAATTCCACGTGAAGCCCCTGTGACAAGAGCTGTTTTTCCTTGAAGCTGCATAGATTAAACCCTCTGGATTTGAAGCTCACCGTGCACGGAGTTATAAGTTGCGAGTTATGAATTTTGTGGAGTTAACTCAAAACTTTTGAATCGCCAACGTGCGCGTGAGTTGAACTAAACTTTGATTTACCAGAAATTCGTCGGGAATCTGGTAAATTAACCTCATTCAAGCAGACAAACCTGAGATGGGAGAACAAGGTGAGAAATCATACCTACTTTGGCTTAATTTCTCTCTTTCTTTAGTCTCGCGTTGCGCAGACTTTGTTGGTGTAGTCGCGAATTATATTCGCCGGGGATTCGCTAGATTGGCGTTTTTTTGGTCTGCGAAGGCAGACTTTGTTTGTGTACTCGCGAATTATATTCGCCGGGATTTTTTAGCAATGTAGAGCATAAATTCCATACCTCCTAGATATGAGTTTTTCGTCTCCATACACACAGTAACAACGGGATCGACAAGCTGCAACAATTTTTAATAAATCTTCCGTAACACTTCTTTACAAACTCCTCAGACGGCATTTTGCCAAGTGCCGTGAAAGCTCAAAGGTATAACACCAGGCAATTCTAACGTGCAAATAGGAGCGTGCGAGAGTCCATCGCTGTCAAATATCCAGACTTCGCTTTTATCAGAATTGCCGTCGTAAACAACAGTTAAAATCCAACCTTTCTCGGACGAAATATCTGGAACGTAGATGGGTTCTGCGGGATAGCGATTTTCGCCACAGTCGGCAATTGTGAGATTTCGGGTTTGCGTGTCCAAACGGGCGATCGCCCCGTAAAGTTCCGCTACACTATCAACGTCAGCCCGATTCATTGCCACATAAATATACCGCGACGGTTGCCCGATTTTGGCAGCAGGTACGATCGGGAATTCGCAAGATTTATCCAACAATTCTTCGATTCCTGTCACTTTCGCAGTCTGAGGATTGAGATGCACTCGGCTCAGAATTCCCTCTGCATTAGTGCGAGTTTTACCTGTCGCTACTTCCTTAAGTCGCTGATTAGTTGTAAAGTCAGCATAGCGCACAAAATCAACCGCCACATCGCCATCTTTCTTGACAAAACCATTAGCAAAATGCCACTGAAACCAAGGTTCGGTTTCGCCGCGACTAACTAAAGAAAGAGTTTCCGAATCAAAAACTAAAACCTGGGTTCCTAATTCTGGTTTCCACTCAAACGAGTCGCCGTAACTGCTAATTCCAGCTAACGCTGAGACTAGATTGAGCCGCACCGGCGGCACACAAAATATTAGGTACTTTCCCGCTAAAACAAAATCGTGTAGCAACGGAACTCCATCTAAGGCAACTGTTGCTTTTTGCACAATTTTGCCTGTAAAATCGCTTTTATATAGATTCAACTTTGTAGTTACACCAGGTGTAACTCCAAAGTTGTAAATGTTACCACTAATCGGGTCGCGCTTGCAGTGAGCGGAATAGGAAAATTTACTATCTACATTACCTAAATTGTCGGTTCCCTGAGTTTCTAGAGTTTGCAAATCGAGGCTGTGAGGCGGGCCGCCTTCCCACAAAGCTAAAAGGCGATCGGGTAAAGCTAAAACCGAAGTATTGGCAGCATTTTTAACAGGTTTGCTCCACCGCAAAAAAACAGGGCCAGGTGCGATCGTCCCGTAATTACTATAGAGAAATCTATCAGCTTTTTGTTCAGCTTGATATCCCGCTGTTTGCACGTAGCGATAAACGGCGGTAGCACCAGCATCGGTAAAATTCACTGCCAAAATTGCACCGTCGCCGTCAAACCAGTGTCCCGCACTCATGCCGCCGCGTTGCAAACGTGCGGGCCCGTTGCGGTAAAGAGTGCCACGCAACCCGTGGGGAATTTTACCAGTTTTAACGGATAGCTGAGTCAACGGAAATTCCGCAGCAGGAGTGGCTAAAGCTTTAGCCCAGGATTTTTTAGCTGAGATTTTAGTGGCTGTTTTCATTGGAAACTGGCAATTTTAAACTGAGCTGGCGGAAGTTTTGCTATACAATTATAGCACACATTACTTAACACCTATGACTCTGCCGCGCCGCTATCTGCTCAGAACTTTTGGGCTGACTGTTATTGGTACTAAACTTTTGCCTATCGCCCAAAACAACTTATTTCTCAAAAGTGCGATCGAGCCGCGCCGCCTGCAAGTCGGTGATACTATAGCTTTAATCAATCCTGCCGCTTTCAGCTACGAAAAAGAAGTGCAGCCATTTTTCAAAGTGCTGGACAAGCTCGGTTTAAAAGTTAAGTTGGGAAAGCACTTTTACGACCGCTACGGCTACTTAGCAGGCAAAGATGCCGATCGCGCTGCTGATGTCAACGCCGCCTTTGCCGATGAGTCAGTGCGAGCTATTTTCACCGGGATGGGCGGCTGGGGCTGCGGTCGCATCTTGCCGCTCCTGGATTATGATATGATCCGCAATAATCCCAAAATCATCATGGGATTTAGCGATATTACTGCGTTATTATTGGCGATTTATGCTAAAACAAATATAGTTACTTTTCACGGCCCTTTAGGTGTATCAAATTGGAGTCCATTTACCATAGATTACGTCAAGAAAGTTTTGTTTGACGGAGGTTCTGTCACCATGCAAAACTCCAAAAGTGTGCAAGTTGAAACAATCCGGGGCGGCACAGCTAGGGGAAAACTAATCGGCGGCAATTTATCAGTAATCGCAGCAATGGTAGGTTCTGCTTATTTGCCGGAGTGGGAAAAGAGTATTTTGTTTGTCGAAGAAGTTGGCGAAGAAGTTTATCGCATCGATCGAATGTTGACGCAGCTAAAATTAGCCGGTATTCTTGATAAAATATCCGGCTTTATTTTCGGACAGTGTACCAAGTGCGAAGCTGAAAAACCCCAAGAGTCGCTAACCTTAGCTCAAGTCTTTACGGATCTGATTCGCCCCTTGAATATTCCCGCGTGGTACGGTTCGATGACTGGACACATCCGCGACAAGTTCACTTTGCCGATCGGCAAAGAAGTTGAAATCGACGCAAATTCTGGTACAATTAGATTGTTAGAATCCGCTGTCTATTAAATATTGAACTATTCGCGATCTTCCCGAGGCAGAGCCAGGGAACGAGCAAACATTCAAACACAAAATCCGAAATATCGTGAAAAACACCTCACAATTTATCAAACAACTAACAGTAATAATCTTAGCTGTAATTTGCCTGCTGCCGCTCAATGCCTGCGCCGCAGCCGAAGCAAGTAAAATAGCCAACAGCGACACTATCTATCAACAGCGAACCGTCCACAATCCCGACGGAATCGGCAAATTTTACATGGGTCGTGAAATTGCCCAAGTCATGGGATATCAAGGCGCGGGTTGGCTGGAAAGACCCTCTCGCGGCATGGAAGAGAAATCAGCTCGATTAGTCAACAATCTCGACTTAAAACCAACCGATATTGTAGCAGATATTGGAGCGGGAACGGGATATTTTAGCTTTCGCATTGCTCCCTTAGTTCCACAAGGAAAAGTTTTAGCAGTTGACGTGCAGCCGGAAATGATCAATTTTCTTGAATTGAATAAACAAGAAAAAAATATCACTAATGTTGAGCCAATCTTGGGCAGTATCGACAATCCGAATTTGCCGGAAAACAGCGTGGATGTAGTTGTGATGGTCGATGCTTATCACGAATTTGCCTATCCCAGAGAAATGATGCAAGGAATTGTGAAAGCACTCAAACCGGGAGGCCGCACGGTATCGATCGAGTATCGGGGCGAAAATCCGCTGCTTCCCATTAAAGGTTTGCACAAAATGACGCAGAAGCAGGTAAAAAAAGAAATGGCAGCCGTCGGTTTAGTATGGAAAGAGACAAAAGAGATGTTGCCTCAGCAGCATTTGATGGTATTTGAGAAACAATCTGAAATTTAGCAGCTAAACCGTTCGCTCCACTAGCATTTTTAGTCATTTATGTCAAGGTACAAAAGACGTATTTAATGCGCAAGGGTGATCGTCTTCGAGGGCTTCGCTAACGGCAAAACAGATTAAGCCTTAAGTAACCCTTAAGATAGACATTTTACTAAAAATACCATTTACAATTAAAAATTGATAACCCAGAGGCGCTTCCTTCATTTTTCTTTGCAAAGAAGCGTCACTACTAACAACTTACCAGCGTGAACATTCCAAGTTCCATCCTTACCATGCTCGTCGGCATCGTAGTGACTCTGATCAGTCTCTGGTACGGGCAGAATCACGGTTTGATGCCGATCGCCGCCTCTGACGAAGCATCCCAGATAGACGAACTATTTAATGTAATGATGACCATTTCTACTGGATTATTTATCCTAGTCCAGGGAGTGTTGATCGTTGCTGCAATTAAGTATCGTCGCCGTGAAGGAGACAACACAGACGGGCCCCCTTGGCATGATAACTTCCCATTAGAAATTCTTTGGACAGCCGTTCCGGCGGTGATCATTTTAGGAATCGGAGTCTACAGTTTTGAGATTTACAACTCAATGGGAGGCCTCGATCCGATGGGTGCTCACGACCACGGAACCATGAAAATGCAGGCTAGAATGCGCGGAAGTGCGATCGCAGCCACACTTTCAGACACAGTTCAAAAAGCCCCTCAAATAGGGTCTCAAAAACTCGTTGCTCTAGGCATTGGTGCTTCCCCAGAAAATGAAGACAAAGCACCAGATTTAATTGTAAATGTCATGGGTTTGCAGTACGCCTGGATTTTTACCTATCCAGAAAGCGGCGTTAGTTCCGGCGAACTGCATATGCCAGTCAACCGCGACGTACAGCTAAATATCACAGCCCAAGACGTGCTGCACGCATTTTGGCTGCCAGAATTTCGCCTCAAACAGGATTCAATTCCTGGGCGACCGAGTGAACTGAGATTTACAGCAAAGAAAGTCGGCGAATACCGAGTTGTTTGTGCTGAATTGTGCGGCCCTTATCACGGAGCGATGAAAGCAGCAGCATTCGTTCAAACGCCTGAAGAATTCGATAGTTGGTTGAAAGAACAGCAAATTGCTAGCACTCAAAACTTAGAGCAAGCAGTTGCAGTCAATCCAGGAGAATTGTCAGACGGAGATTTTTTGGCTCCCTACACCAGCGATCTAGGAATTAACTCCGAAAACCTAGAAAAACTTCACCCAACTCATCATCATTAAAAAACAGTCGTTAGTTGTTTGTCTAGAATAATTTTTTATTAGCTAATAACTAATAATTAATGACTAATAACTAATAACTAATGACTAATAACTAATGACTAATAACTAATGACACAAGCACAGTTTCAAGAAACTGCCAACATTGATGCTCGCGGTACAGAGTCCGCAGATCGACATTGGCGAGATTATTTCACTTTTAATACCGATCACAAAGTCATCGGTATTCAATACCTGGTAACAACCTTTACTTTCTATCTCATCGGCGGTGTGATGGCAACTTTGGTTCGCACCGAACTCGCCACCCCCGACTCCGATTTTGTCAGCCCAGAACTCTACAACAGTTTATTTACTGTTCACGCAACGGTGATGATCTTCCTGTGGATCGTACCCGCAGGTGCCGGATTTGCTAACTTTTTGATCCCGTTAATGATCGGGGCAAAAGATATGGCATTTCCCAGGCTAAATGCCGTTGCCTTTTGGATGATTCCCGTAGGCGGCGTGTTGCTGTTGAGCAGTTTTTTGGTGGGAGCTCCGCAGGCCGGTTGGACTTCCTATCCGCCTTTGAGCTTAGTTACCGCTCAAGCGGGGGAAGAAATTTGGATTCTCAGCGTCTTAATACTAGGAACTTCTTCGATTTTGGGGGCGGTAAATTTTGCCGTTACCATCTTCACGATGCGGGTTCCCAGCATGAGTCTCAATGAAATGCCTTTGTTTTGCTGGGCGATGATTGCGACTTCAGGGCTGACTTTGGTTGCTACTCCAGTGTTAGCCTCAGCTTTGATTTTGCTGTCGTTTGACTTGTTAGCAGGGACGGCATTTTTTAACCCGACAGGTAACGGCGATCCGATCGTCTACCAGCATTTATTCTGGTTTTATTCGCACCCCGCAGTCTACATTATGATCATGCCTTTCTTTGGCGTGATTTCCGAAGTTTTACCGATACATTCGCGAAAGCCAATTTTTGGTTATTTGGCGATCGCCTATTCCAGTCTCGCGATCAGCTTTTTGGGCTTAATCGTGTGGGCGCACCATATGTTTACCAGCGGCACACCAGGCTGGCTGCGGATGTTTTTTATGATCACCACAATGATCATCGCCGTGCCCACTGGGATTAAAATATTTAGCTGGTTAGCAACTCTTTGGGGAGGCAAACTGCGCCTTGTCAGCGCACTTCTATTTGCAATGGGTTTTATCTCAACCTTTGTCCTCGGTGGCATCACCGGGATCATGGTAGCTTCCGTACCTTTCGACATTCACGTTCACGATACTTATTTTATCGTCGCTCACTTGCACTACGTGTTATTTGGTGGCTCGGTATTTGGAATTTACGCTGCTTTTTACCACTGGTTCCCCAAAATGACGGGGCGGATGCTCAATGAATTTTGGGGTAGAGTTCACTTTGTTTTAACGTATATTGGCTTCACCGTAACTTTCTTGCCAATGCACGCTTTGGGAATGCAAGGAATGCCCCGGCGAGTTGCCATGTATGACCCTAAATTCACCACAATTAATGTCATTTGTACGATCGGCGCTTATATGCTGGCCGTGTCTACAATCCCGTTTATCGTTAACGTGATTTGGAGCTGGAGATATGGCCCAAAAGCTGGCGACAACCCTTGGGAAGCTTTGACTTTGGAATGGATGACGACTTCGCCACCGCCTATCGAAAATTTTGAAGGAATCCCAGTATTGGCAACAGGGCCTTACGATTATGGCATGGAAAAAATTCAGCATACTGGGGAACGTCTCGAGCTCATGTTGACAGAAAATGCGATCGCCAGTAGCGAGAAACGGGGTATCTCTGTTGCGGAGGCTGAAGCTTCAACTTTCTTGGGCGGTACTGCAACTTTGGTCGCTCCTGAATCTGAAACAGATGTTGATGTTTCTGACAAAAATTGAGATTGCGAGTAGTCATTAGTGATTAGTTGTTAGTTGTTATTAGTTATGATGGCTAGCAACTAACAAGCACCAAAGGGTACATCTCTATTTTGCAAGGGCGAAGCATTTCGGCAGACAATTTGTTAGTGAGAGCCAGAGATTTACTGCCGAAATGCTTCGCCCCTACGAATATATTTGCACAAATGAGATGCACCCAAAACCAAATAACGAATAACAATCAACAAATAACTAATCACTAATAACTTCTGACTAATGACCTCTTCCTTCCATTACCAAACTAGCAATTAATTATGCAAATACCAGCAATAGATCCAGCAGAAACAGCCCTAAACTACCACAAGCCCGAACACGTAGAAGCTCACACAGAGGAGCATCCCGACCACCGAATGTTAGGGATAGTTGTGTTCTTGGGTTCTGAAGGCATGATATTTTTAGGTATGTTTGCCGCATATCTGATTTATCGGGCGATGGCCCCGGTGTGGCCTCCCGAAGGTACGCCAGCACGAGAGTTGCTGCTACCGGGAATTAATACGCTGATTTTGATTTCTAGCAGTTTTGTGATTCACAATGCGGATACTGCAATCAAAAAGAATGATACGGTGGGAATGCGTAATTGGCTGCTCGTAACTATTGCTATGGGCGCGGTTTTCTTGGCCGGTCAGGTTTACGAATACACTCATTTAGAGTTTGGCTTGACGACTAATTTGTACGCCAGTTGCTTTTACGTATTGACTGCTTTTCACGGGTTGCACGTAACGTTTGGAGTGGTGCTGATGGCGGGGGTAGTATGGCGATCGCGCGTGCCTGGTCATTATTCTAGCGAACACCATTTCGGCATCGAAGCTACTGAGCTTTACTGGCACTTTGTGGATGTTGTTTGGATTGTTTTGTTTGTGTTGCTGTATATTTTGTGAGACGTAAGTCTTGATTGAATTCCCCCTTTTTAAGGGGGTTTTTTATTTTGTCCAGAAGTGCGACTTTCACTCACTCTCTGAAAGCCGATCGCCCTAAATTAAGCTAAATTTAAAATAGCAATTCTCCTATCCAACAGGATTGAGCAAATTATGCAGTGCCAATTGTGCGATCGGCAAATGGAAGCATTAACCGCCCATCACCTCATCCCCAAACAAAACACCAAGCGCAAAAACGCCGATCCCAGCCCCACAATCGACATTTGCTCAGCCTGTCACCGCCAGATTCACTCTCTATTTGACAACAAACACCTCGCCCAAGAGCTCAACTCTCTGGAAAAGCTCAAAAATGACCCTGAACTCCAGAAATTTGTCTCTTGGATTAAGAAACAAAAAACCGACAAACGCATTCAAGTACGCGGCAAAAAAGCTTGAGTATGCCAGCAATAACCGATCGCCAATATAATTAGTGGAAATTAGGCGATCGGCTATTTAACACTTCATATGAAACTTGCGATAAAGCATCGCCTCTACCGGCTTTCCTCCCCGCAAATGTTGCTCAGTTATTGCCGCAACTTCCTCCGGGCAAACACCGCTATACCAAACCTCTTCTGGCAGTACCAACACCATCGGCCCGTTGCCGCACTGTCCCAAACAACCGCTAGCAACAACTTCAACTTCTGAAGGCGACAATTGTTTAAAAGCGGCCAGTACCTTTGCTGTACTTTGTTTGCGACAAGTGCGGTTTTGGCAAACAAGAACTTGCCTAGAAGATTCTTTGATTTTCATGTTTTTTACTTGACAATCTGCTCAATATATGCTATTTTTTTATCATTGGAATAGGTGCGGCCATATATACTCTAATTGTAAAGTGCGTATTGCGCACGCGGAGGATTGTCAGGTGCGCCATAGATACCCGAGATTAATCGGATGATAAACCTTTTGAGGCCAACCATTGTCGATCGAACAAACGGGACTGATACCGAGCCCCGCCGTCGCAAAGTACCGTCACAATCCTATGTCCAGGCCCCATTTGCTTCGCCAAAGCCACAGCCGCCCCCACATTAATCCCCACAGAACCGCCCATAAACAGCCCTTCTTTCCTCAGCAGTTGGTAAACCACCCGCACAGCTTCAGTATCATCAATTTGGATAGCATCATCTACCGGGGCATTCTCCATATTTGCAGTAACGCGGCTGGTACCAATTCCCTCAGTAATCGAACTACCTTCAGTCTTAATTTCCCCAGTTTTGAAATAACTGTAAAGCCCGCTGCCCATCGGGTCTGCCAAAACTGTCTTAATCGCCGGATTTTTTGATTTCAGAAACATGGCTACTCCAGCAAAAGTCCCGCCCGTACCCGTCGCCGCCACCCAAGCATCAACTTTCCCATCAGTTTGTTCCCAAATTTCCGGGCCAGTTGTCTCGTAATGAGCTCGGCGATTGGCCAAATTGTCGAACTGATTTGCCCAGATGGCATTCTCCGTTTCTGCCGCCAATCTTCCCGACAGTTTGACATAATTATTCGGGTCTTTGTAAGGAACAGCAGGAACAGTCCGAACTTCAGCGCCCAAGGTTCTCAAAGCATCGATTTTTTCTTGAGATTGGTTATCGGGAATCACAATCAAACACTTGTAACCTCTGGCATTGCAAATGTGCGCCAAACCGATGCCAGTATTGCCGGCAGTGCCTTCTACTACTGTTCCCCCCGGTTTCAGCAAGCCTTTTTCTTCTGCATCTTTGATGATGTATAAAGCAGCCCTATCTTTGACAGAACCGCCGGGATTGAGAAACTCGGCTTTGCCGAGAATTTCGCAGCCTGTTTCATCGCTGAAGCTGTTTAAGCGGATGAGGGGAGTATTGCCGATAGTACCTACGAAGCCGTTTTTAATATCCATATTTTTTGCGTGTTTGCATCCTATTATTAAGTTTTACAATAAGTTGATATTTATTGCTAGCAGTGCTACCAAATCTTGCTCATATTGAGTAGGAATCCCGGCAAAACGGGGTCGCCGCTGACTATAGCCGGATTCTCCAAACATTCGTCTGCCAAACCAGGACGGTAAATGTAAACTCGGCGATTTTTGCGGTCTATCAGCCATCCTAACTGCACTCCCGGTTCTCTCATATATTCTTGCATTTTTTCTTGCAAGGGCTTGAGATTGTCAGAAGCAGACCTCAATTCAACTACAAAATCCGGGCAAATCGGGGCAAACTTTTGCTTTTGTTCTGCTGACAAAGCATTCCATCTTTCCAATTTTATCCAAGCAGCATCGGGCGACTTGTCACCAATTGAAAGCTTAAATCCCGTACTCGAAGTAAATGCTAAACCTGTACCATCTTGTTCTGCCCAAACCCACAGCGGCCCAAATATATTGCCTTCTCGGTTTCCCGTCTCCGAACCAGTAGGGGTCATAATTAGCAATTCTCCCGATTTGTTGCGTTCGATGCGTAATTCACTATTGATTTGACAGAACTCGAAAAACTGGTCGTCTGTCATTGGCCATTCGGGTGGCATTCGCAATACGATTGTTGATGATAGCATAATTGATTTTCTCGATCGCTTGGTTCCGTTTGTGCTCGCCTGTATGGTGCGTCAGTATTGAGGTTATTACCAAAAATTATGGTTTTACTTTCCTGACGCACCCTACTAATTGCGCTAGTTGCGTAATTTTTGACCTATTTATTTGGCTGAGGAGTCATCCGCAAATAAGGCTTAATTGGCGTGTAACCTTTGGGAAACTTCTCGGCCAACTCTTTCGGGTCGGTAATCGAAGGTACGATGACACAATCGTCGCCATCTTTCCAATCAACTGGAGTCGCAACGCTGTATTTGTCGGTAAGTTGCAAGGAATCAATTACTCGCAAAATCTCTCCGAAATTTCGTCCCGTGCTCGCCGGATAAGTAATGCTCAAACGCAGTTTCTTTTCCGGGTCAATTACAAAAACTGTGCGGATTGTCAGGTTGTTCAGCGAGTTAGGATGGATCATATCGTAAATGTCGGAGACTTTACGATCGCCATCTGCTAAAATTGGATAATTGAGGGTGACATTTTGAGTTTCCTCAATATCTTTAATCCAGCCCATGTGAGAATCTACATCATCGACGCTGAGGGCAATGGTTTTGACACCACGCTTTTCAAATTCCGACTTGAGACGGGCCACAGCACCGAGTTCGGTGGTGCATACTGGAGTATAGTCTTTCGGGTGGGAAAACAACACGACCCAGCTATCGCCAGCCCAGTCGTAGAAATTGATTTCCCCTTTGGAGGAGGCTTGGGTAAAGTTGGGCACTGTATCGCCTAATCGCAGAGACATAACTGGTTTCCTCTAGTTGTATTTAAGAACGGTTCTCTATCATCCCATAATTGCCCGGTTTCTCGATCGAGCTTTGCATCACTCTCAACTTTTTGGTCGATCGATCGCCAATGCCACTAATGTAATGTATGTGCGGCTTCTACCGCATAATTTTCGACCTATGCTTTACTATCTGCTGAAGGCAATACAGCCTATTCTCGTCCCTCTGTGTTTTGTGTCCGCCTGGGGCTTAGTTTTTTTGGTGTGTTCGAGTGTCGGGCGTACTGTCACCGATTCTATGCGTCGAGCTCAGCAAATGCACCAAATTCCTTGTGCTAACTGCGTATTTTTCACCGGCGACTACCGTCTTAAGTGTCCCGTTCAGCCTACAATAGCTTTGTCTGAAGATGCGATCGACTGTCCCGATTATCGATCGCATTCTGGAACTTACGGTTAAAAAATCCGGCCATCTCTTTACATATTTCTTAACATTTTTCACTCTTTCAATTAAACTGAAGTTGTGGTAAAGAGATTTTCAGGAGTGCAGAAAGAATGCTAATTCAAAAGCTAAATGCCTGCGACGAGTTTATTGCTGGCGACGGTACTCAACTGCGAGAATTGCTGCATCCAGACAAACAAGCTGTGGATTTGCGTTACAGTTTAGCCCATGCCACTTTGCCACCGGGACAAACTTCTGTGCTGCATTCGCTGACAACTTCTGAAGTTTATTACATCATCAGCGGTGTTGGGGAAATGCACATTAACAGCGAAAATCAATTTGTGGAAGCCGGAGATACAGTTTACAAGCGTTGGTGAATTTAGGTATGATTCAGCAACGCCAAAAAAACATCACAAACCGAAAATATCTTTTAACAATAACAGCACCCTAGCCATATTTACCGAGTGATTTCCTCTTTTTTCAACTTCGATGCAGAGTTGCAATAATCCTCGGATTCACTTGCATTGCTCCCCTCTAATTAGTTGAGGAAGTATCAGCTTTGTTGGTGGGTGCTGTTATTGTTTTTTAATGAGACAGATGTGAGATTAAACAGCGTTTTACTCCTTAGATTCTATTTTGAACTTCGCTGTGATATCTAGATGTGTATCTGTCGAAGAAGCTTTTTGTTTGCTTCATATTATTAATGTAGCACCTTCTTTTAGAAGCGCAAGTACCTGCAACTAAACTTTACAAATAAAGCAGTAACTGCTGATAATTATGAAGTTAAATCAAGCATCGAGCTTTCTAACTACTCAGCTAAAATAGTAGAGTTCGGCAGTGCCTGCTACCGCGAAAAACACGCATAATATCTGTATGAAAACAACCAAACTCATCAAACTGTGCGCCTTATCGCTCAGCATTTTCCTGCTATATAGTAGTGTCGCGACAGCGGAACCGATGGCGAACCCTCAACCGCAGCAGACTTACACAAACCAAGAGATTCTGCAACAGTTGGTGAAGGCGAGAATCGTGTATCTGGGAGAAACCCATGATAGCGTGGCAGACCACCAAGCTCAACTGAAAATTATCCAAGAAATGCAGCGGCAAAATCCGAAAATTGCGATCGCAATGGAAATGTTTCAGCGCCCTTTCCAAAGCGTACTAGACGGATATTTAGCAGGTAAACTGACAGAAGAGCAATTAGTCGAGCAAACAGAGTACAATCAAAGGTGGCGTTTTTCCTGGGAATCTTACGCCCCCATCTTGCGGTTTGCCAAAGAAAACAAACTACCTGTAATTGCCTTAAATACGCCATCGGAAGTAACCAGAAAAGTTGCGTCTCAAGGTTTAGAAAGCCTGACAGCAGAGGACAAAAAGCACATTCCGCCAATTTCCGAAATTCGCACCGACAACGCCGAATATCGGCAACTGCTGCTAGAAGTTTACCAACAGCATCAAAAGGCAGCACAAGGAAATAGTACAGCTTTTGAAAGATTTTTGCAAGCTCAAGTTTTGTGGGACGAAACTATGGCCGAAAGCATAGCCCAATTTGTCAAAGCAAACCCCGACTATCAAGTTGTAGTGTTGGCGGGGAAAGGGCATATTATCTACGGTTACGGCATTCCCAGCCGCGTCGAGAGGCGTTTGGGAGTCGGAAATGTGAAAGTACGATCGATCTTATTCAGTTCGCCCACAGATACCCCTTTGTCCGCAGATAAATCTATTGCTGACTTTGTTTGGAAGCATTCCCAATAGTACAATTTTACTCGCAAACTGCGATCGGTAACAACCAATGATAAATAGACCAAAAATACTTGCCTTTGCCGGGAGTACCCGCGAAGCATCCTACAACAAACTGCTGGTAAAAGTTGCGGCGGCTGGGGCTAGGACGGCGGGTGCAGAAGTTACTTATGTAGATTTGCACGACTTACCGATGCCACTATTTGACGAAGATTTGGAAGCAAAGGAGGGAATGCCAGAAAATGCCCAGAAGTTGAAGGAGTTGATGGTAGCCCATGACGGGTTTTTGATAGCTTCTCCCGAGTATAACAGTTCAGTTACGCCTGTGTTGAAAAACGCGATCGATTGGGTGTCGCGCCCAGCACCGGGCGAACCGGGATTGGTGGCATTTACTAACAAAGTAGCGGTAATTATGAGCGCTTCCCCAGGCGGTTTTGGCGGTTTGCGGGGATTGGTGCATTTGCGATCGATCCTAGGGAATATTAACGTGTTCGTGCTGCCAGATCAGAAAGCAATTTCCCAAGCTTTTGAAGCATTTAATGCTGATGGTAGGATGAAAGATCCCAAACAGCAGGAGTCTGTTGAAAATCTCGGTGCTAAGTTGTCTAATGTGCTGTCGAAATTAATGGCGTGAGGCAATAAATTCATTTTGCAGTAGGGACACAACATTGTTGTGTCCTAATCCTAGTAATTGTTGTGTCCCAATCCTAGGATGTGTGATTTTGCTGGCTGCATCAAGTGCGTTAGGCCAGCAAAATTGCTATCATGATAATTGATTGCCTGTCATACTAAACCCCAAATTAACATGACATTCACCGGAGATCCCGAATCAGCACCTGTTTTGCCAACAGCCGAAGAAGCAGCGGTTGCCAAAACCAGCAGCCGCGCTTTAGAAGCGCACTTAAAAAATCATCCATCTGGCGAATCCCTGAAATTGATATTAAACGAAAAAGAGGGAAAGACAATTGACATACCGATCGCAGCATTGCCACTGCTGTTAGAGATTTTGCAACAAACAAGCAGCGGCAATACTGTTAAGCTAACTCCAATTACTGAGGAACTTCATATTTATCAAGCAGCAGACATTCTGGGAGTTTCCGATAAATATATGCGGGAGTTGCTGGATGCTGGAAAAATCCCTTACAAGATAGTCAGGAACAGTCGCCGGATAAGTTACGAAGATTTGATGGACTATAAGAAACAAAGTTACGAAGAAAGCAGTAAAATTATGGATATGCTTGTAGCTGAATCAGAAGCACTCGGTTTGTACCATTAAAACATGGCAACTTTAACTGTTATTTACGATGCCAATGTTTTGTATTCGGCATCTCTTCGTGACTTGTTTGTAGAGTTGGCAACTACCGATATAATTGAGGCACGTTGGACTGAAGAAATTCACGAGGAGTGGATGAGAAATCTACTTATAAACCGTCCAGATATAAGATTTGAACAAGTCTCCCGAACTAAGAAATTGATGAATGCAAGTGTTAAAAATTGCTTGGTACAAGGCTATGAGACAATTATACAAGACTTAGAACTTCCCGATCCAGGCGATCGCCATGTCCTCGCTGCGGCAATTCACTCTCGTTCTAAGTTTATTATTACTTTCAATCTCAGAGATTTTCCTGAAGAAGCTCTTGCACCTTACGACATTTTAGCTCAGCATCCAGATGATTTTATTTTACACTTGCTTGACCTCAACTGGCAAACACTATGCAAAGCCGCCCAAAAGCAAAGAATCAGGCTCAAAAATCCGCCAAAAACGGCTGACGAGTATTTGCAAACGCTGGTAGAATTGGGATTGCCGCTGTCAGCGAATCGGATGCGAGAATTGTGCTATCGAGATTAGTTTGATCGCGAATCGTAGACTTTTCTTAGTTTCTTCCAAGATTTTCCATTGTGCTTCTACCTAAAAACTGATAGATTTTTATTTCATACAGATAATACTTAATTAAAAAATTACCATAAATTGTACCAGTATCGCATCACCCGATCGACCTAAAAGAAAATCACCCGGTCGCACATTGGCAGAAATAGACCACAGCCAGCATACTTAAGTCATCGGTCATCGGTCGGTTATATTTGTAAAAAACCGCACGGCAGGCGTGGGAGACTCCTCCATCACACCTACCATGCGGTTTTATTTGACTAATAGTGCAGTCGTAAATCACCCCATTTTTTTCTTCTTCCAAGCCTCCACAAACGGCAAAAACACCGACACCAACTCCTGCCGATTCATCACCAAAGTCGGATAAGAAACCCTCCCATAATTCTTCCCCACTTCCAGTGGAAAAATTGCCTGGGACTCCAGCGGTAGCCAAACCGCACCCGCAGCCTTCACAATTACCCAACTCCCCGCAATATCCCAAATTTTTGGAGTCGCTTCCACGCCTCCCATAGCCACACCAGAAGCCACAGTCAAAAAATTGTAACTAGCCATACCCAACATCCGAATTTTACTCGGAAGATGAGGCCCGATGCCCACACTTCGCGAACACAAATTAAAAATATGATTTCCGCTCATTTTATCAGCAGTCGGGCGAATCGGGCGATCGTTCAAAAATGCACCTTGAGGCATATTTATCAATACATTTTCACCCGCCAAATCCCCTGCATAAAAACCGTGAAAAGATTGATTCAGCAGTGGCAAATGCACGCAGCCAAAAACCGGAGTTCCGCGATACAATAAACCCAAAGAAATACCCCAAATCGGAATTCCCCGAGCAAAATTAGTCGTAGCATCCAAAGGATCGACAACCCAACACCATTCAGTATCCGGGAAAACGTGTTCTCCTTCCTCGCTCAAAATTCCGTGACTGGGAAAAGTAGATGCGATCGCACTTCTAATTGTCGCATCCGCCCAATTATCAGACTGCGTAACCAAAGTGCCGTCATCCTTCTCATCCGCTTGCGCCGAACCGAAATCTTTCAAAAACTGCTGTCCAACTATCTTGACAGTAGTCTGAGAAAACGTTAAAATAGAATCCCAAAAATTAGTCATTAGTTATTGGTTATTAGTTATTGGTTATTAGTTATTAGTTATTAGTTATTGCAATAACAACTACCAACTGACAACTGCCAAACCTTAGTCTAGTTCATTTCCAAGAATAGTTGCGATCGCACTTTTAGCATTATCCTGAAACTCCCCAATATCCACCCTACCCAACAGCCAAACAGCCAGAATCATACCCGCCGCAGGCACTGCAAAAACCAATCCATAAGCCAGCATCGGCACCCCAAACCAACTCCTGCCAAAATCCAAAATAGCACCACCGCTAACCGTCGCGATGCCCCGCGCCATCGCTTGCGACAAACCCCAAGCCCCAATAAAAGTCCCCGCAGTTTCCGCCGCAGTCAAATCCAACATCAAACTTAGCGCGCCCGTCGTCGTAATTCCCGAAGCTAGTCCAAACAACAGTAAAGCCGACTTAAACAAAATCGGATTACCAGTAAATCCCGATGCAATAATTAAACCAAAACAAACCGCCACCGACAAACAGCCCAACCTAATCGTATTTTGCTTGCCAATTCGTGGCACAATTAAAAAACCAGTGGCGCTCAAACCCAACAGCACGCCAGTACCGTAAATAGCATTCAACTGCGTACTTTCCGAAATCGACATCTTAAAAATTTCCCCGCCGTAAGGTTCCAAAACCGCATCCTGCATAAACAAACTAATTGTCATCACCAGCAGGAAAGTAAAAAATAAACCGGTTTGGCGGCTAGCAGTCAAAATCCGCAGAGCTCTTCCCAGAGTAATTTTATATTCTCGATTCACTGCGGACGATCGCACTTTGTACCGCGAATACTTTTTCTCAACCCCAAAAGTCGCAATCCCCACCAACAGCAAAACCACCGCCGGTACCTTCACAAACAAACCGTTAATCGAAGCCCGCAGCACTTCGCGCGGCACATCACCGTCGATTTGTTTGAGTAAACCGCTGCTGACAATCGCCCCAATAATGATACCAACCATCAGCATCGACCACACCACACCCACCAACTTCGATCGATCTTCCTCATCCGAAACATCCACCAACAAAGCAGCAAAAGGAGTCGAACTCGAACAAATAGCAATACCGTAAACTGCAAAAACCAAACCCAACAAACCCACCCAACCGTAAGTAGGAGTCGTCCATCCCACAGCCTCTAGACTGTCGCCCAAACGCCACATCACCTGCACTGCCAAAAAAGCCGAAATCACAAACAAAATGCTTCCTACCCACACATAACCCGTACGGTGATGCCCAAACAAAGGTTTAGCATCAGACATTTGCCCGAACCACACCCTAGCCGGGGCAACAAACTGGTGCATCGCCAGAGTACCAGCTACCACAGTAGCCGGAATCGCCAACTCCTTAATCATGACGCGATTGAGCACTCCCAGGGTCAAAATCGACATCATGCCCAGCCCCATCTGAAACAAACCCAGCCGGAACATAGTCAGCAGGTTAACTCTTTTGATAGCACCAGTCGCGGAATCTGTTAATCTTGAATCTGGCAAACGGTCGATCGACATAACTATTCAAATAAACACAGCATGACTCATTCATAGTAACTGACATACCCACCACCAGCCGCCTTTCCTCCCCCAGCTAGAAGCTCGTTAGCGAAGCCCTCGAAGAGGATCGCGATTATTTATATAAAAATAATAGACAATAAAGAATTGTGGATTTACCAACCGTGACAACAATTACCTTGGGACAAAATGGCCCAGCCGTCATACCCCTCTGCGTGGGAACTTGGGCTTGGGGCGACAAACTATTTTGGAATTACGGCAGCAACTACGGCGCCGCCGAAGTAGAAACAGCATTCAAAACATCCCTCGATGCCGGAGTCAACTTTTTTGACACAGCCGAAGTCTACGGTAACGGCTTATCAGAAGAATTGCTGGGGCAGTTTATCAAAAAAACCAGCCAACCGGTGCAAATAGCCACCAAATTCGGCCCCGTACCCTGGCGCATCACCGGAAAATCTGTTTCCGACGCCTTAAGTGCCAGCTTAAAACGCTTGCAAGTAGAACAAATAGCCCTCTACCAAGTACATTGGCCCTTCACCTTTTTGCTGAGTCAAGAAACCCTGATGAACGCCTTAGCAGACGAAGTAAAACAAGGCAGAATTCAAGTAGTAGGAGTCAGCAACTATTCAGAAGAACAGATGCGCGAAGCCCACAAAATATTAGCAGCCAGAGGCATTCCCCTAGCCACAAATCAAGTCCGTTACTCATTGCTGTCGCGGCAAGTAGAAAAACAAGGAATTGTGAGTGCAGCCCGCGAATTGGGAGTTACAATTTTAGCTTATAGCCCCTTAGCTCAAGGATTGCTCACGGGCAAATACACCGCCCAAGAACAGCCTACAGGAGCCCGCAAAATGGACTCCCGGTTCAGCAAAGCAGGCATTGAAAAAATCGAATTAGTCATGTCCACTCTGCGGAAAATGGGCAAAAAGCGCGATCGAACCCCCGCCCAAGTAGCCCTCAACTGGCTAATCGCCCAAAACGGAGTCATCCCAATTCCCGGCGCCAAAACCGCAAAACAAGCCGCAGAAAATGCAGGCGCATTAGGTTGGAACTTGAGTCAAGATGAAGTCAATCAACTAGAATTAATGACACGTCCCTGGCTAGAATAGATTTGTTGACAATTAACAGTTAACTGGTTCCCAGGCAGAGCCGGGGAACCAATGTCTAGAGGCTCTGCCTCGCTTCTTGTTTTCATGAAAATTGGAGGCAGAGCCTCCGGATCTGTGTTACCAGGCAGAGCCTAGTAACGAGTAAATTACCAATTACCAATTACTATGAAAATATTAACTGATTGGGGTTTCACGCGCGAAGGCTGGCGCAACAACAGCCACGGCGAATATTTAGTTTTGCTGCAAGGAGCATTACTCGCAGGATTTGCTATCTTACCAGTTTATCGACTGCCTGGATTCACAATTAAATCAACTCAACTACTTAATTTTACCTGGATTATAGCAAGTATTCTGAGCCTAAGCGCATTAATTTTGATCGCCAAAGGATTGATAGACTTAGGAAAAAACCTCACACCTTTACCGTATCCAATAGAAGACGGAGAATTAGTTCAAATAGGCATTTACGGAATAGTCCGGCATCCTTTGTACAGCGGCTTAATCTTCGCAGCCCTCGCCTGGGCAATTTTTCAATTCAGCTTATCTCATTTAATAGCTACTGTAATTTTACTAATGTTTTTTAATATCAAAGCCAGCCGTGAAGAAACTTGGCTAGTAGACAAATATCCCGACTATTCAGAATACCGCGAACAAGTAAAAAAGCTAATTCCAGGAATCTATTAAATAACCAATAACCCTTCGACTCCGCTCAGGGTACCGCAAAGAACAAAGAACAAATAACCAATAACCAATAACCAATAACCAATAACTCATGGAATGCGCAAATATACTCAATCAGCATTCTTGCTACATTCCAGACAGATTAAATGTAACTCGGCATACAAACTCTACCTCACTCAAATTTGCCTGCACTCAGTTAAGTCCCTTCCTAGCCCAGCCTCCAGGCAAAAAAATCCGCCCTACAGTAGGCCTTAATTAACTTGTCAATTCCCCTAAAATAACTCAAAATTAAAATAAGAAATAAAATGTAATATTTATCTAACTTCTCACAGAAGAATTAACCGCTAAATGAGAGCCACCCATCCTGTGGATCTGCCGCTACCCGCGTCAACCACAGCAACTCCCCAAGCCTCCCGCCTAAGCCCGCTATTTAACCGGCTGCATCCGAGCCCTGAAACCCTTCTACTCATCCTCTCCCTAGTCATCGGGGGAGTTACGGGCGCAGGCGTCGTCACCTTTCACTATCTGATCAACTTGATCCACAGCTTGATGCTGGAAGACTTCATGGGGGCGATCGCCTCGAAAGGCTCTTGGACACTAGCGTGCATTCCCACCCTCGGCGGAGTCGTCATCGGACTAATGCGCTGGCGGTTTCGAGATTTTGGCCCGAATATGTCCTCCTTAATTGCAGCCACCCGGGGACTACAAGAACTTTCCCCGCTCAAACCGATCACCAAAATGGTGGCGGCTTCAGTTTCCCTCGGCACTGGTGCCTCCCTTGGCCCGGAAGCCCCCAGCGTCGAAATCGGCGCCAATTTTGGGATGTTGCTGGCTCAAGTCTTGCAGCTATCCCCAGAACGGCAGCGCTTGCTCCTCGGCGCGGGAGCAGCAGCAGGCTTATCTGCCGGGTTTAACGCTCCCATCGCCGGAGTATTCTTTGCCTTAGAAGTCGTGCTTGGCAGCACCTTCGCCACTTCGTCAGTCAGCGTTCTCTTGCTATCAGCCGTCGTTTCAGCGCTGATCGCTCAAATTTGTTTGGGAGCGCAGCCGGCCTTTGCTTTGCCTGTATACGATGTCCGCAGCCCCTTGGAACTGCCTTTTTACATGGGATTGGGGCTTTTGGCTAGCGTAGTTTCCCTAGCCTATACAGAAGCAATTCAATTGGCCGATCGATGTTTTCAAGGAAAAGTCCAAGGATTTGCATGGCTTGGACGACTGCCCCGGCCGGTTCATCCGATCATCGGCGGGGCCTGCGTCGGCTTAGTGGCTCTGCAATTGCCTCAAGTTTTGGGCGTCGGCTACGAAACAGTCCAAGCAATGCTCCAAGATGTCAAGTTTTCTTTACCTTTGCTGCTAGTCCTCCTCTTCGTCAAACTAGCGATGACAGCAATCAGCCTCGGTAGCGGTTTAGTCGGTGGTATCTTCGCTCCCGCGATGTTTTTGGGCGCTTCCCTCGGTTCGGCTTACGGCATCTTTTTGGCAATGGTGCCGGCTTTGGGGGATCACGTTGCGGGCCCTCCCGCGTATGCGATGGTGGGAATGGCCGCTGTGCTCGCCGGTAGTGCTAGAGCACCGCTGACAGCAATTCTGTTGATGTTTGAATTGACTAGAGATTACCGGATTGTGTTGCCTTTGATGGCGGCGGTTGGATTGAGCGTTTGGCTGGTGGAATGCGTCAACCGTCGATCGACCGCCCACAGCCTCAACCTTCAGCAAATGGGTGTAGATGTGGCTGTCAATGAGCCAATCGCAGCTAGGGAACAGTTGCAGGATTGGGAAGATGCTTTGGGCGATCGGATTGTCACAGAGTTGATTTCTTGTCAACTGCCGATCGATGACGAACACAAAGAGGATGAGTCTGTGCTGGCGATCGCGAATGCACATTTGCCAGAAAATGTCAAACCATTACCTGTACCTGAAACAAAATCAGCCGTTTGACGGATCTCAAATCCAATTGTTTCGCCACCAAACCGATAACCTTAAAGCTAAATCTGACAACCATGATATTCATCAACCCGAAAACCGATTACGCCTTCAAAAAAATCTTCGGTTCCTCAGAAAGCAAAGAGATTCTAATTAGCTTTCTCAACGCCTTAATTTATGAAAGCAATCCCACCATCGAAGACTTAGAAATAATCAACCCAAATCTGCCACCAAAAATTGAAGGATTAAAAGATAGTTATCTGGATGTGAAAGCCCAACTCAGCGACGGGACTTTAGTGATCATTGAAATGCAAGTGCTAAACGTCCAGTCTTTTGGTAAGCGAGTTTTTTATAATGCAGCGAAGACTTATGCCTTTCAATTGGAAGCAGCCCAAGGATATCGACTATTGAAGCCAGTGATTGCTTTGACAATTACTGACTTTGAAATGTTTCCTGAAAGTGAAGAATTTAGTTCGAGATTTGTGTTAAAAGAAGTCAATAAAAACTTTACTTATCCCGAAAACGAGCTAGATTTAGTGTTTGTAGAGTTGCCGAAATTTATCAAAGGACAGGAGGAACTTGAAACCCTCGCAGATAAATGGATTTATTTTATGAAAAATGCGAGAAGTCTGACATCAGTTCCCGAAACAATGGATAGTATACCAGAAATACATGAAGCTTTTAATATTGCGAATCAAGCCAAGTTGAGCCGGGAGGAACTGGCAGATTTAGACAGAAGAGAACAGTTTATTTATGACCAACAGGGAGCAATTATTAAGGCGGTTCAGGAAGGCATAGAACAAGGCATAGAACGAGGAAAGCAAGAAGAAAAATTGGCGATCGCCCGACAATTACTCTCTCAGCTAGATAATACTATGATCAGCCAAGTTACCGGGCTTAGCGTTGAGGATGTGCAAAATTTGCGGGGCGATTCATAGTTGAAAGTGGGCGATCGAGTCAACCGACGATCGCCCACCCTCAACCCCTCAACATCGCAGACAGTGGCACTACCCTCAAATTTCGTCTAAAATAATCAAAAATTATCAACAAGCCCAGAGGCGCTTAGGTGACTTCTAACGAGGCAACTGCACAAAACGAAAGTCAGAAAATGCCAGGAAAAGCCCCCTTGGGTTCTAGCTACTACGGCTTGTTAGGACTGCATCCTTCCGCATCGCCGATCGACATTAGGCGATCGTACCGCGAACTGAGCAAACTCTATCATCCAGATACCACAGACCTGCCAACCGCAGTCGCTACCGCCAAATTTCAGCAACTTAACAACGCCTACGCCACCCTCAGCAACCCAGAACGTCGTCTCGCCTACGACCTCAAAATAGGCTATTCTCGCATGAACGTGATTCAGCAGCCCCCTGGCTTCGATACTCCGGTTTCCCAATCGCGGGCAAAAAATTTCAACTCGGCTTACCTAGATCCCACGGATCGACCCCTTTCCCCCGGAGAAATATTCGCCCTGTTTATGATGGGATCTACCTTAGTCGGATGTTTGATACTGGCGATCGCGATCGGTCTAATTCGTGGCAGTTAAAATTAAAAAAGATGCCAGCATTTTTAACTTTCCCCTGAAAATTAAGTCTAAAATCCAAAATCTAAAATCTAAAATACGATGACTCTTCCTTCCGCTGACACTCCTTTGTATAACCATCCGCTCCCGGAAATCGAGCAGTGGCTAATCAGCCGCGGCTGCGAGCAAAACCGGGGAGAACTCCACTGCTGGCAGATCGATCGACCTACCTGGAAAGCAGAACTATCCCTCGATATCGACCAAGTAACCGTCCGCTACATTGATGGCGGAGCCGACGGCCAAGACATTCAGAGAGCCTTCAAATACTCCCTGTCGCGTCAAGATATTGAAGCTGCTGTTTTCTCAGGGCCATGATCTGATTTTCGATTTTGGATGGGAAATTGAGGGTTGTAATTGTGCGTAACCTCGCGCTACGTAAGGTGCAACCTAAGCACCTTACCGCTATCAATTTGAGAAAGAGAAGATTTATCGAAAATACTCAATCCAAAATCCCCAATTACCAATCAAAAATTCCCAATCGAAAATCGAAAATCCTTAGAGTTTGCCGAATCGACGGCTGCGCTGCTGATAAACAGACAAAGCCCGATGAAACTGGGATCGATCGAAATCCGGCCACAGCGTCTCAGTAATGTAAATTTCCGAATAAGCCATTTGCCACAGCAGAAAATTGCTCAACCGCATTTCCCCACTCGTCCGAATCAACAAATCCGGGTCACAAACATCAGCAGTATACAGATAGCGTTTAAATAAAACTTCATCAATCTCCTCCGGCTGTAACTTGCCCTCCTGCACCTGAGTGGCGATCGCCCTACAAGCCTGTACAATTTCCTGACGCCCCCCGTAATTCGTCGCCACCCGAAACAAAATCCCCTGATTGTGCTGAGTTGCTACCACAGAACGTTCTATTTCCGCCTGCAAAGACTTCGGCAAAGCCTCCAAATTCCCCATAAATTGAATTTGCACATCCTCGTCCACCATCTCCCGCAATTCCTGCCGCAGCTTGCCCTCAAACAAACTCATCAAAAAATCCACTTCCCCGGCCGGCCGCCCCCAATTCTCCGTCGAAAAAGCATAGGCCGTTAAAGCTGGAATTCCCCAATCCTTGCAGCAGCGCAGCAATTCTTTGAGAGCACTAGCTCCTCGGCGGTGCCCTGCAATCCGTGGCAACCCCTTATCCTTAGCCCAACGCCCGTTCCCGTCCATAATTACTGCTATATGCTTAGGCAGTAGTTCTTGTTGCAGATCAGAAGGCAACTTTTGCAAGCAAATTCCTTGACTCATGGTTTTTCCCGATTACCCGATCGGCGCATTATCCGCTTTAACAATGTCACTCCTTTCAATCCTATCTGCCGTCCCAGATTGCCGATCGGAATTGGAGCCACAGCTCTTTCTCCCTCCGACGGAAACAGCTTTGCTTCCAGCAATTCCTTCAGTTTGCTGCTAGTCAAAGGTCGATTTAAAGTTCCCATCTGCGCCAGAGAAATAGAACCCGTTTCCTCCGACACCACCACGCACACGCAAGCTTGCACCCGTTCGGTGATGCCCATCGCCGCCCGGTGGCGAGTTCCCAACTGTCGCGACGCGCTGCGATCGGACAAAGGTAAAATCACCCCAGCCGACACGATCCGCGAAGCTCGAATCAAAACAGCCCCGTCATGGAGCAGAGTTTGTGGTTGAAAAATAGTCTGCAACAATTCCTTAGAAACTTCAGCATTTAGCTTCACTCCTGGAACTGAAAAATCCCGATCGTCGATCGGAGAATCTGTTTCTATAATAAGTAAAGCGCCCGTGCGGTTTTGCGAAAGTTCTTTTACTGCGTCCACAATTTCATCTATTACGCTGTCCGGTTCGGGAGTTGGTCGGCGATCGCGTCCAAACAATTGTACAATTTCCCCCCGACCCAATTGTTCCAGAAATCGGCGAAATTCTGACTGCAATATTACCGCCATTGCCACAGCCGAACCAGTCACCAAGCTGTTGAGGGCAACGTGCAACAGTCTCAATCCAGCCCAGTTGCTCACCGCCGTCGCCAGCATCAAAATAATAAATCCTCGTACCATCCATAGCGTCCGGCGCTCCCCAACAATGACGAGCACCAAATACGCAAGGGTAAATACCAGTCCAATATCGATCGCCTGAATCAATAAGGACTGAACGAGGCCAAAGTCATAACCAGATTGTTGATTGTTCATGGTTCATCGAACCCTACCGCCTGTGAACCGCGAACCGTGATGCACTCGAACCCATGAACCATGAACAGTTGTTATAAGGAATATGCAGAAAATCCCCGCTTTTTTAGACCGGGGAAACGTCAATCCAATCGCGTGACTGAACAAGCCAAAAGTTAAAAGTCAAAAAGCAATCATCGCTAACTAAACATGGATTGTCTTTGTTTTAACTTTTAACCTTTTACTTTTTACTTTTGAGCTGCGAGTCTTTCGGGAAGACGATCGAACCTCAGCAAATCCTGGTAAGTTTCCCGCTGTACGATCGTATTAACTTCCCCATTTCTCACTAAAACCGCCGCCGGTCTGGGCACTCGGTTGTAGTTAGAAGCCATGCTGTAATTGTATGCTCCTGTAGCCGTAACGACCAGGATATCTCCCGGCTGACACTTGGGCAACTTAGCATCTTTAATCAGAATATCCCCAGATTCGCAGTGTTTACCAGCAACTGTGACTGTTTCCGTTAAGGGAGCAGACATTTTGTTGGCTGCGAGAATTCGATAAACTGATTGGTAGGTAATTGGACGCGGATTGTCCGACATACCACCATCGACTGCTAAATACGTCCGCATTCCGGGAATGACTTTTTGAGAGCCTACCGTATAAGCGGTAACGCAGGCTGTACCGACGAGCGATCGCCCTGGTTCGCAAAGCAATTTAGGCAATGGCAATTGATGTCGATCGCAAGCTGCTACCACTGCGGAGCAAATTGTACTAGCCCAATCTTGAATGCTAGGAGGATCGTCCGCTTCAGTATAGCTAATGCCTAACCCACCGCCAATATTAATTTCTGTCGCTGGCAAACCATAACTATGTGCTTTTGTCAAGGCTTGAACTATGACTTCGGCTAAATCGTCATGGGGTTGCAGTTCAAAAATCTGAGAGCCGATGTGAGCGTGTACTCCCACGCAAGACAACGACGGCTGCTGGCTGATGAAACTAAAAACTCGATCGAGCGAATTAGGATCGAAGCCAAATTTACTATCGATTTGACCAGTTTGAATGTACTCGTGAGTGTGACACTCAATTCCAGGGGTAAACCGCACCATAATTCGTATCGGCCCACCTGTGTTGCTGCTGACACCCAATTTTCCCAACTCTGCCAGAGTCTCCAAATCAAGCCAATTGTCTGCTACGGTAGTGCAGCCACTTTCGACAGCTAGCTGGATTTCCTCGCGGGATTTGTTATTCCCGTGGAAGTAGATTTTGTCGGGATTCACACCGGCTTGTAGTGCTGTGTGGATTTCTCCCGCCGATACCACATCTATCCCTAAACCTTCCGAAGCGGCGATCGCACAAATTGCCAAACAACTCCAAGCTTTAGAAGCATAGAGCACTTGAGATTCGCCCGGATAGTACCGTTTAAAAGCATCTCGGTACTGACTGCTAGTCGCCCGCAGCGTTTCTTCATCTAAGATGTACAGTGGCGAGCCAAATTGCTCCACCAAAGCTGTCACCTCGCAGCCTCCTATTTCCAAACGATCGCGACTGTTAACACTGGCTGTCAGCGGTAAAAGCTCTTGATTGGGCGATCGACTTTCCAGGGCCTCTTTAGACTCAGACAGGTACTGAAGTCCAGATTCCACCCCGATAGATTGAGTTAATACCATCAGCGCAATAACTATCCTTACTGTGTTTCCCAGTTTACAATCGAAGACTGTGCATTTTATAGAAATTAAGCATCTCACCCCAGAGCACCTGCCTAGTGCGGTAGAGCTCGATCGACATTGTTTTGGGGGACTTTGGGCGATCGAAGGCTACAGGCGCGAGTTAGACAATCCTAACAGCGATTTATTAGGTTTATGGATATGGGAAACTGAGGACTGTGAATCAGGTCAAAACCGATCGGGCACGGGGACACCACCCCTACAAAACCGGGCGGGCACGGGGACACCACTCCTACAAAACCGGGCGGGCACGGGGGCACCGCCCCTACTCATTGGTATTGGTTGTTTGTGGGCAATTTTAGAAGAAGCTCACATTACCATGCTGGCAATTCATCCTCAGTTTCAACGTCAAGGTTTGGGACAAGCTCTACTTTGGGCTTTGCTAAAATCGGCTTGTGACAGACAATTAGAACGGGCAACTTTAGAAGTGCGGGACTCGAATTTAGCCGCAGTTTGTCTGTACAAAAAGTTTGGTTTTAAAGAAGCAGGACGGCGGAAACGATACTACCAAGACACCGGAGAAGATGCTCTGGTGATGTGGCATAGCAGTCTGGGAAAACCGGAGTTTCAGCAATATTTGGCGGTTGAGAAAGTGCAGATGTGCGATCGGCTGCATCAAAAAAAGTGGCATTGGGCGATCGATAGTTTTGAATTTTGAGTTGAGAATTTTAAGCGGTAAAAAGTTTCATGTTTATATGTGAGCAAAAGAGAGGGTTGTTATGTTTCATCTAAAGTATCGAACACAGCAAAGTGAACCGCCGCTTTCTCCCAGGGAAACGCTGCCCACGATGTACGATTTACCGAGTGAATATCCGGAGGAACCTGGTTTGCCTGATGAGTTTCATTATCGGCAACCGCCGTTGGTAAGTCGCACGTTTTTCCCTCGCAACTGTCTGCCTGGTTTGGTGTTTAGTGCTGGGGATATGAATATTTATTACGATAATTAAGTTTAACTGAGCCGAAGGGTTGGATGCCTGAAATTGAATTAGGGTTAGGTTTGTGGCGAGGTGTTTATGAGGGTTAAGGTTTACTGTCTTAAGCTTTCCAGGACTCTCTTTCGTCCTTCTATTGCATTTGGGTTGTCTGATCTCAATTGAATAGCTGTGTCATAAGATTTGAGCGCTTCTCCATACCGTTCCAAATTCTCCAAAGCAAACCCTCGAATAGACCAGCTATAAGTATTGTTTGGATTGATTTGAATAGCTCTATCAATAGCAGCAAGCGCTTCGCTATATCGATATAAGCCGTTAAGACAAGAACTTCGTCCAGCATAAGCTTCAGCGTAGTTGGAATTCAGTTGAATACTCTTCTCATAAGCAGCCAGAGCTTCTGCAAATTTCAATTGAGACCCTAATTTATAACCTTGGCGATAAAAGTCAAGAGCGCTAGAAGATTCGCTTTGAGGAGATGACAATTCCGATATATGTTGATTGTCGAGCGCAGAATTGTAAAGCCTAACTTCATCAATAAAGCCTTGAAAGGCATTCCAGTCAGGATGATTTCCAATTGCAATCGGACGTTCTGAAGCTTGAAGCGTACCGCTACTTGCTACTGAGTCTGCCAGTTGACCGTTGATATAAATCAAAAGTTTTTGACCGTTAAAAACACCGACGACATGAGTCCAAACACCTGTGGTAGCTGCTGCTGAAACCTTGACTGGAGTTCCCAGCGTTCCACCAGGCAACGCTACGGTAAAAACGAACTTCCCATCTTCAATCAACAGCATATACGAGTCCTTTGCATACCACTTGTTTACAATAGTTTGTAATCCAGAAATTCGTAAAGGTTTGACCCAAGCTGCAACGGTCATCTGATTTGTAAAGTTGAACCTAGATTGAGAGGGAATTTCAATCAAGTCATCAACACCATCAAAGTATCCTGAATATCCAAAACGTCCGTTTGCACAGGTAACGCCCCGAATGCTCGTTCCCTGTACTAAATTATCTAATTCATCGGGATGCAGCGGTTTCCCCACACCTTGACATAAGTCGAAATTCCAGTATGCCACTAGAGAAGATTGTACCTGCTTAACACCCGTTAGTTTGGTATCCTCAGTAACCTGTTTAGGACTGGCAGTTTTTTCAGCTTTTTTACTGCTTAAACCGATCAAATTCGTGCCAATGACAGCGAAAACACCAAGGATAGCTAACCCTACTACAGGAACAGCTATCCTGGGTTTCATGGCACGACCTAGAGTTTCTAACCAAGTGGCATTACCGACAACATCAATCGGCCTCAGTGCTGCCAAAGCAACAGCCGCATCGGCATAGCGATTTTTCAGATTGGGTTCCACCATTTTGGTCAGCCACTCAACAAAGCGCGGCTTCAATTTGGGAACTAATTTCTTGAACTCAAACCGATAGTTGTCATCAATTAACTTGCCAGCATCAACAGAACGAGTACCAGTCAATAAACAAATCAGCG
>ENA-OFCX01000215-OFCX01000215.1-metagenomes-genome-assembly--contig:-NODE-215-length-32937-cov-6.950094_pt1 | contig 32937 bp, 37 predicted proteins | sample MGYA00153384_OFCX01 | MGnify analysis MGYA00153384
AGCCGCTCCTACAATGACGCTATGAGCACAAATACTCCCCGCACCGCCACCGTCGTTCGCAACACCAAAGAGACGCAAATCACCGTCTCGCTCAATATCGACGGCAGCGGCAAGACCGACCTGCACACCGGCGTGCCGTTTCTCGACCACATGCTCGATCAACTGGCGCGGCACGGCATGATGGATGTCACCGTTCACGCCGTGGGCGACCTGCATATCGACGCGCATCACACCGTGGAAGACATCGGCATCACGCTGGGACAGGCGGTAAAGCTTGCCCTGAGCGACAAGGTGGGCATCTATCGCTATGGTCATTCGTATGTGCCGCTTGACGAGGCGTTATCGCGTGTGGTTATCGACTTGTCCGGTCGTCCCGGCCTTGAGTTTCATGTGCCGTTTACACGCGCCATGATCGGCACCTTTGACGTGGATTTAACGCACGAATTTTTTCAAGGTTTCGTGAACCACGCGCTGGCCACGCTGCACATCGACAACCTGAAAGGCGATAACGCACATCACCAGTGCGAGACCGTGTTCAAGGCGTTCGCGCGGGCGTTGCGCATTGCCTGCGAACGCGATCCGCGCGCGGTGGGCGTGGTGGTGTCGACCAAAGGCGTGTTGTAGATCGGCTATGAAAACCATCGCCATCGTTGATTACGGCATGGGCAACCTGCGCTCAGTGGCGAAGGCGTTTTCGCATGTTGCGCCGGATCAGCGCGTGTTGATCACGGCGGATGCCAGCGAAATTGCCCAGGCAGATCGCGTAGTGCTACCCGGCCAAGCCGCCATGCCTGAAAGCATGGTTGCGCTCGATGCATCGGGCCTGCGCGAGGCGCTGCTCACTGCCTCAAAAGCACGCCCGTTTTTCGGCGTGTGTCTCGGTCTGCAAATGCTGTTCGAGACCACCGAAGAGGGCGACACCCCTGCACTCGGCTACCTCCCAGGGCATTCCGTGCGCTTCCCAAAATCACACCACGATCATGACGGCAGCACTCTAAAAGTGCCGCATATGGGTTGGAACGCCCTGCACATCCCGTCCCACGCCCAAGCGCACCCGTGCTGGGCGGGCGTGGAAGACGACAGCGCGTTTTATTTTGCCCATAGTTTTTACGCCGTGCCCGCCGATGCGGAGACCGTTGCAGGAACGGCAAATTATCCCGATCCAATTTGCGTTGCGGCTGCCCGCGGCAACATTTTTGCGGTACAGTTCCATCCCGAGAAGAGCGCCGCAGCGGGTTTGCGGGTGCTCAAGAATTTTTCAACGTGGAACGGCACGTTCTAACTCACGCCGCTTAGCTTCTCAAAATTCCCATGCTAGTTATACCTGCGATTGATCTCAAAGACGGTCACTGCGTGCGCCTGCGTCAAGGCAATATGGACAACGTCACCGTGTTCTCCGAAGACCCCGCCGCCATGGCGCGGCACTGGGTCGATCAAGGCGCAACGCGGCTCCATCTGGTGGACTTAAACGGCGCATTCGCAGGCAAGCCGATTAACGAAGGCGCGATCAAAGCGATCCTTGCCGAAGTGGGCGAAGACATCGACGTGCAGTTGGGCGGTGGCATTCGCGACCTCGACACCATCGAGCGCTACTTGGACGACGGCATCAATTTCGTCATCATCGGCACCGCAGCGGTCAAAAACCCCGGCTTTTTGCATGACGCTTGCAACGCGTTTCCCGGCAGCATCATCGTCGGCTTGGACGCCAAGGACGGCAAAGTCGCCACCGACGGCTGGAGCAAGCTCACCGGCCACGACGCGCTCGACCTTGGCAAGCGTTTCGAGGACTACGGCATAGAAGGCATCATCTACACTGATATCGGTCGCGACGGCATGGGCACTGGCATCAATATCGAAGCGACAGTGCGGCTCGCGAAACCGTTGCGCGTGCCGGTGTACGCATCGGGGGGCATTCACAATGTTGAGCACGTTCGCGCACTGAAACCGTTTCAGGCGGACGGCATCGCCGGTGTGGTTTGCGGGCGCGCGCTGTATGAAGGCACATTAGATTTTCGGGCCGCTGTGGCGGCACTAGAGTGAGCGTCGCCGCACACAACTGATCGTGGCAGATTGCTTCGTGCGAACCGCAATCGAAGAGCTTCGCGCACTAGGTCCGCTGCCGCCAGAGTCAACCGAAGATATCGCGCTAATCCAACGATGGCAAGATATGCTCGCTCTGGTGCCAAGTCCGGTGAATACATCCGAAGCCAAAATTTTATGCACGCTGTTTGGGTCGGACAGTTGTTTCGGTCTCGCTTGGTCACTCGTTCATTTGATTGAAACTGCGAACGATCTTTCAGTTGAATACCTAACTCATTTGCCGCGCAATGAGTGGATTGATCTCCTACGCGTTGGGCATAAAAACGCGAAGAAATTCGGGAATTAGCCGCGTAGGGTGAGCAACTTGTTGCCCACGGCATCTGCGCAAAGTGGAACGTGTTGCGTGGCGAGCGACGCGTCGGCAACAAGTTTGCCCACGCTACCCGGGCTACTTTTCCTGCAGATGCATGCGCACGGCGCGCCGACCCTACTCGGCTGCATGCGCGGTATGGCAATCTGCCGCTTCAACCGGAAAAGACTGGACAACGATCGCTGAAAGCGGCAGCAAAATGCCCACCCACAGCGTGAACGGGAGCACCAATAACGGCCACAAAGATGCGCCGACGCCGAACAACGCGAGGGCACCGGACACGGCGTACAGGGATCTACCGATTTGAATGTATGAGGATCGGTTCGGCGCATGGAGTTTGCGCAGCACGAAGGCGAAGGGGCCTCGTCGGCGCGAAGCGGTGATGAAGCCCAGCAGCGCAACGCCTGAGCAAACAAGAATAAACGGGACAATCAAATAAACGGTCATGAGAACCACTCCCAACCCGGTTGACTAGTGAGAACGGAGGATAGGTTTGTTCAATTACGTTTGGGTCGCTTGTTCGCGCGGGCGCGTAGGTACCGCAGCAACGATGCAGCGCAGCGGAATCGATGACACTCGACGCAAGCATTCCGCGATTCCGTTTCACTTCATCGCGGCTACGATCCCGCGACTTCGTACGTGCCCTGCATACAATTGACCTTCTTCACTACGAAAGCGACCCCATGTCCCAAGAACCCCGCGTCTTAATTTGTGGCTCTATGGCCTTTGACACGATTTGTGTTTTCACGGGCAAGTTTGGTGACCACATCGTGCCGGAGGCGACGCATAAAATCAGCGTGTCGTTTATGGTTGACAAGATGCGGCGGGAGTTCGGTGGTTGCGCGGGCAACGTAGCTTACAGTTTGAAATTGATTGGCGGTGCGCCGGTGATTTGCGCGACGATTGGCAATGACTCCGCAGGGTATCGTGACCGCATGCAGACGCTTGGCATTGGCCTTGATGCGCTTAAAACCGTGCCCGATTCGTTCACCGCTCAGGCATACATCATGACCGATCTGGACGACAACCAGATCACCAGTTTTCATGCTGGCGCGATGTTTCAGTCGCAGTTAAATGATGTGACCGCCATCGACAACATCGCGCTCGGCATTGTGTCGCCGGACGGTCGCGATGGCATGTTCCGCCATGCACGCGGTTTTGCGTCGAAAAATATTCCGTTCATCTTCGATCCCGGTCAGGCGATGCCTGCGTTCTCGGGCGACGAAATTATTGAGCTGATTAGTCTCGCTGATTACCTGAGCGTGAACGATTACGAAGCCGAAATGATCGCGCAGAAAACAGGCCGCGCAATTGTTTCTTTCGCACCCGATTTGAAGGCGCTGATTGTTACGCTTGGTGCCTCGGGCTCACGCATTTATGCGCAGGGCACAGTGATTGATGTGCCAGTCGTCCCCGCGCCGACTTTGGTCGATCCCACCGGTTGCGGCGATGCGTTCAGGGCGGGCCTGCTCTACGGCATCGCGCATCAGTGGTCGGTGGAAAAGGCGTGCAAACTCGGCAGCCTGCTCGGCTCAATCAAGATTGGTGAGCGCGGTGGGCAGAACCATAGCTTCACCGAGGCCGCGATTCACGAGCGCTTTGCGGCGGTGTGGGGTGAGCGTTGGTAAGCAGTCGCCGGGTTTTTGTACGCGCGGCGCAAGCCGCGACCCGCGTCGTGAAGTGAAAAGAGTGACGCAAGCGAAGTAAGTGACTGCCGCGCGTCACCCAAGTTAACGTAAAGAACCTGCAGTGCCCTTAGGTATCAGCTATTTCCGCCGTACCGCGGATTTCTGCGATACCGTAATGCACATCGATGAATAACCGTCCTCGTAGCGTGCCATCATGCCGCCGTTCGCATTCGGATTCAGGTCGTCGAACACGCGGGGGACGACGCGTTTGATGTCCGCGCCCTCGGTCTTCGCGTCTTTAGCAATCACCAGTTCAAGGGCGCGCACTTTGCCGTGAATGACGGCCTTTGAGGACACCTTTGCGACGCCGCGTGCTTGCAACGAGCCGTCAAATTCGCCGTGAATCTCGGCGTCAGTGACGCGAATGGACCCGATGACGCTTGCACCCTCGGCAATGATGATGCGCTGCGCATAAACCGTCGCTTCGAGCGTGCCGAGAACGCGCAATGTCTGGCAGTGGATCGGCTGATCGGTTGTCATCACCATGTCTTTGCCGACGGTTAACACGCCGTCAAGACCGGACACGGTCAGCTCACATTGCCCATCTCGCGGCAAGATTTTTTTAAGCTCTTCGGGATCGATGTTGGGCTTGGTGGTGAAGTCGCGAATCATGGGCTCCGCATCGGGTCGCATGCCGACACGACCGCGCAGGTTGGCCGCTGTGCCGTCCGCAGACGCAGGCAGTGGGGACGTGCCCGCCACTTGCAGCGCATGAATGCCTGACATCGGGTTCAACGCGCTGGCGGTGCGTCCCATCGCCGCGCCGACCTTGTTGCCCAACCAAATCTTAAAGAAGCCCATATGCCAGCCCACGAATCCCAATAGAGCGAGCTATGGCAATCTCCGTGCCTAAGCTTAAAACGGGCAATTTGTGCGTTTTAAGTGAGTTTTCGGAATTATTTCAGGCGCAGTCACTGACAAAAATTGACAGTTGTGTGACGGGCTAGGTTGTGCTGCAATCGCACAAAGTCAGCTGACAGGGGCTTTACGCGACGACGGCGAGATGTTTCTTAAAAAAACAGCTTTGTTTTAAGAACGCCATTTCTATTGGGGAAAGAGCATAAAAAAGCGCTTTATTGACTTAAGGCTTTTTGCGCTCTAATGCCATATATAACCAACCCATCAGCATAAAGCTGTTAAAGATTGCCACGATGCTGACCACCGTCCACTGGCAAATTGACACCCGTAAGCCAGCTCGCCGGAGCCGACGCGCAGAACACCACGGCAGCGGCGATTTCTTCGGGCCGCCCCATACGCTGAAACGGTATGCCTGTGCGCGTCGCCTCATAGATCGGCGAGCCTTCGAGCTTTCTCTGCTCCCACACGCCGCCGGGGAATTCCACTGAGCCGGGCGATACGCAATTAACGCGAATGTTTTTGCTGGCGAGTGATAACGCCAGCGACTTTGAATGCGAAATCATCGCTGCTTTCACCGCGGCGTACGGGATCGAGCGGGTGCTGCCTTCCATGCCGGAGATGGACGCGATATGGATGATTGCGCCGCCGCCACGCGCGGCCATCCACGGCACCACTTGCCAGCTCGCGCGCACCGCCGCCATCATGTCCACATTGAAGCCCGCAGCCCAGCCAGCGTCGTCATCAAGCATGCCGAAACCGGACGGATTGTTGACCAGCACATCAATGCCGCCGAGCGCACTGTTGGCCGCTTCCAAGAACGCCGCAAGTGCTGCCGCATCGCCCACGTCGCATGTCTGCGCGAACGCCTTGACACCCAGCGCCGAGCACTCGGCGCGTGCCTGCTCAAGCGTTTCTGGGCTGCGCGCGCAGATCGCCACATTCGCGCCCTCCGCCGAAAAAGCCAGCGCGGTGGCGCGGCCAATGCCACGACTGCCACCGGTGACGATGACGTTTTTGCCCTTGAGTCCGAGATCCATAGTGCGTGTTTTCTAGAGAGGGTAGACGAGTGAATTCGGTATCAGCGCGTTGTCGTACACAGCGTTACGAGACGCAAGTCGAATGCCGTCGGATGTGCTCGCCAACGTGTCGTGATAGCAGCCAGTGGCGAGGATTTCCGGCAGCCCGCTGGTGACGGTTTGCACGATGATGAACGGCGTTTTCGCGCTCGTGCCGACGACAGTCGACAGGCCGATGACGTGCCGCGTAAAGCGCGGTGCGAACACCAGCGTTTTTTCGATGCCGGTGATGCGGTCGGTCATCATGCCGTGACCGTCGAGATAGATTGCGGCGAGTGGCAGGCCGCGATCAAAATTCTCGCGAGCTTGGGCGCGATACACCGCATCGGGCGTAAACAGGGCTTGCCAAGCGGCCAGATCAAAGCGGTTAAGCGCGTCGCCGTATCTTGCGTTGAGATCAATGACTTCGAGTAAGTTCATAGCCCAAGCGTCTCGCGGTAATAGCGGTACATGCCTCGAATCAGCGTCTCCGTGACCATGTGCGGTGTTGCCACGCCACCGTCTTTGCCGCCTAGTTCCACCACGCATTCGCCGTCGGGATAAGCAGTCGTTGCCTGCTGGCAATACTCAATCACTTCGCCATCGTCGAGCGACACCAAGCCTGCTGGGCCGAACAGATTGGCCTGCTTGAGCCGCCGCTCGGTCATTGGAGGCCGGTCATCGGCAAAGCCGAAATGCGTCCACACAAAATCAAACTCATCGGGGCCGCGCGGAATGATTTGTCGCGTGGACAGCGAATTCACCTGCTGCTGAATAATCACGCTCGGAAAAATGGTCTGCATCACCGCCGTCGGCCCGCCCCACCAAGGCTCCTGCACGACGTCCATCAGGCGAAGGTCTTCGAGCATGAGCGACTCTTTGAAGCTCGTCACGCCCGCCGTAACTTCCTTGTTTTCACCACCCGCATTGCGCGTGGAAATCATCTGGGCGTGACGACCGCGCGGATCGATGCGCAGCTCGCTTTTTTGATCCGCGCGCCACAGCCCGAACGTCACAAAAAACACATGCAGCAAACCGGGGTGATATGGATCCTTGATGTTCTCCTGCATCAGCTTCCAGTTGCCGCGAATGCGCTGCCGGTTGTAGCCGAGCAGCGTGAGTTGGCGGCCATCAAAGGTGCGGTTGAAAAACGGCATCAACTCGGCGCTGACAAACGATTCGAACGGCTCGACATCGGCGTCGAAACTCGCGAACACGATGCCGTTGTGAACGTGGGTTTTGAGGCGGTTGAGCCCATGCTCTTCCACCTTGAAGTCCGCGCCCATGCCGCCCTGACCGCCGACGCCGTTCTTCATCGGTACGCCGGCCAGATCGCCGTTCAAGCGGTAGCCCCATTGGTGATACGGGCAGACAAAAACCTTGGCATTGCCAAATTCTTTCTGGCAAAGTTTCGCGCCCCGATGAGCGCAGCGGTTCTCTAAAACGTTCACACTTTCATCACGATCACGCACTACGATCACCGGCTTTTCGCCGATCATCGTCGCTTTGTAGTCACCCGGTTTCGGAATCTCGCATTCAAGCGCAACGTAGCACTAGTGCGCCTTGTAGAAGAACGCCTCCAGTTCACGCACATGTAGTTCCGCGTCGCTGTACACGCGATTAGGAATGCGGTGTGTTCCGTCTTGTTTGAACGGGGAGGGGAACGGTGTTGGCAAATGAGTTGGCAACCATTCGATGCGGCGATTCATGCTTCAACCTACGTTTTTTGACGGTCCCCCATTTTGACGCATACAAAAAAAATCAGCGCAGATGCGGTTCTAGGTTGAAACAGCTCTTGCCGCGCCTACGAAATGCGACCGTAGGAGCGGCCTTGGTCGCGAAGCAGGTTCCGCGAGCGGAGTACGGATTGCGGCCAGGGCCGCTCCGACAAGACATAAAAAAACCCGCACGAGGCGGGCTTTTCTATCGATGCGAAAAACTACTTCGCCAGTTCGTTCATCGTAGCTTGATCCAGTTGACCGTTAATGGTCAGACGACGATCACGCTGGAACGAGCGGATTTGCGCCACCGTATTTCGGCCAAGCTGGCCGTCAGGCGCACCGACGTTGTAGCTCAGTTGATTTAGCTTGATCTGCGCATCGCGAACTGACATGTTGGCGTTCGCGGCTGGGTTTGACGACGGGCCGGCGGCCTGGCTCGATTGAACCGACGCGCCTTGCTGCTGTGATGCGCCTTCGACGGCGAGACGCCCGCCGGTGCCCATGCCACGATCACCCATCGACTGTGGGCTGTAGTTTTTGACCGCGCCAATGATGTTGTTGTACGCATCGGTAAACGCAGCCGTGACGACCTTGCCTTGTGGCGTACTGGTGTAACCGCCAGCGCCGCCAAAGCCGCTGGAGCCGACGAGCACCGCACCCAAGTTGAAGTCGGTGTTGCTCGACGAGCCTTCAGCCGCCGCCACCTGCACGCCGGAGCGGTTGTCCACGAGCGTCAACATGACGGCCGACTCGTTGGTTTGAATGCCACCAGCCACCGCGCCAAGCACGCCCAAACGGCCGCCAAAACCGCCGAGCGCAGCGCCCAAACCGCTCGTGCCACGGGCGCTGATCAGCACCTCGGGCGTTAACGAATAATCGGCTGCAACCATCTGGCCCTTGCCAAAGTTGGAGTTTTGACGCATTTCGCCAGAATTTTGTAATGCGCGCTCTTGCTGCATGTTGGCCATGGCGCGACCGCGCTCAACCACGATAAAACAGTTGGATTGCTGGATCAGCAAGCGCAGCACCGGGGTCGTAGAACCCAGACGATACTTGTCCAGATAGGCGCGATACCAGTCAAGACCGGTATCTTCGACCAGCGCGATGGTGCCAGCCGGTTTGTCACAACGACCGAGCTTGGCATTGACGTTTTGCGCCGCAGCGCCGCCTGCTGAGCCCGTGGCCGCCGTTTTTGCGCTGTCAGTGCCGAGTTTTGGTTGGGTGGCTTCGCAGCCTATGAGTGCGATTGCGGCGCTGGCCAAGCCGAGTGCGAGAATTCGTGACATGTGGGGCTCTCCTGAAAATATGTCCATATACCGATTAAGACGTAATACCGACGCGCTAAGTGTTATGGCACGTACTGCGATCAATCCGATTTTCGGAATCGGCCCTAATGATAGTAAAAATAGGCAGTCTAAGCTGCCTGTTTGGCGCGGGCAGCATGAGCCCGAGGCTGGGCCGCAGACTGGAACGACCGTACGATGACCAGACTGGCGTTTTGGAGGCGCATTCTGCGGCTAAGCACGCAAATGCTGTGGGGGCTGCTGTTGTCGGTCACCGCATTTGCACGCGGCGAGCAACATCACCGCCACGCCATTATCCGCACTTGGTCGCGAGAGATTTTGCGTCGGGCGGGTGTGGAGGTACGCACCGTGGGCTTTCCGTCCGATGCTGACAAACCGGTGACGTTAGTGGCCAATCACGTGTCATGGTCCGACATTTTCGCGCTGAACACCCAGCACGCCTGCCATTTCATCGCCAAATCCGAGCTGAAAAGCTGGCCGCTGGCCGGACGATTGCTAACCAATGTCGGCACCATCTTCATCAATCGCAATGATCGCAAAGACACGCATCGACTCAAGCGCGTGGTGCATGAGCTGCTGGCGGAGGGCGAAACGGTCGCCGTGTTCCCCGAGGGAACAACCAGCATTGGGCACGACGTATTGAAATTTCATGCGTCGCTGTTGGAGCCGATTGTGGCGGCGGAGGGCGAGGTGTGGGTGGTCGCGATTCAGTACTTTCGTGTGTCTGACGGCGCGCGTACGGATGCCGCGGCCTACATCGGCGACATGTCACTGCTCGATTCGCTGCACGCGATTCATGAGGTGGGCGGTGTCATTGCCGAGCTGCGCTTTTTACAATCAATACAGTGCGCTGGCCTCAATCGACGCGAAGTGGCGCAGCGCGCCGAAGCGCTCATCCGCGCGTCGATTCAATCTTGAAGTAACGAAAACGGTTGCTGGCTCGGCACCTGAAATACCGCGCGATCCTGCAACCGCACAGCGGTCAGCGCGCCGCCCCAGAGGCAACCGGAATCGAGCAGACTGGCGGTTGGCAGCAGCCGCAATCCCTCGCTCGACCAGTGGCCGCTGGTCACGTGGGTGCTTGCTGAACGCCGTCCGGGCAGCAAAAACCACGGTAAAAATCCTTTGGGCGCGAACGACGCATCGCGTTTTTCCTTGAATTCGATTTCAGAAAACGGGGTGCAGAACCGCAACCGTGCGAATGCATTCACGATAGCGCGATAGCGAGGCAAGCCGTTCAAATGGTCATGCCAAATGCGTGGTTCATTGCCAAACAGCGTTTGCAAAAACTGCCGGTAATTCGGCCCACGTAGCTCATGCTCAATCTCATGCGCCAGCGCGCGCGCGTCAGCGATGGTCCACGCGGGCAACAAGCCTGCATGCACAATGACCGTCTCATCCAGCTCAATCAAAAGCGGACGATGACGCAACCACTCGACCAGCTCACGCGCGTCCGGTTCGCGCAGCACCGGATCGAGTGTGTCGCCCGCATGCAGCGCAGAAAATCCCTCCAGCGCCATAATTAAAAAAAAGTCGTGATTACCGAGCACGCTGTTGGCGCAGCCCTTGTCCGACAGCGCTTTCACGCGACGCAACACCTCAACCGACTTCGGCCCACGATTGACCAGATCTCCGACGAAATCAACCTGATCCATCGCCGAATCAAATCGAATCAGGCGCAGCAGTTCGCCCAGCTCATCGTCGCAACCCTGAATGTCACCGATGACGTACGTGCTCATCGTGGCTCGACCAGCATCAGATTGCGGGCAATAAAAAACGCGCTCAGCGGCGCGTTGATGACGAACGTTGCGTTCATTACTTCGATTTTGCGACTTGGTAGTCGACGCTGGCTTTTACCTCATCGTCTGACAGCGCCACTTGCCCGCCTTTAGCTGGCATCGCCTTGAATCCCTTGATCGCATGCTCGTACAGCACACTCAGGCCCTGCGCAATGCGCGGCGCCCAAATCGCTTTGTCGCCCGTCTTCGGAGCGCCCGCAATACCGGCACCGTGGCAGGCCACGCAGGCACCGTTATAGACCTCTTCGCCGCTCTTGGCCTTGGCTACAACCGCAACCACAGCGGCGGCAGCAGGCGGCGGCGCGCCGTCAAACTTGACTAACTCGCCTACCGGCTTGATTCGAAGTGCGACCTGCTTTTTCGGCTCGGTCGGATCAATGTGCTTACTACCGCTTAACAACTGCGCGCCGAGCAGCGCGATGACCACTGGAATCACCAGCGCGAGCGCGCACACAAAAATGAGTTGTTTTGGGGTTTTGACCAGCGCACTGTGTTCTTCGCTCATGACCGTAGCTTTGAAATGAATTGATTGAGCACCGGATGGACAGGCGCTTTGCAACGTCTAATTATAGCGACGCGCTGCGCCGGGTTAGCCACCCCTATAATTCATCACAATGCGCCCGTAGCTCAGCTGGATAGAGTATTGGTTTCCGAAGCCAAGGGTCACAGGTTCGACTCCTGTCGGGCGCGCCACGTTTGCTGGCATCGCGTGCAACACGCGATACCTACCGGCAGCGAGCAGCTTTCACTTGAAACGGCTATTTAGCTGGGCTCGCACCATTTTTTGCAGTAAGTCGCAATTGTAATAAACAGCCGTCTAACTCAATTGAGGCAATGCTTTCGGCCTAAAGCCGTTATTGCGAAGCAAGCTCCGACTGTGGCCGCTCGCTCTACGCCATCAACCGATCATGCTCGGCAAGCTCTCGAGTGGCAATCGATTGAATGAACGCTTGCCCATCTTTCATGTGCGCAAACGCACCATAACCGCGTTCTAAAAACTCATGCAATCCTCCCACACCGCCAGCCACAGCGGGTGTTCGCATCATGCGGAGCAGGCCGCGCAGCAAAGGCTTGCGCGCTAGCTGATCCAGCGCACCTCCGATGGACTGTGTCAGCGCAATTTGTCGCAACCGTTGCTCCGGTTGCCCCAGGATTTGATACGCGCGCTGATAGAGAGCAGCGTCAAGTTTCAACGGCTCAGTGTTGTTTTGAGCGCTGCGCAACGCGGCTACCAACTGACCGTCGAGATGTTCTGACAGCGCATCCATTTCAAGTGCCGTCGCCAGCGTCGCGAGCGCTTTGTCGGGAAGAAATCGCACCAGAATTTTGAAGACGCGGTCAATGTCGGCATCTCGCTGCGTCATGTCTTCGGTTGAATAAAGTTCGGTCAGAAAAAAATGCGCGGCGGGACCATATTCGGCGGAGGCCAACAGGTCAGCATGGGTGGCGGCCAAGCGCGCCTGTTGAAACGCTCGCACCGCCATGCGATCGGCGGCATTCAGGGGCACAGTGTTAGCCACATTCCGTTCTTCGCGGGCGGCGGTAAAGTTGTTGCGCAGTTGTGATTCGAGGGATCCGACTTTAGCCATACGCAAAGCATAACGCGGGGCTTTTGCGACCCATTGCAAACGCACCAGTTGTAGGCAACACGCTCTATTGTGGCTACCTAGAATGGCGGAAAACACACAAGGACGCAGGTCATGTGGTCTCGGCGCAGGTTCATTTTTGTTGGCGTTGCTGGCGCGATTGCCACTGGCGCAGCGCTCGTACTGCCACGTGTGGGCAAGTCAGACGCAGCACCACGGGGCAGTACGCTCGCGCAGGAGCATGCCAACATGTTGCGCGTAGTTGCAGCCGCAGTGTTGGGCCCCGCGTTGCCGCTTGATGCGAGCAGTCGCGACGCAGAACTCACTCGCGTGATCACGGCAGCGGGCGCGCTGATTGACAATTTTCCAGCCTCTACGCGACGTGAAGTCGGCGACTTGTTCGGTTTGCTTGCGCTCAAGCCTGCGCGCATGATTTTGGGTTTCAGTGGCAACTGGGACATGATGGACGCGCCTGCCGTGGCGCAGTCGTTGTTAGCGTTGCGCGACAGCTCGATCGGGCTTAAGCAGCAGGCGTATTTTGCGTTGCATGACATGGTGCTGGGCAGCTTTTACGCAGAGCCAAAAACGTGGGTATCGACCGGTTACCCCGGGCCACCGAAGCTGGCTTGAGCTTTTCATCTCTTAGTAAATTTAATACCCTCACCCCAACCCCTGAGCTACGAGCGACAATGGTGTCGTTGCGCTCGCGGGAGAGGGCACCAAACCACTATCCATAAAACATGATTTCTGACCCTATCCGCGAAGGCATCAACAAAGGCTGGCTGCACATTGATGCCTCGCAATTGGGCAAAGACGCCCTGCTCGAAGCGGACGTGTGCATCATCGGAACCGGCGCGGGTGGCGGCATTGCGGCCGACGTGCTGTCACACACCGGCCTCAAAGTGGTAATGATTGAGGAGGGGATGTTGAAGACCTCGACTGACTTTCGCATGTTGGAAGCTGAGGCGTATCCGCAGCTGTATCAAGAGTCCGCGTCACGTAAAACCGCCGATAAATCCATCAACATTTTGCAGGGCCGCACGGTGGGCGGATCGACCACGGTCAACTGGACTACAAGCTTTCGCACTCCCTCAGCGACGCTTCAATATTGGCGTGAACGCTTCGGTTTGACCGAGCTGACCGATGAGCATATGGACGGCTGGTTCAAGCTTGCCGAGAAGCTCACCAACATCACCGACTGGGCCGTGCCTCCGAATGAAAACAACGCGGTGCTCGAACGCGGTGGACAAAAAATTGGCATCAAAGTTGAGCGCATTCGTCGTAATGTGAAGGGTTGCTACAACTTGGGTTACTGCGGCATGGGCTGCCCCACCAACGCCAAACAATCGATGCTGGTCACCACGATTCCAGCGGCGCTCGCTCGGGGCGCAGTGCTGGTGAGTCGCGCGCGCGCCGAGCGGTTGATCTTCAAAGGTGGCAAGGTGGAATCGCTTGAGTGCGTGAGCATGCAGGGCACAGGCTACGACGTGGGTAACGCCAAAGTGCGCGTAATGGCCAAACACTTCATCGTCGCTGGCGGCGCGATCAACTCGCCCGCGCTGTTGATGCGCTCAAAGGCACCTGATCCGCATGTGCGTTTGGGCCATCGCACGTTCTTGCATCCGTCGCTGCTTTCAGGCGCAGATATGGGCGCAAAAGTTGCGGGTTGGGAAGGCGCGCCGCAAACCACTTTCAGCGATCATTACTTGAACACGCAGGCCATTGACGGCGCGATGGGTTTCAAACTTGAGGTGCCGCCGATTCATCCGGTGTTGTACGCCATCAGCGTGAATGGCATGAGTGAGCATCACCGAAATCGCATCACCAACATGCCCAATACGCAGGTCACCATTGCGTTGTGTCGCGATGGCTTTAATGAACAAAGCACAGGCGGCAGCGTGAAGCTGTTGAGCGATGGGTTCCCGCAACTCGATTACAAACTCAACTCGTATTTTTTCGACGCTGCGAAACGTGCGATGCTGGCGATGGCGGAGCTTCAGTTCGCAGCAGGCGCGAAAGAAGTGTTTCCCGTAGACGAGCGCATCCATGGTTACCGCAGTTGGGTCGAGGCTAAAGCCGGACTCGCCGCACTCGATTTAAAGCCACTTTCAACACGCGTTGCGAGTGCCCACGTCATGGGTGGCTGCACCATGGCCGCGAGCGAAAAAGAAGGTGTCGTGAACGGTTACGGTCGGCATCATCAAGTGGAAAATTTAAGCGTGATGGACGGCTCGGTGTTTCCCACTTCAATCGGTGCCAATCCTCAGCTGTCGGTGTACGGACTGGCTTGGCGCAACGCTGCGCGACTGGCGGGCGACATGCGTCGCGCGTGAGGTCATGAGCGAGCCCACGCCCTCGACGCTTGCGGAAAACGACGCGGTCTTTCCGATGCCCATGTGGCAGCTGGCGTCGTTGCTTCTAGTCATCGAGTTTTCGGTGTACGTAGGTGTAGCGTGGGCAACGTTTTTTAGGTACGGCGATTACAACCGGGGTGCGCTCATGCTGGCCGCGCTGCCGTTTGTCGCCCGATGGTTGGTTGCGCTCGCAAGTTACCTGCTGTCGCGCTGGAAGGGTATGCAACTGCTGCCGTCCGAGCGGCTTAAGCCTTTGGCATGGCTCAATTTTTTTTTCGTTGAGTACTGGCATTTGTGCATCCAGAATCTGCTGCTCATTCCGTTTCGGGGCATGTTTCACACACGTAGCGAAAGCGGTATTGGCCCCGCTGAAGGGCGTGTGCTACTCATGCAACACGGCTACGTTAACAACGGCGCGGTGTGGTTTTTCACAGCGCGCGCGCTGGAGGCGCGGGGCTACCGCGTGTTTACCATGGATCAGCCGCCGTTTGCCTGCATTGACACCATGGGCGATTTACTGGCCGAGCGTGTGGATGAGGTGCTTCGGATCACTGGCGCGACGCAGCTCACGTTGATCGCACACAGCATGGGCGGGCTCATCTGCCGCGCCTACTTGCGCCGCCATGGTGGCGACAATGTTGACCAGCTCATCACTCTGGGCTCGCCGCATCAGGGGACGTTTCACGCGTTTCTCGCGCGCGGCGCGAACGGCCTTCAGATGCGCTCGGGAAACGTGTGGCTCACCGCCTTGGGCAAGTCGTTGGTCGGCATTCCGTTCACCAGCATTTACAGCATTCACGACACCATTATTTCGCCACAAGATTCCTCGGTGGTAATCGGCGCGACTAACGTGCGTTTGGCGGGCGTTGGACACGTCAGCATGCCGAGCGGTGCGGTCGCTCGCGCGGCGCTCATTATGGCGCTAGAAGCGCCGCGCGAGACGCGAAAATAAGCTGCGTATGTAAGCGCTGTCCTACAGTCGATAGGCGCACCGTGTACTGGCAGCAGACTAAACAAAATTGAGACGATACGATCATGCTGTGGGAGATGGTCTTACGCTTACGCGTTGGGCACTCCGACATTCGATTGCACATTTTGGATGAGCTTCTTGGGCCTGCGGATTTACTTAGTTGAAGACAACGCCATCATCCGTGAGAACCTTGCGGCTGCGCTCGCGGAACTCGCGGACGCCACGTTGTGCGGAACAGCCGATGGCGAAAGGGCGGCCGTGGCGTGGCTTAAAGCGCACCCTGACGCATGGGATATGGCCATCGTCGACATCTTTCTAAAGCAAGGCAATGGCATCGGCGTGGTCGCTGCGGGCCAAGCGCGACGCGATGACCAAAAGCTCGTGGTGCTCACCAATTACGCATCAAAGGGCGTGCGCGACCAATGCCTTAAACTCGGTGCCGACGCCGTTTTTGACAAATCAAACGACATCGATAATTTGATGGAATTTTGTCTGAAGCAGAGCGCTGACAAACTTGAATCTTAGCTCACGCTATTCGTTGGCATCAAGGCATGGATCGCGCAGCGCGTGCCGCATCTACTCAGTCGATGAGCTTGCTTTTCAGCGCGTAGTAGGTCAAATCACTGTTCGACGCCAGCGTCATTTTTTCCATGATGCGGGTGCGATAGGTGCTCACTGTTTTCACCGACAGCGACAACGCCTCGGCGATGTCACCCACGGTTTCACCTTTGGCCAAGCGCAGAAACACTTGAAATTCACGCTCAGACAGTTGCTCGTGCGGCTGTCCACCTTCGGGCCGGTTCAACTGCTGCGCGAGAAGCTCGGCCACTGCCGTGGTGATATAGCGCCGACCTTGATTCACAGTTCTAATCGCGGTCACGATTTCGCTCGGCTCGCACTGTTTGTTCAGATACCCGCTCGCGCCCTGACGAATCAAGTTGACCGCGTAATGCTCCTCGGGATAGCCGCTCAAAATGAGGATTGCCAGGTCCGGTGCCTTGGCGCGAATCATCGCCATGGCGTCAATGCCTGTTTGCCCCGGCATCGACACGTCCATCAGCAACACATCCATTTCAATAGTGCGCACCATCTCAACGGCAGCGCGCCCACTGGCGGCCTCACCGACCACTTGCAAATCCGATTCGTCTTCAAAAAACTGCCGAAGCCCAGAGCGTACGATGCTGTGGTCGTCAACAATTCCAATTTTAATTTTGATCATTCGATGAATCGTTGTGAAAACTTATGGTGCGAGTGTATCCCCGCCGCTGATGATGGTGCTTTGAACCCGCATCCAAGCAACGAGTTTAACGCTTGGTCAATCGGAGGAAGATCGTGAAATGGCTGCGTCGACCAAAGATCGCGTTCGTGTTGCCACTCGCCGTTTTAGCTGTCGCGGCACTGGTCGCGCTCAATGAATTGGGCTATCAACGCTCCTCAGTGGCAGCCGAGAGCATGGTGCGGGAGCAGCAGCAACGCAGCATGCTGCATGTGCTGCTGCAACAAGTGCTTGATGCGGAAACCGGGCAACGCGGCTACCTGTTGACAGGCGACGAGAAGTATTTGTTGCCGTACTCGGAAGCGACGGCGAAGATCACGGCAACGCTCGACGCCCTGCGCACGATTTACGTCGGCGATCCAGTTCAGCTGGGCAAATTTGCTGAGCTGTCTCGGGCTGTGTCAAGAAAGCTTGCCGAAATTGAAGTGACCATCAGAATCCGCAATCTCGGTGGCGACAGCGAAAATTGGATGCGAGTGGTGCGCACCGATCTTGGCCGTGACTACATGAACGCAACCCGTGACATCGCCCTCTCGATGATTGAGACCGCCGCTGCGAGCATGAAGTCGACGCAAGTGCAAATCGATCACAGTCTGACCATATCGCGCATTGGCGTCACGCTGGCCGCGCTGCTGTTTTTGCTCGCCTTCGTCCTCTATTTGAGGCAGACCGAAAAGCTTGATGCAGCTGGAGAGATTCAGCGGCGGCTGCTCGCCATTGAGCGCGATGGTTTAGAGCGACAAGTGCGCGAGCGCACCTCGCGCCTGACGGTGCTCGCCAATCATCTGCAAACCGTTCAAGAGCGCGAGCGAGAGCATCTTGCACGCGAACTGCATGATGAGCTCGGCTCCCTGCTCACTGCGGCCAAACTCGATGTGGCGCGAATTCGCTCAAAACTGGTGGGTGACAACGAGCCGCTCGCACAGCGGTTGATTCATCTGTCTGACACCTTGAATTCGGTCATCGCCATCAAACGCAAGATCGTTGAAGACCTGCGACCCTCGTCGCTTTCGAACTTGGGGCTGGTTGCCGCGCTGGAAATATTGGTGCACGAATTCGGCGAACACACTGGGCTCACGGTTACCACAGCGCTTGATGAAGTGGCGCTTCATGATGATGCGGAATTGACCGTTTACCGCATCGTGCAAGAGTCGCTGACCAACATTTCAAAGTATGCACATGCCACCGAAATCACCGTGACGATGATGGTGTACGACCATCACATTGAGCTCGATGTGAACGATGACGGTGTGGGATTTGATCTCAATACCCGCCTGAACGCGAGCCATGGTTTTGCCGGGATGCGCCATCGCGTTGAGGCATTGGACGGCACGCTGGCCGTCGCCTCCAGCGCGGGGCAGGGCACCCGCATTCACGTCGTGTTGCCGAAGTCCTTGCCCGCGCTGATTGAGCACAGCGCGTCGGACGTGACAACGCTTTCGTGAGCGTCCCTCCCGAGCGCTACCGCACAGCGCGCGACGTAAGCGCCGTCCTACGCGGTCGGGCCTCGCGCCCTACATCCGCATGCGCGAGCCGCCGATGGCAGCGAGCCCTTCGAGCGTAGAAACTTTGGTCTATGGTTACTACAGTAGCAGTTCAAAGTCTTACTACGAGCTGAGCGCTTCAACCCATCGCCTTAGGAGCAAATACCATGTTGAATTACGCAGTTATCTTCCTTGTCGTAGCGCTAGTCGCTGCGGTATTCGGCTTCGGTGGCATTGCCGCTGGTGCCGTCGAAATCGCCAAGATTTTGTTTTTCATCTTCGCCTTTATGGCGATTGCAACGTTCGTGGTAAGCCTCATCCGCAAGGGTTAGGGTGCCGCTCATCTCTAACGACGTCCCCAATTTTCATACTCATCTTCAAAGGTACTCAACATGAACTACAGCAAATCCATCTCCGACAACGTGCAGGACACCGCTAACAAATTTGGCACGCAACTCACCAACGGTCTGGAAGGCGCAATTGACGGCGCACACGATGCAGCGAGCAACACGCTATCGAAAATGTCCGACAAAATCGATGCGCTGCAGGATCAAGCAAAGCCTGCGGTTGACCGCATGGTGGCGCGTGGCAAAGATTTGGCCAACAATGCAATTACCGGTACGCGTGAAGCGGGCGTACGGGCCAAAACCGCGTTGTCTGACTACGCCACATCCTGCGAAAGCTACATCACCGAGAAGCCTATGAAATCGGTGGCGATTGCCGCAGCGGTCGGCGCAACGTTGGCGGCTGTGTTGTTGATTTCGCGCAGCCGATCAAACGCAAACGCGCGCTACAACGACCGCTAGTCGGCGGTCAGTTACCACTCGGGGACTAGAAGCAAATGCTTGCAGCTTTTATCAACGTGGCAAAAAAATGGATACCCGGCTTGCTGCCTAGGCTGGTTACCGAGCGCCCCGACCTATTAATAGATCATGCGCTGGCGTATGCTGAGCTTGCAAAGGCTGAGTTTCAGGCGGTTAAGCGTGGTGCAGTTCGACGCGTCGTTGCGGGCGGCGTTGCGCTGATCTCGGGGTTGTCGTTTTTGATATTGGCTGGCGTCGCGGTGATGCTGAATGCGACGCAAGAGTTGAAAACGGATGCCACTTGGATGCTGTTCGTTGTCCCCGGCGTTATGTTGGTGCTAAGCTTGATTGCAACGATTGTCGCGTCGAAAGAAGGCGGCGGCTCGAAGCCTGTTAAGTCGTTGACCGACCAAGTGCGCTTGGACTTACAAGCGTATCGTACGGCGATGGATGATCGGTCATGAAGCAGCATTCACAAACGCACGCGATCAATGCACACGTCGAGATTGACTCGACGCGGCGAGAGCTCCTGAAGTATCTAGCCACTGAGCGCGCAGAGGCGCGTGCGGGCGCACAGGTTAACCATAATCGCGGTAGCCCTAGGGCAGCAGGTGGCGCAAAGCCGGGGTTCAATTGGACTTCGCTACTTGGCGCGGGTGCCTCGTCTTGGTGGCATAACCACCCGGCGCGCTCTGTCGCGTTGTTGCTGGAGTCAGCAACTAGCGAATACGCACGTAGAAAGCCGATTCAGGTGGTGACTGTTGCCGCTGTGGCGGGTGCAGCGGTGGTGCTGTTGAGGCCTTGGCGCATGGTGTCGGCCACAGCGTTACTACTCACTTTGCTGCGCTCGTCTAATCTTACTGGTGTTGCGTCATCGATGCTTGATTCTGCGGCCCAATCTATGAAGAAAGAAAGAATATGACATCAAAAGACAGACACCCCCATATGCAGCTGGATCAAGCAGCGCTTGATGCCGCAGCCAAACGCATTGACGACGGCGCAGTAACACCGAGTTACACCGACTACCGCGAAGACATTATTCAATTGCTGAATGACGCGCTTGCTACCGAGTTAGTGTGCGTGCTGCGCTACAAGCGCCATTACTTCACGGCCACAGGAGTCAATTCATCAAAGATTAAAGATGAGTTTTTAGTTCATGCCAACGCAGAGGCGGGCCATGCTGATCGAATCGCTGAGCGCATTGTGCAACTCGGGGGCAGCCCGAATTTTTCGCCGGATTCGTTGACTTCGCGCAGTCATGCGGACTACGACGACTCCACAGATCTTAAGGCGATGATTAAGGCGAATTTGATTGCTGAGCGCATCGCCGTTGAGAGCTATCGCCAGATGATCAACCTGATTTCTGATTACGACTCGACCACCCGGCGCATGCTCGAAGACATCCTCGCCGACGAGGAAGAGCATGCCGATGAGTTGAGCGATTGGCTGTCCGCTTAAGCCCTGCTAATCCCGTGTTCGGATTGGTGTCTGGTGCGCTGCGACAGTGCATCAATCCTTAAAAATAAATTGCAGCTTTTGTCCTTTTTTTACACGTCATCACCAGGAGAACCCTATGAATAAATCAACAAAAGTCATCGCCACTGCAGTATTTGCAGCTGTGACCATTTTCACCACCGGCTGTGCCGTTACCCGGTCACAAGAAACTGTCGGCCAGTATGTCGACGATGCCACCATCACCACGCAAATCAAGTCGCGTTGGATAGCTGACCCCACGGTCGACGCCGCATCTTTCAAAGTGGAGACGCTTAAAGGCACCGTGCAGATTTCAGGTTTTGCTAAAAACGCAGCCGAGAAAGTGAAAGCTGAGCAGATCGCACGCGGCGTCAATGGCGTAGTGGCTGTGCAAAACAGCATCGCTGTTCGTCCATAACGTCGATGTTATGCAGCCCGCGTAAAGCGGGATATGCTGGCAAAAAAGCCGCTCAATTGAGCGGCTTTTTTGCGTGAGTCTCACTTGATCGCAAAGCGTAACGTGCTCGGTTTTTTGCCTTCTGGTGTGATCTCAATGACCGCTTTGGTACCTCTGCTGACGTTGAATTTGCCTTTGGCCTCCATGCGGTTGTCGCCTGCGGGCATTAGTTCGGTCTTGGTTTTGTCTACACCGATCAGCATTGTGATCTTGCCCTTAGCGCCTCTGGTCGGCATCGGTTTGCCGTGGTCGCTGACGTACACCGTAATCAGGTCGGGCTTAGCCACGAGTTCGGCGTCGAAGGCTTTGCCTTCGGCAACGATGCCGCCGAATTTGGGCGAATGGTCGTGGCTGCCTACGGCGAGTGCGTCAGACGTTGTAGCAAGGCTCAGCGCTAACGTTGTGAGCGCGATGAATGGGGACATTTTTTTCATGGTGCTTCCTTTCGTGGTGGGTAAAAAACTAGAGCGCTTCAGAGTCGCTTTCGGCTACCAGACGTTCAGCCGGTTGCCGACCAAACAGCCAGAACATCGATGGCGTCAAAAACGTATCTAGCAGGGTTGAGCTGATAAGACCCGAGAAAATGACCACGGCCACCGGATGCAAGATCTCGGTGCCCGGTTGCTCCGCTTCGAACAGTAACGGCGCCAGCGCAAACGCGGTGACAAGCGCGGTCATCAGCACCGGCGCCAGTCGCTCCAGCGAGCCGCGCAAGATCATCTTGTGATCAAACGCTTCGTTTTCGAAGCGCATCAGGTTGATGTAGTGGCTGACCTTCAAAATGCCGTTACGAACCGAAATGCCCGCCAGCGTAATGAAGCCGATCAGCGCCGCAATCGACAGCGGTTGCCCGGACAGCCACAGCCCAAGCACCGCGCCGACCAACGCAAGCGGAATGTTGGCCATGATGAGTAGCGCCAGCGTGGAACTTTTGTAGCGGCTGTAGAGCACCACGAACATCAGAATCAGCGACACGATGGATAGCAGGCCGGCCAGTCGGGAGGCTTCTTCCTGCGCCTGAAACTGTCCGCCGAGCGTGACGAAATAGCCTTCGGGCAATTTGGTTCCGTTGACCACTTTGCGAATGTCGCCAACGACCTCAGACAAGGCGCGACCTTGCGTGTTGGCGGAGAGCACGATGCGCCGTTTACCGTCGTCGCGACTGATCTGGTTCGGGCCATCGCTATCCTCGATGGTTGCGATTTTTGACAGCGGGATTCGCCCGGTCGGTGTCTCGATCAGGATTTGGTTAAGGCCTTCCATCGTGCGTGCGGATTCTGGGAGTTTCACGACCAGCGCGAAGCGACGTCCGCCTTCAACAATCTGCGCGATTTTTTCGCCCTGCACGAGGCTTTGCAGTGTGGCCAGCACTTGCGGTGTCGGCACACCATATTGCGCGGCCGCCGCGTAATCAACGCGTACCTTGATCTGCGGTGCCAGCACCTGTTTTTCAATCGCGAGATCCGCGAGTCCGGGAATCGCTGCCAGCTTCGCGCGCAACACATCCGCTTGCCCACGCAACACATCAAGATCGTCACCAAACAGCTTGATCGCAATCTGTGAACGCACGCCGGACAGCATGTGATCGATGCGGTGCGAGATCGGTTGCCCAATCTCGATGGCCGCCGGAAAGTTCACCAGCTTTGATCGAATGTCAGCGTTGATTTCTGTCATCGTTCGCGTGAGTTCGCTCGCTGGCTTTAAGCCCACGTCCAGCTCACTTACATGCACGCCTTCAGCGTGTTCATCAAGTTCTGCGCGGCCACTGCGTCGACCCACATGCGTGACCTCGGGTACTTGTTTGATCAGCACTTCCGCCTGCTTCGCGAGCGCGGAGGTTTCTGCCAAGGTCACGCCCGGATTCAGACGCATTCCGATCAGCAACGTGCCCTCGTTAAACGGCGGCAGAAAGGTTGTGGCGAAGAACGGTATCGCTGCCGCCGCGGCAAGAATGGCCGCCGCACCCGTTGCCAGCGCTGCGCGCGGGTGCGCGAGCACACGGCTCAATGCGCCGCTGTAGCTTCGTTTGAGCCACACCAGAAATTTAGTGTCGCCGTGATCCAGCGATTTCATGTGCGGAAGCAAGTAGTACGAAAGCACGGGTGTAACGGTGACCGAAACCGCGAGGGACGCGAGCGTTGCTACGATGAAGGCCACACCGAGCGGCACAAACAATCGCCCCTCGATACCGGGCAGTGCAAACAACGGAACGAAAACCAGCACGATGATAATGGTGGCGTACAAGATGGCCGAGCGCACTTCGAGCGATGCTCGCATCACTAGCGCCACGGTTCCAAGGCGCTCGCCCGCAGGTTTGGTGCGGTTCTCTTTCAGCCGTCGCAAAATGTTCTCAACGTCAACCACCGCGTCATCCACCAAGCCGCCAATCGCGATGGCCAACCCACCCAGCGTCATGGTGTTAATGGACATGCCGAAATATTTGAACACCAACGCGGTGACGCAGATCGAAACCGGGATGGCGGTCAGCGCGATCAACGTGGTTCGTAGCGTGCCGAGAAACACAAAAAGGATCACCGCAACTAAGCCGGAGGCCGCAATCAGCTTGCCATTCAGGTTGTTGATGGAGCTTTCGATAAAAGTCGCTTGACGGAAGGTGACCTTCGGCGCGCTCAATCCCACGGGGAGCGTCTTGGTCATGTCCGCCAACGCGGTTTCGATGTTACGCGTGAGCCCAATGGTGTCAGCGGTCGGTTGTTTTTGAATGCCAAGAATGACTGCTGGTTTGCCTTCATAACCCGCGTCGCCGCGTTTGATGGCGGGTGCGAAAGTCACGTCCGCAATTTGCCGCAGCAGAATCGGTTGCCCTTCCTTGACGGCCAGCGCGAGGTTGCGCAAATCATCGAGCTTCGAGGTGCGACCCAGATTTCGAATCAGATACTCGCGACCATTGATTTCAAGAAATCCGCCAGAGGTGTTCGAGGAATAGCCCTTGAGCGCTGCCTCCATCTGCTCGTGGGCGATGCCGAGTTGTGCCATGCGTAGCGTGTTCGGCTGCACCTGATATTGCCGCACCTCACCGCCAATCGGGATCACCTGCGCCACGCCGGGGATTGCCATCAATCGGGGCCGCAGCACCCAGTCGGCGTATTCGCGCACCGCCATCGGCGAAATCTTCGCGACATCAATCGGGATCGCAATCTGCATGATCTCGCCCATGATTGAGCTGATCGGCCCCATGCGCGGAATCACGCCCGTTGGCAAACCTTCCTCCATGGATGAGAGCCGTTCTGACACCATTTGCCGTGCCCGAAAAATCTCGGTGCTCCAGCCAAAGGTGACGTAAATGAACGAGAGTCCGGCGCTGGAAGTAGAGCGCACGCTCTCCACACCGGGCAGGCCGTTCATCGCCGTTTCCAGTGGAAAGGTGATGAGTTGCTCCACCTCTTCGGCGGCCATGCCGCCAGCCTCGGTAATGATAGTTACGGTAGGTTTGTTGAGGTCAGGAAACACATCTACCGGCATCTTTGACAGGGTGAATGCGCCGTACACCATGAGCACCACGCTGCTGATCATCACCAGCAAACGGTTGCTCAGGCTGCTTTTTAAGAGCCAGTTAAACATGGTGACTGTCCCCGATCAACGCACTTGGTTGATGAGCGTTGCGCCGCGCGTGGCAACGCGATCCCCGGCCCTCAAGCCCGCTGTCACCGCCACCGACACACCATCCAGCGGCTCGGTCATGACCACGCGCGGCTCAAACTTCTCTGGCGCAGTTTTGACCCAGACGATGGTCTGGTTTGACGGGCTTTTCATCAGCGATGAAGCTGGCACGGCAATGGCGTTGACTTTGGTCTTGCTCTGCACAAACACGCGCACCGGCTGGCCGATGGCAAGCGTCGACAGCGACGCATCATTGGCCTTGAACAACAGCGGCAGCGCCTGCTCGCGCAGCGTTCGCGTGGCGCCTACGAAGGTCAGTGCGGCGCGTTTGTCACCAATGGCAACCGTTGCCGCGCCAATGTCTGCGGCCATCGCGGGATCGAACGCAAGCGCTTCGATGCGCAGGCGTGTCGGATCAATCACCTCGAACAGCAATTCGCGCGCATCGACTACCTGGCCGCTGACCACATTGGCTGAAGCGATGACGCCGCTAATCGGTGCCACCAGCGTGTCGCGATTACTGAGCCCGCTGCCGAGTGCGTTCGCGCGCGCCGTCAGGCTGGAAAGTTCGTTTTCGCTAGCCTCGATTTCCTTGCGCGGAATGGTGTCCGCCAGTTCTTTTTGCCGCGCCAGACGTTTTTCGGCGAGCGCTCTGTTGCCGCGTAGCTCCGCAATGAGTGCGGTTTGGTTAGATCGCTCAATCTGACTCGATGACGGAATGACGTAGGCCAGCACCTCACCTTTGCGCACCGCTTGGCCGGGGCTTGGCAGGCCGCGCGGGCCGGGCTCAATGCGACCGGCAAACGTGGGCTGCACTTTGCCGCCCGCGTTTGGATCCATCAGCACTTTTCCAGCCAACTCCGTCGTACGTGGCAAATCAGCCGCCGTTGCGAGCAGGGTGCGCACGCTCAATTGTCGTTGTGCGGGCTTGGGCAGAAATACGCTGCCATCGGGTTGCCGCTGCGGGCTGCTGGCGTTGGTCAGGGGGCCGCTGTCGCCATGGTCATGACCTTCACCCGCGATTAACGGCGTTGACATCATCAATGAAGCGGGGAGCAGCGCAAGGGTGAGCAGGTGGCGAAGGCTCATGCTGCGGCTCCCACACTATTGCGGCTGCTACGACGGTTCAATACAAGTCGACGAATGCCAAACAACAACAGCAGCGCCACCACGAGACCGCCACCGGCCCACTGGGCCGCGCGCTGCCAGCCGTGCGAGTGCGCGCCAGCCGCGGTGGTCGCACCCGCTGCGGCGTCGTGCACATCGAGTTCACCAGTGAGCAAATCGCTGTCAGCACTTGCTTTGATCGTGAGAGTGATGGGGTATTCGCCTGCCTTCGCGAACGCCTTCGCGTCAAAGTGATACTCGCCGAGCTTCGGCGCGAAGGTGCCCATCAGTTTGATGCCGGTGCTCTCCAGCTCCACTGTGGCGTTGACCACAGGCTCGTTGCTGGCGGCGTGGTCGATATAGATCACCAGTTCGTCCTTGCCGAGAATGCCGACCGCTTCGAACAAATCCGATTGCGCCGTAAAGCGTGGCAACGCGGGGCCTGTAGCCGCGGGCTTGGCTGCGCCATGATCGTGACCGTCACCGGCCACAGCGAGTGTGACCAATAGCGCGCTCGCGGCTACCGCGCAGGTTTTGACGACAACAGAAAAAATCATGGCAACAGTCCCAAAGATTGATTGACACGCGAGATCGCGTGTTTGAGTTCGATGCGGGCGCGGCTTAGCGCAAGAGTGGCGTTCGCTCGTTCACCTTCCGCGCGCAAGCGGGTGGGTAAATCCAGTTCGCCCAGGCGATAAGCTTTTGCGTAAAGCGATGCGACCTCATTGGCCAGGCGTCCTCGCTCGGCTAGCACCTCAATACGTCGTTCTGCGCTGATCACGCCGGACTGCGCGCTGGCTACCTCGGTCTCAAGCTGCGCGCGCAGCAAGGCCTCGCTGGCCTGCGCCTCAGTGAGCTCCGCGCCTGCTTGTGCGATGCGCGGCGTTGCACGCTGCGTGCCGCCGAACGGGAAGGAGACACCGATGCGCGCCGTGGAGGCATTGGCGCTGCCGTTGCTGCGCTCGTTGGTGAGCGCGAACGACACCGTGGGTGCGCCGTTGGTCAGGGCGGATGCTTCGCTTAATTTTGCTCGCGCCAGTTGTGCCGATTGACCGGAAAACCGCAGTGACGGATGCTCGTTCAATGCACGTGACGCAACGCCGCCGCGCGTTTCGACGGTATCCGCAAGACCGCGAATTGCCGCGTCGCCAATCAATCCGCGCAACACCTGTCGCGCCGCATTCACTCGCTGCTCCGCTTCGACGCGCGTTGATCGCAACGTCTGCACCGTCAACTCGGCTTGCAGTGTATCCACGCGCGCCGAGTCGCCTGCGGCGGTGCGTCGCGCCGAATCAGCCGCGACCTGTTCCGCACGTTTGACTTCGTCCTCGGCCAGCGTCAACTCGCTTGCTGCGAGTTGCACTGCCCAGTAGGCACCACGAATCTCGCCCGCTAGTTTGAGCGCGATCTGCGCGAGATTAGCGGTGTAGACGGCTGATTCGCCGCGCGCACTGGCTACCTGAAGCGAGCGTCTTGAGGCGGTAGCAATCGGCGCGCTGATCTCGATTTCAAATTCGCGTAAACCATCGCGGCTACCGGTTTTAAGCCCAGAGGCGATGGTGGGGCTGTCGGCTAGCCACGAATCAGCGAGGGCCTCGCGAGATTGTTGCTCGCGTTGTCGCTCGCTTGCCGCGAGCGTCCACGGTTGTTGCGCTAACGCAAGCTGGAATGCTTCTGCAAGTGTGAGCGAGGCAGCAGACGCGGTGACTGCGGACGGTGCGGGGGCAGCGTTCTGTGCGGCGACGGGCAAGGCGCTTAGGCAAATCGCCAACAACAGCAAAGATCGAACACGCAACAGCGCTCGGGCAAACAAGGACATATTCGGTTCTCCAGAATCAAAAAAGATCAGGCGGGAACCGACGAGGAGTGCGCTGACGCGATTGCGTCAGGCAAAGAAATTAGTTGCGTCCCCGTCGGCTAGACGAGGGCTGACCAGTTGGGGCGTTCGGGACGCTCGCTGGCGGCGTTGCGGTGGTGCGCATCGCTGCCGTCTGGGGCAATGGCGGCAACATCCGTCGGACGCTTGAAATCAGCGCGCGCTCCGAGCATCGCTACAGAATGAAAACAGTGGCACGCGCCGCATTCACCGTGGGCGCGTGACGATGAGTCATCTCCGCTAGCAATATCAGGCATTGACTCGGACACCACCGCATGCGAATGCGACGTTGCGTCATGATGCTGACTGCTACCCGCGTGCAGGCGCGCATCCACGGATGCCGCCAGTGCAAACTGAAGTGGCAAAAGGCAAAGCAACAAACGGATGATGAACTGGCGCATGGCGACTAGTGTACCGACTTCAACGAAAGTTCCGATGTTCGCAACAGGCGTAACCCGTTGAATACCACCAACAAGCTCGCGCCCATATCGGCAAACACGGCCATCCACATCGTTGCGCTACCGAACAGCGCGAGGCCCATGAACACCACTTTGATGCCGAGCGCTAGTGTAGTGTTGCATAGTTAGTGCAATTTAAGTAGGTGAGCGGAGTCATAGAAGGTAAGCGCGTTAATAATTGCCTCTTATGCGAGTTGCCACACCGATTGAATTGAACGAAGTCGAGCGCAATCGACTGATCCGAATTGCCGAGTCGCAGACCGCCGAGGTTCGTCTGGCGCGTCGCGCGAGCATTGTGCTTCTGTGTGCTGACGGGCTCGACAACCAGATGGTCGGCGAGATTCTTGGCGTGGATCGAATTCAGGTCGGACGCTGGCGCGAGCGCTATGCCTTGGCGGGGTTTGCAGCCATTGAGCGGGACTTGCCTCGGGGCGGTCGCAAGCCCGTGGTTGATCGCGCAGAACTCGTGCGCCTGACCACGCAGAGCTTGCCCGAGGCGGCGACCCAGTGGAGCAGCCGCTTGATGGGCGAGAAGCTCGGGATCAGCCACAGCACAGTCAGCCGTATCTGGAAAGCCCGCGGACTCAAGCCGCATCGCGTGGAGGCATTCAAAGTCTCTCGCGACCCGAAATTCGCCGAGAAACTCGAGGACATTGTCGGACTCTACGTGTCGCCGCCGACTCACGCGCTGGTGCTCTGCTGTGATGAGAAGACCCAGATTCAAGCGCTTGACCGCACGCAACCGGGCTTGCCGATGAAGCCGGGGCGCGCGGCGAGCATGACGCATGATTACAAGCGCCATGGCACCACGACCTTGTTTGCCGCCATGAGCACACTCGACGGCAGTGTGATTTCGCGCTGCGAACAACGCCATCGGCACACCGAGTGGCTCGCCTTTCTCAAACAGATTGATCGCGAGACGCCTAAAGAGAAGTCGCTGCACTTGATCTGCGACAACTATTCCACCCACAAGCATCCGGTAGTCACAGCGTGGCTCGAGAAGCATCCGCGCTTTCACATGCATTTCACACCGACTTCGGCCTCGTGGCTCAACATGGTCGAGCGCTTCTTTCGAGACATCACAACGGCAAGGCTTCGAAACGGCGTGTTCTGCAGCGTACCGGAATTGATCCTTGCCATCGATGAGTACATCGTTCATCACAACAAGAACCCGAAGCCCTTCATCTGGACGGCACAAGCAAAAGACATTCTCGAAAAGGTCATTCGCGCCAATCGCCACTTAAGTAGCAAACAGAATGCAACACTACACTAGTTCGTTACTTTTACAAAAAGGACTTCATCATGAAAGTTCAAGCCTACATAACCTTTGGCGGCCGCTGCGAAGACGCGCTGGAGTTCTGCAAAAAGTCCATCGGTGCCGAAGTCAGTGGTTTGATGCGTTGAAAGGAAAGCCCTGACAAAAACATGAAGGGGCCGCCCGGTTATGAAGACAAAATCACGAACGCTGCTTTACGTATCGGCGAAACAGAGTTGATGGCCGACGACGGCATTGGCGAAACAACGACAGAGTTCAAAGGAATGACGCTGGCGATTGAGGTGGCTGACGATGCTGAGGCCAAACGTGTTTTCACAGCGCTTGGTGAAGGTGGAAATGTAACGATGCCGTTGACGAAAACTTTCTGGACTTCGTCGTTCGGCATGCTGACCGACAAGTTTGGTGTGCCGTGGATGGTGAATGTGGAAGAGTCAAAAAGCTGACACTGAACCGGCAACACCAACTTTTGCCACCCTTCAATGAAAGTAACCATATGACCTCTGGAAAAGCCATCACAAAGGTGATGGCTATGACAGACGCGATGAATTTAAAGCCTGCCACCGAAATGGGGAAGGCCAACAATGCCCGCGTTTTGATCGTGAGCAAGTAGTACCGGCACGCACTAGACGAACAAGCACCCGAACCGCCATGTGTATCGCAAGAGCCCGTGGTTGTCTAACCCGCAGCGTCTTCACCAATCTGAAACCGTGATTCGCTTTTTTTGTGAGTACAGCAATGAATGGGGATTGAAATGACAACACCATCAAAAACACTAGTCGACCTGGAAACAAAGTTCTGGCAGTCGATGGTTGACCAAGATACGACCGCTGCCTTGCTGCTCTTGCACGACCCAGCGTGCATTGCAACTGCGCATGGTGCGATGAAGTTCGACCATGCGGGCTATCGAAAGATGGCAGAGCAGGGGTCGATGATCGTGACGTCTTTTACGTTAAGCGATGTCGAAGTCATGTTCCCGACTGAGACGACCGCCGTGTTGACTTACCGCGTAAAGCAGTCCGTTGGAGCGCGGGATGGCGGTCACAGCACTACGCAAGACATGTCCGATACATCCACCTGGGTGCACTTGGGCAACCGCTGGCAGTGTGTGCTTCATACTGAATCGCCGATGCAGACAACGCCTGCGAAACACTGACGAATTTGCCTCGATGGAGATAAGTATGACTGACACCAATAAGCTGAAATCCGCCACCGAGATGGTGAAGGCGAACGATGCCCATGTTCTGAACGAGAGTAAGGCGTACCGGCAGGCGCGTAATGCCTTGCTGACCGAAGATATTGAGCTCGGGCGTCATATAGTGCGAGTAGCGGAGCAGCACCGCGCACTGCCACCGGGCGACGATGTCAAAGAACAATCGGGGACAGACCATTAATATTTTCAGAAACTCTCGCATCCACGACCATCACAGGTCGATGTGTGTCTGAAATACCGCACCAGCCCTAAGGAGAAAATAGGGTTGGACACCAAAATCGGTTCATAAAGGCTAAGAACATGTACAAATTATTTGCGATTATGCTGGCATCGTCCTTTGGTTGTACTTTTGCTCAAGTACCAAACAATGTGAAGTCCGAATCCGCTGCCGAGACTTCATGGGTTGAGCCGGATATATTCTTGCGCGTGACGCCGCTCATGGTTGTGAACCAAGTTTATGGCGTCTCCATCACTTTTAAGAACACAAGTTTTTCAGCTTGGATTCCAACAGAAGTTTCTTTAAAGCAGACATCCCCATCGACAACCTGGTTTCAAAACCAACACGGTCATCCAGTTTCAGCGGAAGAAAATAGAGTTCAATTGCCACAAACGGTGCCTGCGGGAGGCAAAGTGACGTTCACATTCCAAGTGCGTGCGCCGGCTATTTCGGGACGACACGTATTAGCCTGGCAACTATACAATTCTTCTGGCCCGCTGCTGCCCACTGCTACCTCAAGAGAAATCGTAATAGCTACTTTGGAAGACGTCACACCGCCGGGACAACCGCCACCAATAGACGCTCGCCCCTTTCCCTCGACTCCGCCCCCTTTTCGGTGAAATGGAATAAAAAACAATCGGAAACAATCGGACAAAACAATCAGCGACAGACCACCAATATTTTCTTAAACACCAGCATTCACGGACCTCCCCGGCAGAAAATGCCTGAAACACGCCTCTAGCAATCGGGTTTGCGGCATGGAGTGATGTAAGCCCGCTTGCCTTCGGGGTTGTCCTCCTCCTTGGCATGACGTCAGGCTATCAGCCGTGGCCCACATTCGCAATTTCACGCCCCTTCAGCTTCCCATCCTTACGCTTAGCCTTAGCGCGCACGGTGGCTTTTGCTTTGAGAAACCGCAGCAGTTGCGCCTCATCCACACGTAGCCCCGCCTTGCGACACTGCTCGACGGGTTCGCACAACTCGCCCGCGTGGTAGGCCTCGACCACACCCGGATGAATGTAACTCTTGCGGCACACGGCGGGCGTATTTCGTAATAGCTGCGCGACGTCCTTTACGGTAGCGGTGACATTGCGTGTAGCTTCAGTCTTGCTTTCGAATATGGTGCCGCGCAACTGCGCCAACGCCGCCACGCTCGCAGCCCAAGTGCGGAAATCCTTGGCGCTGATGTCCATTTTGCTGGCGGCTTTTAAGTATTGGTTGACGCTGTCCGAATCGATCCGATGCGCGCCGCCGTCCTCACCGATGTACTGGAACAGGTGCTGGCCGGGCACGTCCAGGCATTTGCGGATGATCTTGGCGAGAACCGGATCGCTGACCGTGATGGAGTGGTGCACGGCGCTTTTGCCCTGAAATTCGAAGTTCACCTCTTCGCGCTTGACACGCACATGGCGGTTGCGCAGGGTGGTGAGGCCGAATGATTTGTTGGTCTGCGCGTACTCCTCGTTGCCGATGCGCACCAGTGTCTGGTCGAGCAGCAGGCAGACGGCGGCAAGTACCTTCTCGCGGGTGAGTCCGAGCGCGGCAAGGTCGCGGCGCAACTGGCGGCGAATGCGCGGCAATGCGTTGCCGAATTCCATCATGCGGCCAAACTTATCTTCCTCGCGCGCAGCGCGCCAGTCGGGGTGATAGATGTACTGCTTGCGGCCGCGCGCATCGCGGGCGGTGGCCTGTATGTGGCCGCGCTGGTCGGGGCAAATCCAGACGTCTTCATACGCGGGCGGGATGGCCAGCGAGCGAATGCGCGCGAGCTGCGCCTCGTTGGCGACGGCACGGCCGTTGGCATGGCGGAACAGGAAGCCTGCACCCTGACGAAGGCGGCGTATGCCCGGCTGCTGCTCGGAAGTCTGTCTTAAAGCGGCTCGCATGACGTCCCCGGTAACTGCGTTGAATGAAGCGCAAGTGTCAAGGTAGCG
>ENA-OFCX01000216-OFCX01000216.1-metagenomes-genome-assembly--contig:-NODE-216-length-32910-cov-6.084675_pt1 | contig 32910 bp, 32 predicted proteins | sample MGYA00153384_OFCX01 | MGnify analysis MGYA00153384
GCGCGACGCGCTGGCCAAACTCACGCCGCACAACGCGCAGGGCGAGCTGTATTTGACCGATGTGATCGCGATGGCAACCGTTGATGGGTTGCAGGTTGCCACCGCACAACCTGACCATGAATCGGAGATTGCTGGCATTAACGACAAAGCACAACTCGCCGCGTTAGAGCGTAAAGTGCAACACGCCGAGGCCGAAAAATTATTGGCCGCAGGCGTCACGCTCGCCGACCCGGAACGCATTGATGTGCGCGGCACACTTATTTGCGGCAGGGATGTGTTCATCGACGTCGGCTGCGTGTTCATCGGTGTGGTCACGCTGTGCAACAACGTGAGCATCGGCCCCAACTGCGTGATCAAAAACGCGACCATTGGCAACAACACCACCGTGCATCCAATGAGTCATCTCGAAGGCTGCACGGTGGGCGAGCGCGCGATGATCGGACCCTTCGCGCGGCTTCGCCCCGGTGCGCAACTCGGCGACGAAGTCCACATCGGCAACTTCGTTGAAGTCAAAAATTCAACGCTCGCCAACGGCGCAAAAGCCAATCATCTGGCGTATCTCGGCGACGCCACGGTCGGTGAACGCGTCAACTACGGTGCCGGCGCAATCACCGCCAATTACGATGGCGCGAACAAACACCGCACGGTCATTGAGGCCGACGTTCACGTGGGTTCTAACTGCGTGCTGATCGCCCCGGTCACGCTCGGTGCGGGCGCAACCATCGGCGGCGGCAGCACCCTCACCAAAGACGTGCCTGCCGGGGCGCTGAGCGTGGCGCGCGGCAAACAGGTGAGCGTTCCGAACTGGAAACGCCCGACTAAAAAGTAACTCGGCGCATCGCGCTCGCTATTGCTTAGGAATACGAAATTCGCCCATCGGATTGGCTTTATGAAATGCCGATAACTTGTTCCAGTTGTCGGCTAAGCCAACGTTACCAACGCTGTCGAGCGGTGCCGCGACAATGAGCTTCTCGGAGTCCCAAGTGTCGCCGGGGCCCCAGACTGGTGTGCGAACGTCCATTGACGCGTCATAACCTTTTCCGGCGGGCAGAAAATTTGCCTTTGTTCCACCGTGTTCACCGTGCTGAACCGCCTTGTACCCGGGAGGGTAGCCCGAGCTTGCGAAAGCTTCGTTCCAGAACTTGCCGACTTTTGCGTTGTCACCTCCGGTGTAGGGAATTTCTTTCGGCCCCACGTTCATGCCCGGTGGCCCAAATCCGCCCGATTTCAGTTGTCTCTGAATCAGCACCACGTCCAAGTCGGACACATAGGCCGCGCCCTTGGCGTCACACAAAATCAGAAAGCCGTCGGTCTCCACCAAATAATGATTAGACGCCGCCGTAGCGTCCTTAAGTTTAAAGACCGACTTGTGCGAACCCGCGCGAATTGCGTAGACCGCATCCACCTTGCCGCCACCGCGAGCGATCCAACCCGGATTGAAACCCGCCGGCGGCTTAACTATGCGCAGGCCTGCCTTGATTTCGACGGTCTTCTTGTAACCCAGGAGACCTTTGAGAAAGCCGCCCTCCGTGAGCGTTTTCGCCTCGATCCATAGCGGCTTTGACAGCGTGCGCACGCCCGCCTTCGCAGCCCAAGTGAGCCATTCCACCCGCTCAGGTTTGCACGCGCGGATCACGATGTAGTAGCCCTGCTTAGCAAACTTGCGCAACACCTCGACCTCGCCTGGCTGCAAGCCCACATGCACCCAGTCTTTCGGGTCAAGCTTCCGAATCCACCCTTCGTTGCGCAGCGCCGACGCCGCCGACTTCATCGGTTTGAGGACACCCGCCAATCGCAAGTCCGCCGCCAAGCGTGCACGCTGAAGGGCGATCTTTGACTGAGCCAGCCACTCCTTGAGAGTCTTGAGCTCCGAGAGCACTATGCCCAGCCGCGTCTCGATCATCTTCTGGTTTGCGGCCCTCGCAACCTTGCCGAGTATCGGCACCGCACCGACAAGATTCAGCGCGCAGCCCAAATAGTCACCGCGCGTCGACGCTTCCACTGCGCCGACCAAAGACATGACGCCGGTGGGGTCGAAAATCGCGGCGATGTTGATACCGAGGCTGATACACAACTTCTGCATCTCGGCGTTGCGGTCTCTGCAATATTGCTCCACCCACGACATCAGCGCTTCGGTTGCCACCGGATACCAGTGCGCACGCAGCCCCAGCACGGCTTGTGGACCATTGTCAAACCCCAGCGCGTTGCCCCAAACGAGGCCGACCTGAAACTGATTTTGAAACAGTTTCGGCGCGAGCACGGGGATTGGCGGAAACGTCAAGTTTGACAGCTTAAACAGCGCTTGCGAACCGCCTGAGCGATAGAACTCCCAGTTCGACGCCATCGGCTTATCCCAAATGCCACCCTTGCCTGCGTACTTTTCGAAGTTGATCCCGGGATCTTCCCCTTTTAGCTTCCACTGCTTGTCGCTGGTAATAAGTAACACGGCCCTGCGGCCCTGAAGCTCGATGTCTGCATAAAAATGGTCGCCCATGACGCATCCCTCTGGTTTGTCCCGCGCGGTGATTGAGCGCAGCAATCCACGCGCGTTGGCGTGATACTTCAGTGAACAAAGAGTTTACGCGCCGATTTGCGCGTTGGCAACGTGGGAGCCGTTAAAAGAGGTGACGTATTGGTGGACGAGTGGCGCTCCGATGACGGCGAAACAATCCCAGTAGCGGTTTTAGTCGAGAAAGTTTGTTATCAACTTTTTACGGGGACGCTTATTTATATTGGACTTAAGTGCATAAATAGTGGTTAATCGACTTTAATCATAAACAAGAGTTAGCCCAATATGGAAAGGGCGTTAAGCATAGAAGCTGTTTAGAAAATCACTCCTTCGCCACCCGCGAAAACGCCACATTCTCAAAGCCCCGTATAGTTTCGGGCAACATCCATCAACCTCAGGAACACACCATGTCCGACTGGCAACCCAGCCCCCGCTACCCTGATCCTGCCGTGGTCAGCATCGATTCGTCGTTTGATCGCTATCGTTTGGCGCTCGCCAAAGTCGAGCGCATTGCGCATGGTTTTATCTGGGCTGAGGGCCCGGTTTGGCTGGGCGACAGCCGCATGCTGGTGTGGAGTGACGTGCCCGGCAACTGCATGTACAGCTGGCACGAAGAAACCGGAGCGGTCATCCCGTATCGCAAGCCATCGAACAACGGCAACGGCAACACCCGCGACCGACAGGGTCGCCTCGTGACCTGCGAGCACCTCACGCGCCGCGTCACCCGCACCGAGCATGATGGGCGCATCGTCGTGCTCGCCGATTCGTTTGAAGGCAAGCCGCTCAACTCACCCAATGACGTGGTGGTGAAGTCCGATGGCTCGGTGTGGTTTACCGATCCAGCGTTCGGCATTCTGGGCTTTTACGAAGGCATGAAGGCCGAGCCGCAACTGCCGACCAACGTGTATCGCATTGATGCGGATGGCTCGATAAGCAGGGCCGCCGAGGGTATCAATCAGCCCAATGGACTAGCCTTTTCGCCCGACGAATCGGTTCTCTACATCGTCGAATCGCGCGGTACGCCGCGAAAAATACTGGCTTGTGATGTGATCGATGGACGCACGCTGGCCAACCGCCGAACATTGATCGACGCCGGGGTCGGAACGCCCGACGGCTTTCGCTGCGACATCGACGGCAACCTGTGGTGCGGCTGGGGCATGGGCGCGGCAGGGCTCGACGGTGTGCACGTGTTCAACCCCGACGGCAAACTCATCGGGCGCATCGATTTGCCCGAGCGCTGCGCCAACCTGTGCTTTGGCGGCATTCATCGCAACCGGCTGTTCATGGCGGCGAGCACCTCGGTATATTCGCTGTTCGTGAATACACAGGGCGTGAGTTACGCGTAACCCGCAGCGTGCCCTCTCAAAATTTATCGTAATGGCGCGCTCGCCACGGCATGCGCAACATCCCACCCACGGTGTGCCAGTCAGGCGCACGCAGCGCATCCAGCCCGCTGTCATGCGTCGGCAGCTGCGGCGCGCGAAAGGTGCCGAAGAGATGATCCCACACTGAAAAAAACTGCCCGTAGTTGCTATTGGTCAGCGCCGGGTCGGGATCGTGATGCATCCAGTGCGCCGCGGGCGTCACGATCAACCAGCCCATCCAGCGCTGCCACCGCGCCATCGCAGCTGGCGTCCAGGCAATCGCGCCGTGATGCAGGTGGGAAGTCAATACAGCACCCAAATCCCTCGCGACGAGCGACTCAATCGGCGCGCCAATGGCAAACGTCAGCAACACGCGCACGGCCATCACCGCGATGTAAAAAAGCGGATGCTGGCGCAGCGAGGTCGACACATCCAGCCGCTGATCCGAATGATGCACCGCATGCAACAGCCACAGCGGACGCCACTGGTGGCTCGCCCGATGCAGCACGTAGTCAGAAAAATCAGCCGCAACAAAACCGATCACAAACGCCAACCAGTAAGGCGTCGACCACAGGCTCAGCACGCCCAACTTGAACTCGACTGCCGCAGCAAACAACGGGTTCACCAGCCACGCGGCGAGCGCATTGACCACTAGTAGCAACATCAGCCACAGCACAAGATTTCGCGACAGGTGCTGCCAGCGTTCGCGTGTCGTCCAAGCGTACTTTGGCCACAGCGACTCAGCGACCAATGTCACGGCAAAACCGCCGAATACTGCAATCCACGTCCATTGCGCCAATGTTGCCAACGGTTCACTCCTCCAAAAAATTTAACGACGAGACCAAGTATGCGTTGTCATGCGCGGCGCAGCGCCCTACACTTCAGAAATATCATAGCAACTTACAAAACAAGGAATCACATGCGAAGCAAATTCTGGTCAACACTGGGTCTCACCGCTGTTTTGGCGTTGCTGGGTGGCGCAGGGAGTACCGCATGGGCGGGCGTCTCTGGCTCGTATGCCATCAGCAACGCCCCCCCTTCAACCAATATGGTGCCCGGTCAAACCTTCGTGGTGACGGTTACTGCGACAACCACCAATATATTGGGCATTAACTATAACCAGATCGCGTTGAGTCCCAATCTGGGCGGCCAGTTTCAGATCGTTGGCGGCTCCTGCAACACCACCTCCGCTTACGTCAACAACGCCACTTGCACCGTCGACATCAAGTTTCTCGGCAACAACCCGAGCAGTTTCACCGCCGATCTGATGATGCAATGCAGCAGCGTTGTATCAGCGGTCGGCGGCTACATCGTTATTTGCGGCAGCGGTTTCCCCGGTGCCTCGGCAATCATGGCCCGTGTTGTCGGCAACGGCATCGCCACCGCTGTTGACGCGCTGGGTCGCGAAGGCCTTACCTTGCTCGCTGTCTTGATGTTTGCGCTGACCGCTGCGATGACGCTCAAACGTCGGACGTAGAAGTTGAGCTTGAGTTTGCTTTCGGTTCTGGTTTAGGTGTTAGTGAAATCATCAACACCCCACCGAGCACCAACGCCGCACCCACCAGCTGCAACGCTGATATCTGCTCGCCCAAAAACAGCGCCCCCAAGAAAATGGTGAGCACGGGGCCGACGCTGCCGATCATTGATGCATCACTCGCGCCGATGCGCTTCAACGCCTCGGCCATCATCCACACTGGCACCGTCGTTGAAAACACGGCCAGGCATACGCTGTAGACATAAATCTTCATCGGTAAATCGAGCGCGGATAACGGTCGCATGACGGCGAACTGCGCCAACACAAAGACGGTTGCCACCAGCATCATGTACGCGGTGAAGCGCATGCTACCGATGCGCCGCGTGAGCCCTGTGCCCAGCACCATATAAACCGCATAACAAATTGCGCTCATAAACACCAGCCCGGTGCCCGCAATCAGCGCGCTGGTGTCGTTAGTGATCGCCAGATCATGCCAGTACGCGAGGCCCAATCCGGCGTACGAAACCAGCAACGCGATGGCCACGCGCCGCGTGATCGGACGCGCAAGAAACAGCGCGGAGATGACCACCACGATGGTCGGGTTGGTGAACAAAATCAGCCGCTCCAAACCGGCGCTGATGTACTGCAATCCCCAAAAATCGAGAAAGCTCGACAGGTAATAACCAATGAACCCGAGCAACAGGACGTAACCCCAATCGCTGCGTGTGAGCGGGGCTACCACCGCGCCACGGCTCTCGCGCCGCGCCCACCACGCCATCAGCAAAAAGAAGGGCAACGAAAAAATCATGCGCAGCGCGAGCAAAGTCACCGCGTCCAACCCAGGATGCGCCGCGTAGGCGAGCTTGATAAAGATGGCTTTGGCCGCAAAGCCAAACTGCGCGGCGACCGCGAAGAGTGCGCCTGCGGAGACGACTGATTTGATAGATGTCACTGGCGCATTCTAGGCTGCTGAAATTACATTCCTCTGTCTCACTACGCGGTCGATAATTCACACAATGCATTTATCAAACCGCAGCATCGGCATCAGCGCCGCGATCATTACGGTCGCCATCTGGACCAGTTTCATCATCATTGCGCGCGCGATGGCGCACAAGACGCTGACGCCGCTCGACATCGCGTTTGTTCGCATGGTCGGTGCCGCGATCGTGATGCTGCCTTGGGGCTGGTGGTGGGTGCGTCGTGCCCGCCAACGCGCCGAGCCAGGGGCCGCAAAGATGTGGCTCGGTCTGTCGCCGTACCCGTTGCGCATCACGGCCATGGCTGGCACGCTTGCGGCGGTGCTCTATGCGGGATTGGCGTACAGTGGCTTCTTGTATGCACCAGCCGCGCACGCCTCAGTGCTGATGCCCGGCATGTTGCCGTTGTGGACAACGTTGATTGCACTGGTGGTGATCGGCACGCCGGTCACAGGCCGCCGCTGGATGGGTCTCGCGCTGATCGTCAGCGGTGGTTTGTTGGTAGGTGGCAGCAGTCTGCTCGGCGCGTTTGATGGCGGCGATGTGTGGAAGGGTGATGTGCTTTTCTTGGCCTCGTCATTCGTCTGGAGTAGCTACACCGTGATGACCAGAAAACACGCCATGGGCGCGATTCCGGCGACCATTGCCGTGTGCGTGTTCGCGAGCGCTACCTTCGTGCCGGTGTACGCAGTGCTCGCGTGGACGGGTGTGCTGGTCAGTCATCTGCGCGAAGCGCCGTGGAGCGAAATTGTGTTTCAGGCGTTGATTCAGGGCATCGGCTCGGTGGTGATTTCTGGCATCACGTTTGTGCGCATGGTCGAGACGTTCGGCCCGATTCGCTCCACCATGATTACGGCTGTGGTGCCGGGGCTTTCGGCGCTGGGTGCGGTGCTGTTTTTGGGCGAGCCCTTGTACTGGAATTTGCTGCTCGGGCTGGCGATGGTCACCATCGGCATCGTGTTTGGTGTGAAGCCGGTGATGCCTGCGGCACCAAGAACCGCGCAGCTTTCGACCAAGTAATTTCTATACAACTCGTCGTTCCTGCGAAGGCAGGAACCCAGCGGCTTTGTTAGGGTTACGGAAATACTTTGGCGCGCAAAAGACTCTGTTGTTTAGTCGCGAAAATGTGCTCAATTAGAAATTTTGTGGCGCGGCGTGCGTTAGGCGCAAGGCGCAGCTCATGCCGGGGCAAGTGCAAGCTTTGCAACGCGACGCCATGCGCGGCGAGGGCAAGCGAGAAGCGTCATTTCAGGCGTGACACGACACTAAGCCCCTTCCTTCGCAGGGACGACGAGAGATATGGATTCTGACGTTTGGTGTAAGCTTTTGCCTGTGGGTTGATCGCAGAACCCATCCGCAGCGCGAGAAACTTCGCGTTGCCCTGACGGTGTCTCGTCCAATCTGCAACACTCTCTGCCACAAAAAGGCACGAAAGGTTCTCGATGGACACCGCTACACCGCAACCCTCATCCACATCTTCCGCCGCATCGTCGCGCTTGATCGGCACGCCTGACGCGCCGCTGTTCGTTGACGTTCGCAAAGCTGAAGATTTCGCGGCAAGCGACTACTTCATTCCCGGCGCTATCCGTTGGGACTACGATGCCGGTGACGCTGCGCCCGATGAAATAAAAGGTACGACTCGTGCGGTTGCCTATTGCGTCAAGGGCCTGCACGTCGGCATCACCGGCGCTGAAAAACTACGCGCTCACAACCTTGACGCTGCGTATCTCGAAGGCGGCCTGCGGCAATGGATGGAAACCGATGCGCCTCGCGTTAAGAAGCGCCCCGGTCTCGGCGTGACGGGTGAATCCATCAGCCACTGGGTGACACGCGCGCGACCCAAGATTGATCGCATCGCGTGTCCGTGGCTGGTTCGCCGGTTCATTGATCCTCGTGCTAAATTTTTCTATGTGCCAACCAGTGAGGTATTCGCTTTTGCTGCGGCCAACAACGCTGTCGCCTACGACATTCCCGGCGCACCGATTGAGCACGCGGGGCCGCCGTGCTCGTTCGACAATTTTCTGCGCACGTTCGAGCTGACCAGCCCCGCGCTGGAGCGCATGGCCGCCATCGTGCGTGGCGCGGATACCGACGCGCTGAACCTTGCGCCGCAGAGCGCAGGACTGCTTGCCATCTCCCTCGGTTTCTCGAAGAACATCGCCGACGATCACGCGATGCTGGAAGCGATGATGCCGGTGTACGACGCGCTCTACCGGTGGGCGCTCGACGCCACTGATGAGCAACATAACTGGACGCCCGCATGAGCGACGCGACAGGCACGACCCAAGCCCCCGCAATGCCAAGCCTCGGCGAGGCGTTGCGCTTCTGGCTCAAGCTCGGTTTCATCTCGTTCGGTGGTCCGGCCGGACAGATCGCCATCATGCGCCAGGAGTTGGTCGAGCGGAATCGCTGGATCAGCGAAAAACGCTTTCTGCATGCGCTCAATTACTGCATGCTTCTGCCGGGCCCGGAGGCGCAGCAGCTCGCCACCTACATCGGCTGGCTCATGCACCGCACTTGGGGCGGAATCGTCGCAGGCGGGCTGTTTGTGCTGCCAGGCGCGATCATCATGATGGCCCTCGCCTGGGGCTATCTCACGTTTGGCCAGACGAGTTTCATGCAAGCGGTGCTGTGGGGCATCAAGCCCGCCGTGGTCGCGCTGGTGCTGTTTGCGGTGGTTCGCATCGCAAGCAAGACACTTAATCATGCGGTGTGGTGGGTGCTGGCTGTTGTTGCGTTTATCGCCGTGAGTTTTTTGAAGATTGGCTTTCCGTGGGTGGTTGCGGCGGCGGCACTTGTGGGCTGGATCACCGGTGAGTTGCGCCCGAGATGGGTTAGCGGTGGCCACGGCGATGGCATGGCAAAAAAGCATGCGCCTGCGGTGATTGATGACGACACGCCGTCGCCCGAACATGCGCGCTTTTCGCTCAAGCACTCACTGTTGCTGATCGCCGTTTTCGTCGCAGTTGGCGCGAGTGTTTATGCAGTGTTGCCGAACAAAGCGCTGACCGACATGGCGCAATTTTTCACCTCCGCCGCCCTCGTGACGTTTGGTGGCGCGTACGCGGTGCTGCCTTATGTCACGCAGGCCGCGGTCGAAAAGTATCAGTGGCTGACCACCGCACAAATGATGGACGGCTTAGCACTTGGCGAGACCACGCCGGGTCCGCTGATATTGATTCTCACCTTCGTCGGCTACCTCGGCGGCGTGCAAAACGCAGTGGCAAGTTCGCCACTCGCCAGCGGTTTGTTGGCGGGTACGGTCGTCACGTTTTTCACCTTTCTGCCGAGCTTCATGATGATCTTTGCCGGTGCGCCGTTTATTGAGAGCACGCGTCGCTCGCTCAAGCTGCAAGCGCCGCTGACCGGCATCACGGCAGCCGTCGTGGGCGTGATCGGATCGCTCGCCGTGTTCTTCGCCCAGCACACGTTTTGGCCGCAGGGTTTTCAAGGATTGGGCGCAAACGTCGATTGGCTGTCTATCGCCATCGCGGTCGCCGCACTCATCGGTTTCGTCAAATTCAAGCGCGGCGCGATGGAGACGATTGCAGTCTGCGCCGTGTTGGGGCTCGCGGTGAAGATGCTCGGCTAACCGCACAATGCTGACCCAAACGGGTGAACCGATGCTGGCCCCGCCGACCGTGATCGCGCAGCTAGTTTTTCTCAATCAACTTTTAGCTGAAAGCCTTATTTAACGAGCGCTTAGCTACCATAAACTCTAATAGTCGATGTTTCACTAAAGTGGTCATTACGCCCAGATTGAGCGGGGCTTTCAGCTAAAAGCCGTATCGCTTCGCGCCGACTCAGGCAGCCTTTCACCACGGCGCAGTGCAGCGAACGCCCAGCGGTTTCGCCAATCCCGGAATATCCTCGGTGTACAGCTGTTTCACGCCTCGCTCGGCGCAAGTCGCGACGATCAGCGCATCCCAGTATTGCATTCGTTTAACGGTTGCCAATTGCAGCGCGGCGGCATGCGCGGTTACGGTTGAGGGAAGCGGTGGCATCATCGCCGACCACGTATTGATCATCTCTCTCGCGCCCTCACGAGTGGCCATGCCTTTGCGTGTCGCTACCGAGAAAAACTCACCGTAAACCTGCGCCGCTATTGGCCATTTTCCCTTAGCCGCGCGCTCGATCAAAGCGCGCGCGATCAAATGCTTCGCGCCGTGGGAACTGTCGATGCTGTAAACGAAGATGTTTGTATCGAGCGAATTCATTCGTCGTACGCGTCAGATCGTTTGAACTTGCCGGGATAAGGCTTGAGCGTGCGAAAACTAAGCGCGAGACGCAAAAGATCTTCCTGTCTGTTGGCTGCAGCAACGGGTTCGGCCCGCACCAACTTCAACGGTGACTTGCCACGCCGTGTGATCACCACTTCGGCCCCAGCATCAACCAGCGCCGCATAGTGGGTGAAATTGTGTACGGCATCGCGTGCGGTGGTGGAAACCGTGCTCTCGCTCATGGTGCGCTCCGGCAATCGTTAAGCCTGGCAATGTATCACATGTTGTTATACATATTACCGCCAAATCCTGATTGACTGACAACCCCGACTGGCGTCATTCTCGGCAACGCCGGGAATCCAGCAGCGTGGCCATCCGAGTGAACTCAGAATCGCATCCCAGCTTAAGCGTCTGGATCCCCGCCTGTGGCGAGGATGACGCCATAGAAAAAGTACCTGAGTTGCAGCACAAATCCTTAAGCGCATTACTGGAAACACGGAGGCATGCAACCCACTCCACCCGCTAAGCTTCATCCATGTCGTCCCCTCGTGCGCTCACCGGTGCCGCCTTCGCCACCCTGCTTCTGATCGCGCTGATGATGGGCGGCAATCACGTCGCCGCACGGCTCGCGTTCAACAACGGCGTCGACGTCGCCACCGCCGTCGTGTGCCGCAGCGCGGTCACCGCGCTGGTGTTGTTCGCGCTGCTGCGGGTGCAACGGGTGCCGTTCGGGCTCAATACGCTCAGCGCGCGGCAAAAGCGAATGCTCCCGCTGATCGGGCTGTTGATCGGCTTTCAGAGCCTGTCCATTTACTCCTCCGTCGCGCGGCTGCCGGTCGCGCTGGCGCTGCTCGCGTTCAACACCTATCCGCTGTGCGCCGCGTTCTGGGACCGCGTGCTCTACGGCAAAAAAAACGAGCGCGCGATGCTGATCGCCATGCCGGTGATTCTCATCGGCCTCGCGCTCGCGCTCGACGTGTTTGGGGCGGCGTCAGGCCTCGGCGCCAGCGCACAGTGGGCGCAGATCGGCGTGGGCGTCGCGTTTGCCGTCCTCGCCGCCCTGCTGTTCGGGCTCGCCATGATCCTCACCCAACACGAAATCACCAGCCTCGACGGTCGCGTACGCACCTTCACCACGCTATCAACGGCAGGCTTGGTCGCCATCGTCAGCGCCGCGCTGCACGGTGGCCTGCAACTGCCCAGTGGCCCAAGCCCCAGCATCGCGCTAGGCTGGGCGGGCCTCGGCATGCTCACCTTCCTCTACGGCACCGCCTTCACCATCATGTTCATCGTGTTGCCAAAGCTAGGCGTCGCGGGCAACTCAGCGATCATGAACGTAGAACCCGTGTTCGCGCTCGCCCTCGCGTGGCTCATCCTCGGGCAGGCGATTGCGCCGATTCAAGTTGTCGGCGCGCTGATTGTTGTCGCGGCGGTGATGGTGTTGGGGTTGCGGCGCGGGTAGGGTGGAACTCGAAGAGGTTCCACCAAGGCACCACGCACGAACACAGGTTGAACAGCCTGTGGCGGTCGTACAAGGTGGAACCGCAAGCGTTCCACCCTACGAGAATATGCGATACGCTATGACCATATTTGCTGGTCAATCACTCCATGTCAACCTACTCTCTAGCCCACGCCAAGGCTCACCGTAGCGCCGTGATTGACGCCGCGCGCGCTGGCAAACAAACGGTAATTACGCGCCACGGCAAGCCAGTCGCGAAGATCGTGCCCTATGAAGAGGCTGTATCCGATCTGTCCATCTTCGATCAACACCGTGGCTCATTGCCTAAAGGCTTCAAGTTTAATCGCGACGAACTGAACGCTCGCGGTTAGCAAGTCACGCGCCCGCTATGCCTGCGTTCTTCGACACCAATGTGCTCGGCTATCTGCTCGACAGCGGTCGCAAGGAAAAAGTCGCCCGCCGATTGTCCAGCTAACAACCGCACATCAGCGTGCAGGTGCTCAATGAATTTGTCGCCGTCTGCAAAAAATGCGGCAAGGATTGTGAGACCGCGTATCAACTCGCCGACGCGATAGCCAACGCGAGCACGGTTCACGAAATCACACTCTCAACCTATCGCCTCGCACAAGCGCTCGCAACGCACTACCAGCTCTCACATAGGGACGGCCTCATCGTCGCCGCAGCAACACTCGCGCAATGTGAAACGCTGTACAGCGAAGACATGCAACACGGGCAAGTGATTGGAACGGTGAAGGTCGTTAATCCGTTTAAGTAACGCGCTACGCCGCTTTGGGCAAAGTCAACATCGGCAAAGCTCCACGAGCCCGCGCATCCAGAACCACGACCTCTACCGCGCTTCCGTCCTCCGCGTAGCTCACATGCGTGTACCAGTCCTGCGAAACCTCGCGGACAATCGGCTTGTCGGACAGATGGAGCACCAGTGTGTCATCCGCTTCGAAATACGTTGTCTTCATGGCAGAACCTCAAAGTGATGCATGATGGTCTTGACGACGACTTTGTCCTCTAACACTAACACGGCGCAGATCAGATTGTCATCCCGATTCGGCAAAGCCTTGTAAGCCCATAAATGCGTCGGGTCAGCGAACTTTGTTTCGCCGGTATCGACAATTTCGACCACCTGTTCAAACGTGACGTTTCGCTCCAGCATGCGCTGTTGTGCGTGTTTGGTTAGGACGATTGGGAGGGAGAAGCGATTGCTGAACATAATTTGGTTGAGTGACGCGTGGGCAACTTGTTGCCCACCCTACCCATCTAGCCAGCTATTGCGACACACGAAGATTCAATATCGCACCATTTAAGTGACGCAACTCAACATGTTGACCCTCCTGAATACTTACCTGCTTACCCAAAGGAATAAGAAATCCGCAGTCACATGATAGGCCGTGCTCTTCAGTTCTGAAGTTGTTTCCGTCCACAGAAAAACGCAACATAACCGTATCCGGGCTTCCAAAAGCGCTTACTCAGAGCTACTCGACCTGAAACACGCTCGCCTTCACCAGCCGTTTCAGCTCGGTAACAAACTATTGTTTCAACAAGTTCTTTCGAAAGTACAAACACTGCGACACCACCAAATAGTAGACCCAGCATCCACTAAAATATTAGTCCAGATATTCGATCTGTGGTGCGCATGATGTTTCGGCCTTGCATGCCGAAATACACACAACATACGCCCAAAAGCAAATGCGGCAGCAGGAACAGAATGGATCCCCACGAATAACCTGCTGTAGCCGCCGAATACATCGTTGCTCAGTGAACTCGTGAACTACACATCCAGATTCCGCACACCCAAAGCGTTACCCTCAATAAACGCCCGACGCGGCTCAACCTCTTCACCCATCAAGGTAGTGAAAATTTCATCCGCTGCAATCGCGTCTTCGATCTGCACTCTGAGTAGCGTGCGAACTTTTGGATCCATGGTGGTTTCCCATAGCTGAATGGCGTTCATCTCGCCGAGGCCTTTGTAGCGCTGGATCATAAGATTTGCACGAGCCTTGTCGAGCAACCAGTCGAGCGCGAGTTTGAAGCTGGGCTTAATCGCCTCGTCGCGATTACCTTTGCTGTCGGTGCGAGCAACGGTTGCGCCAGCGCCTACCATCGATTGCAGCTCGGCGGCTTTTTGAATTTGCACGTAATCGCCGCTGTTCAAAAAGTTGGCGTCAAGCACGGTTTGCGTGGTGCGCTTATTGTGATTACGTTTAAGCAGCAGGATCCATTCTTCGGCCTTTTCGTCGTAGAACGGCACCACGGTCAATTCCGGGTCGGTGATCAAACTCTGCATCGATACCGCACCTTCAGTGGCGGACACTTCATCGGTGAGCGATACCTTCGCACCGAGCAACAAGGCGTCAAGCGCACGACGGTCAATGGTGCGCGCGTTGCGCTCAATCACGGCATCGGCCACGAGGTATTGCCGCGCCAGATCGGCGAGTGCGGTTTCTGACAACAGCGCTGCATCGGCAGACGGTTTGAACTCAGCACCTTTGAGCGAAATGCGCAGCAGGAATTGCTTGAGTTCCAGCTCATCTTTCAGATACTGCTCTTCCTTGCCGACCTTCGCTTTGTACAGCGGCGGCTGCGCAATGTAGATGTGGCCGCGCTCGACCAGATCGGTCATCTGGCGATAAAAGAACGTGAGCAGCAGAGTCCGGATGTGGGCGCCGTCAACGTCGGCATCGGTCATGATGATGATGCGGTGATAGCGCAGTTTGTCGGCGTTGTAATCATCCTTGCCGAAGCCGGTGCCCATCGCGGTGATCAGCGTGACGATCTGCTCGCTCGAAATCACTTTGTCGAAACGCGCTTTCTCAACGTTCAACACCTTGCCGCGCAACGGCAAAATAGCCTGGAATTTACGGTCACGTCCCTGCTTGGCCGTACCGCCGGCGGAGTCACCCTCCACCAGATACAGCTCGCAAAGCGCCGGGTCCTTTTCCTGACAATCCGCAAGCTTGCCTGGCAAACCCATGCCGTCCAGAACGCCTTTGCGGCGCGTCATCTCACGCGCTTTGCGCGCTGCTTCGCGAGCACGCGCGGCGTCAACAATCTTGCCGCAAATGATCTTGGCGTCGGATGGATATTCGAGCAGGAAATCAGCGAGCTTATCGGCGCAGATTTCTTCAACGACCGGACGCACTTCCGATGAGACCAGTTTGTCTTTGGTCTGCGAACTGAACTTCGGATCGGGTACTTTCACAGACAGGATGCAGGTCAGCCCTTCGCGCGCATCGTCGCCCGTGACCTCCACTTTAGCTTTTTTATCAAGCTCGTTGGAGGTGATGTACTTGGTGATGGTGCGCGTCATCGCGGCGCGCAGGCCGGTCAGGTGGGTACCACCATCACGTTGCGGAATGTTGTTGGTAAAACACTGAACGCCTTCGTTGTAGCCATCATTCCACTGCATCGCCACTTCAATGGTCATGCCGTTTTTTTCGCCGATGGCGTGGAAGATGTTCTTATTCAATACGGTCTTCGACTTGTTGACATACTCGACAAAGCCCTTGATGCCGCCCGAGTAAGCAAAGTTTTCGCTTTTACCCGTGCGCTGATCGACCAGTTCGATCTTGACGCCATTGTTCAAAAATGAAAGCTCACGAATGCGCTTGGCCAAAATTTCGTAATGCCATTCAATGGTGCCGAACGTTTCCAGTGACGCCAGAAAATGCACTTCGGTGCCGCGACGGTTACGCGTTTCGCCAATGATGTGCAACGGCGCAACCGCAATGCCGCTGCGAAACTCCATTTCATGCACTTTGCCTTCGCGCCAAATTTTCAGCTTCAGCCAGTCCGACAACGCGTTAACTACCGACACGCCCACACCGTGCAAGCCACCCGAAACCTTATAAGAATTCTGATCGAATTTACCGCCCGCATGCAGCTCGGTCATCACGATTTCAGCAGTAGAACGTTTGAATTCGTCGTCCTGCTTGATGCCAGTGGGGATGCCACGCCCGTTGTCAGAGATTGAGATCGAGTTATCAGCGTGAATCGTCACCTTGATGTCGTCACAATGTCCAGCGAGGGACTCATCAATCGCATTGTCAAGCACCTCAAACACCATGTGGTGCAAGCCCGAGCCATCGCTGGTATCACCAATGTACATGCCGGGGCGCTTACGAACCGCCTCCAAGCCTTTAAGGATTCGGATCGAATCTTCGTTGTATTCCTTGCCGTCTTTAGGAGAGGCGGATTGTGACGGTACTTTTTTTTCTGAATCTGACATGAGTTTCTACTTATCTTTTCTTTGCACTGTAGGGACGGCGCTAAATGCGCATCGGCATCACCACATATTTAAAGTCGGTGCGACCCGGAACGGTGAACAGCACACTGGCGGCGGAGTCTTGCAGCGCAAGCGTGATTTCACTACTCGACAAGGTGGCTAGTGCATCAAGCAAATAGTTGATGTTGAAACCAATATCCACCGCGCCGCCTTCGTAGGCAACCTCGATTTCTTCTTCTGCTTCTTCCTGTTCGTTGTTGGTACAGGCAATCTTCAACACGCCTGGCGCAAGGCCTACCCGTACACCGCGGAACCGCTCGTTCGACAGGATGGCTGCGCGTTGTAGCGTGTGCAGTAGCAGCAGGCGATCCATGGTGACCAGCTTAGTGTGCGCGGTCGGAATTACGCGGTGATAGTCGGGAAATTTGCCGTCGATCACTTTGCTGGTGAGCTCGATATTGCCGAAACTGAAACGCACTTGGTTAGCGAGGATGTCGATGGTGACCGGCTCATCCGTATCCGCCAGCAACTTTGAAAGTTCAGTGACCGTTTTGCGCGGCACGATGATTTCTTGCTTCGCGAAATTGCCTTCAACAGGCATCACCGCAAAGCTTAAACGATGACCGTCGGTGGCCACGCACGCCAGCTGATCTTTTTCCAACACGAACAGCATGCCGTTCAAATAAAAGCGAATGTCTTGCTGCGCCATGGCGAATTCGACGAGGCGTAAGGTAGCCTTCAGCAATTTTTGCGGCAGCGAGAAGCTCTGCAGCTGCTCTTGGCTCATAGTCAAGCGCGGATAGTCGGCGGCTGGCAAGGTTTGGAGACTGAAACGGCTTTTCCCGGCCTTAACCGCCATCTTGCCGTCTTTGGCGTCGATGGTGACCTCGCTAGTATCCGGAAGCGCTCGCAGCAAATCCTGGAGCTTTCTAGCGGCCACTGTGATCGATTGGTCACCGGCCGTCGGCACTTCAACCTTCGCGGTGATCTGCAATTCAAGATCGGTGGCAATAGTGCTGAGGGTGTTGCCTTTGTGCTCAAACAGCACGTTGGCCAAGATTGGCAGCGTTTGCCGCCGCTCGACGATTCCCGATACCGCTTGCAATGGTTTCAACACCAGATCGCGAGGTATGTTCTTAAATTGCATATAAACCTAATCCTATTTAATAATGTGCAATGATCTGTGTGAATAACTATAAAAAACGTATTTAAAACAATGAGTTATTCGATTGGCGTACCTATGTTTCAGTATAGGTACCAAAAGCTAGTGCTTTGTGGATAAAAAATTTTGCACACCGAAATTAAGTGCTTATCCACAATCACTATTTACTTATCAACACCTTTTCAAACGCTTCAATCCCGGCTCAGTTCCGCTTTTTTCACTAGCTAGCCGCGTAGCACCTGAAGCAAAAACGAAAAGTCATGTTGAATCTGTGGCGTGCTCTCACGCAACGAGGCGATTTGGCGGCAGGCGTGCAACACCGTGGTGTGATCGCGACCACCAAAGTTTTGTCCGATCTCAGGCAGCGACATCGGCGTTAATTCTTTCGCCAGCGTCATCGCCATTTGCCGCGGTCGTGCGACGATACGTGAGCGCTTCTTGGAATGCATGTCACTGGTCTTGATCTTGTAGTAGTCAGCCACCGTTTTCTGAATATTCTCGATAGAGATTTGCCGTGACTGAACGGCTAGCAAATCACGCAGCGCTTCTTTTGCCACCTGCGGAGAAATCGCTACGTTGTGAAAGCCAGCGTAGGCGATCACACGCTTCAAGCCGCCCTCAAGCTCGCGCACATTTGAACGAATGTGTTTGGCTATAAAAAAGGCCACCTGCTCGTCGAGCGTCATGCCAATTTGTTTAGCTTTAGCCAGTAAAATCGCTACCCGCATCTCAGTTTCTGGGGGTTCGACCTGCACCGTCAAACCCCAGCTAAAACGGCTTTTTAGACGGTCTTCGATGCCTTCAATTTCTTTCGGGTACGTGTCGCAGGTAATGATCACCTGCTTTTTTGCCTCGGTAAGCGCGTTGAACAGATAAAAAAACTGCTCCTGCGTGCTGCTCTTGTTGTTGAAAAACTGAATGTCATCAATCAATAAAAGATCAAGCGTAGAGTAGCTAAGCTTAAACGCGTCCCACGCCTTGTGCTGGTAAGCCTTGACCACATCTGACACATAACGCTCGGCATGGATATAGCGCACGCGCGCCAGCGGACGCTCACGCAGCAACTCATTTCCAATGGCTTGCAACAAATGTGTTTTTCCGAGGCCAACGCCACCGTAAATGAATAGCGGGTTGTACGCATCGCCCGGATTGCTCGCCACCTGTTGCGCAGCGGCGCGAGCCAGCTGATTGGCTTTGCCAGTGACGAAGCTATCGAAGGTGAAACTGGAATTAAGCGCGGTTTCACGCGCGGGTTTGACGAATGCGGAGACGATTGGCGTCGTGGGTAAGTAAGTTGCAGGAGCCACGGACATCGCAGTATCGCTGTACGCTGGCTCGTCGGGTTGCGTTACAGACATTGGCACGGCGTTCGTCAACAACATCGGGGAGGTTTGTACCGACTGTCCATTACCCGCCGCTGCGACCGCCAACTGAATCGTTCGTGGTTCCGGAAAATACTGCGCTGCCAACGAATCGATGGTGCCGAGATAACGATCTCGTACCCACTTGCTGATGAACGCATTTGGCGCGATAACAGTCACGGTGGAATCCGTCTCTTCCGCGCTCAGCACGCGGAACCAGGTCGCAAATTGCTGCGACGACAGCTCCCGCTCAAAATGAGTGAGGCAGTGCGACCAAAATGCTGAACTGACAGGCGACTGGGGCGAAGGCATGGGCAATGACGAAAGCGATGACGGATAGGTTGACGGATACAGTGACATTGCGATGTTGACAACCGCCTAAAGTCGAGGAGAAAAACAGGGAATAAATCGGAAATTCAAGACTGAAAATGTCCACCGCCAATTTATTATTTTACCGCGAAAACCGGTAGCATAGCGAGACTTATCCACAGGTTGAAACCAGTGTAAATAAATCCAGCTTATGACTTTTTTCCGGACAACGTCACCCATGCACCTAACAGCGCGGTAAAACTGCCAATGCAAGTGAGCGCTTGCAGTTTCAGCCCCTCCCAGATAACGAATTCCAACACCGCACCCACCGGTGCCAGAATCGCGACGTACATCGTGCGAGCGGAGCCTTCGCGTTTCAAAAGGGTTCGGTAGTACAGGAAGGTGACGATGGTGCCAGCGACCGTAAAATAGGTGAATGCCGCCCAGAAAAACGGGCGGCCGTCGAAGTGCAAAGATTGTCCAGAAAGCAGGCCATAAGCAAAGGTCGCGGCAGCGCCGTACGTCATCGCCCAAGCGGTGTAGGCGACCACTGGCACATCGGCGCGATTGAGCTGAATCGAGCACACCGCACCGATGCTGGAGACGAAGGCCGCCACCCCCATCGCGGCCATTCCCCACACGAATGCAGCCGAAAGTTGCGTGCTCAACACATCAGGCAAGAAGCACAGGATCACACCCGCCACACCGAGGCTTCCACCCAGCCAGGTCAGCCGCGTAATCGGTGTGCCATAGGCGATGTGCGTCCGCGCGGGCGTTAGGAAAACCATCAAGGTGAAAGCGATGGCCACTAGGCCAGACGGAATGCTCTGCTCCGCGACATAGGGCAAAAAGTAGCTGAGGCCGTAAGCGCAAATGCCCGACGCGGCTGTCTACGCATGCAGGTTGAGCGGTAGCCGAAGCGGCTTTCAGCGAATCGCGAGCCACACAAATAGGATCAAAGCAGCGCATCCAAAGCGCAACCCCACGGCGTATGCTGGCGTCGTTACGCAACCGAGTTGTAGGGTGATCGCGCAAAACGCTGTCGACTAGATGACAACAGGAAAGAGAAACAAAATCCAGCTTCGACGAGACATCACAATCCGGGGCGAATATTAAATCGCCCGGAAACATGGAGGGGCAACGGTGCGAACGGTGCTTAAGGCGCGACCGGCACGCGGCGCGGAAAGCGGATGTTGAGTTGCTTCAACTTACGGTACAGGTGAGTTCGCTCAAGCCCCGCTTTATCAGCCACACGGCTCATGTTGGCGGATTCACGACCGAGCAGATTCTCAAAATAAATCCGCTCGAATGCCTCGCGCGCTTCACGCAATGGCAACTCAAAGAATTCGGGCGGCAGAGCAGGTCGATCCGGTTCCACCGAATCACGCAAATCACCCAAAATCGCCTGCAAATGATCGACCGTGATGTCATCATTGTTTGACAACAACAAGCTCGACAACACACTTTGCAACTGAATCAAATTGCCCGGCCACGGCGCGGCCTCCAGCAGTTGCCGGACTTCGGGTGACAAGCGCGCGGGTGCCTCTGGCGAAAACGCCAATGCACAACGTTCAATCAAACCATTTAGATCAGAGCGGCGCGCGCGCAACGACGGAATGACCACCGTGCTTGACGACAAAAGCGCAAACAAGTTCGGGTCAAAACGTCCCTCGCCTGAGAGTTGGCCGAGCGGCTCGCTGCTAGCGCACACGATGCGCACGCTGTAGGCGCTGGTCTTGCCCAGCATGAACGCCAAGGAGCGCTGCTCGCTGCGCGACAGGTGAGCAATCTCGGGGCAATACAACGTACCGCTGCGTGCACTTTCCAAGATTTCCAGCGGCGAACTGATCAAGCGCTGCCCGCTCTCCAACGTCAGCCACGGCGTGTTTGGCTCGTGTAGCGCACGCGCGCATTCGATAAATCCAACGCCGACTTCGCCCGTGAGTAATACCGTGCGGCGCTCAGTAATCAGCGATTCCAACCGCGAACGCAACTCGCTGATGACCGTGCTTTGGCCGAGCTCGGCCAAGCTAATCGTGTTGCTGCGTTTCGGATGACCGACTTTCAGCGCGCGCTGAACCGTGCCCAGCAATTTCTGCAACCCAATCGGTTTTTCCAGAAAATCAAACGCGCCAATGCGCGTCGCCTCAACTGCGGTTTCGATGGTCGCGTGACCGGACAACATCACCACAGGCATCGTTAATTGGCCCGCCGCTCGCCATTCCTTGAGCAGCGTCACACCATCGGTGTCTGGCATCCAAATGTCGAGCAGAATTAATGACGGCGTGTGTTTACGGCGCATCTCGCGGGCTGCTGCGGCGTTCTCGGCGAGACGAACCACGAAGCCTTCGTCTTCGAGAATTTCTTGGAGCAATTCACGAATGCCGACTTCGTCGTCAACAACCAAAATTTCTGTGGGAGCGATCAAGCGTCTATCTTTTCTGGAGCCATGAGTGGAAATATGACGGTCACTATTGCGCCGCCAGCCGAATTGGCGCTACCCGTCGGCGAGTTATCAACACTAATTCGGCCCTTGTGTTCATCGATAATTTTCTTGACGATCGCAAGGCCGAGCCCCGTACCTTTGGGCTTGGTCGTCACGTACGGTTCAAACGCACGCTGCTTGACGGTGTCAGAAAAACCAGCCCCATTGTCGCAGAATCGCAGCAACAGTTCCCGCTCAGCGTCAACCTTCGCTTCCTGCCCCAGCACAACGCGCTCGCTAGCCTCCACAGTCACCGTGCCGTCGGGCCGATCCACGCAGGCGTCTACCGCGTTCTGCATCAGGTTATGCACCACTTGTCGCAGCCGCGTCGACTCGCCGCGAATCATGCGGCTTGAGCTATGCCAATCCAGCGTCAATTTGACCGGATACGACGCATACAGCTCCAGTGTTTCCTTAAGCAACGCTTCTACGTCTATCGCCTGCAAGCTGCCCGCACGCGGACGGCGCGCATAAATCGCAAAGTCGTTCACCATGTTTTTCATGGCGGTGACCTGATTGACAATGGTGTTGGTACCACGCCGCAAAATCTCCGCGTCCGCCTCTGACAAACGCGGCGAAAGTTTCATCTCGAGTCGCTCGGCCGACAGTTGAATCGGCGTCAACGGATTTTTGATCTCGTGCGCCAACCGCCGCGCCACCTCGGCCCACGCGGTGTCGCGCTGCGCTTGTAGCACCTCCGTGATGTCGTCAAACACCACGATACGCGCGCCGACATCGGCCACCACGCGCCGCGCCCCGCGCAAGATGAACGTGCGCGCATTGCCGCTCACCATCAGCTCCTGTTCGCGCTGCCAGTCATGCTCGCCGCTGGCCGTGAAATTGCGCGACACGATGTCGGCAAATACGGTCAATGAGGGCTCGGCCAACGGCCACGCTGAGAGCGCCTCGCCGACGCGCTCATCAATGCGCGCTTGCAAGATCACCGCGGCCGCCGCGTTCGCCACACGCAGTACAAAGTCATCAGTGAACACCAGCACACCCGCATTCAAATTCTTGAGAATATTTTCAAGATAGAGGTTGCTGGTTTCAATCTCGCGACGGTTAGCCAAGTCGCGAGTGCGGGCGTCGGCCAATTGCGAGGTCATGGTGTTGAACGACTGCGTCAACACGGAGAGTTCATCGCGACCTTCAACGGGTTGACGTCGCGAAAAATCGCCTTCGGCGACCGCCAGCGTGCCCTCCGCCAACCGCGCCAACGGTTGCGCCAATCGCTCCGAAAAAACAGAGGCCAACGCCAACGCAGACAACAGCGCCAGCATTAACGTCAAGGTCAACGTGAACGCAAACAAACGCTTGAGCGCGTTCCTTTGAAATGACAATTCCTGATAGTCGCGCGAGCCCGCCTCCACCCGTTCCGCCTGCTCACGCAATGCGGCGGGCACCGGTTGCGTGATGAGCAAGATGCGAAACGGCGTGCTGGCATCGCTGCTGCGCACCGGCACAATAACTTTAAGCTGCAAGCCGTTTTCACCCGCCGATTCAACCAATGAAATCGTTTGCTGCGCACGCACTTGGCGCAGCTCGAGGGCCGACGGCGGCACCGGCGGTAGCGCCATCACGCTTTCGGTGGCCTGCGCGATAAGTCCGCCACTAGACGTGAGCAGCGACACGTTCGCCACACCGGTTTGCTCGCGCAGCGTGGCGAGCGTTGTGCGCGCAACCGATGGTTCGCTTGAGGCCAACGACCCGGCAATAATTTCTGCCTGACGTGACAATTCTTTCAGCGGCTGATTGAGGGCGGTGCGGCCCAACTGCAATCCGGTTTCAAGCGCCTTATCAATGCGCGTATCGAAGTAACTCTCGATCGACGACGATAAAAACTGCACTGAAATGCCGTACACCAGCGCGCCCGGAAGCACCGCCACTACCGCAAAAAAAATCATCATCCGCGTCGTCAGTTTCGAACCGAACACCTCGGCGCGCCGCGCCCGCCACAGCAACACGATTTGATAGACAACCAGCACGGCCAGCCCCGCCACGATCAGCGCGTTGCCGATGATGAGCTCGGTGTAATAACGCGTGAACAGCGCCGAGTTGGCCGAGGCTGTTGCCAGCAGCGTAATGAGCACCGCGCCGGCCACCGCCAGTACCAGCCACGCCACACGCATCCAGCGAGGTGCGGCGAGGCCTAGCGCCGCGGCTCGATCAGTTGAAAACGGATCTGGACTGGCCGTTTTCATATCGCACTCATGGCGTAAGGATCACGCGATACCAGTCGCTGATCAGCGTCCATTCGCGCGACACCAGTGTGTTCACTTGCAGTGGTTTGGGCAGTTGCGTGGTGTCGAGTTTCAGGCGCAGGGAGAGCTCGTAGCGCTCGCCGAAACGCAGCTCGCGTTTGTCGAGCAACGTGCGACCGCGAACCAGTCGAATTTGCCGCAACGCCTCATCTAGCGTGGTGTAACTATTTACGCCACTGCTGGTGCGACCGGTGTCGATGCGATACGAGTTGGTCAACGCGGCATAGGTTAATCGGCGCACGAATTGCGGCGAGCTGACCACTTCATCAAACCAATAGGAGCGACTCCGCGACATCTCGGTTTCAAGCACAAAATAAAGCGGAGTGCCGCGCAGCAGGGCCTCTTCCAACGGCGCAGTCAGCGTGAAATCAAACTCCGCGTCGAGCACAAACGCATCTTCTTGCACGCGCACCACCGCACTTTTCACGGCAATCGTCTCGGCTGCGACCGACGCAGAAAACGAAAGCATGACCAGCCACAACAAGGCAGCCGTTATCCCTCGGCTGACGCTAAATAAGCGCTGAATTGATCGCCATACCGGCCTTCGCCCGCATGGCTGAAGATTTGAATGGGGCGGCGTTTCCCTAGATTGTCGAACAGACATCACGACGCGATTTTTTCCAGCAAGGCGTAAAAGTAGCCATCGTGATTGTGGGTCTTACGATTGCCGCCTGGCAACAATTGCCCGCCGCTGCTCGCCGGGTCGCCGGGCAATGTGACGCGAATACGACGCATGTCAGCATGCCGCGCCAGCGCCGCGTCCACCTGCATACCGTTCTCCAGTTTGAATACGGAGCACGTCACGTACAACAATCGGCCACCGACTTTAAGTGTCGGCCACAGGCCAGCAATCAGGCGCTTTTGTTGGGCTGCCAACTGCGCCACATCGCTCTCCCGCTTGAGCCATTTGCCATCGGGATGACGCCGCACCACGCCTGAACCGGTGCAGGGCGAATCGAGTAGGATGCGGTCAAACGGCGTGCCGTCCCACCAACTTTTCGAGTCGGCCGCATCCGCCGCCCGCGATTCGGCATGAAGTCCCAAGCGCGCAAAATTTTCACCGACACGCTTGATGCGTTCCGCGTCGACATCCAGCGCCAGCAATGTGCAATCCGCCAGCTCCAACACATGCGCCGCCTTTCCACCCGGTGCCGCGCAAGCGTCCAACACGCGCATGCCGTCTTTCGCATGCAGCAGCGGCGCGGCCAGCTGCGCGCCCGCATCCTGAATCGAAAACAAGCCATCGCGAAAGCCCGGCAGGCGCTCCACGGGACGTGGTCGTTTGAGCGCAATCGTCGTCTCCGACAACGCCTCGGCCTCGATCTTTTTCTCGGCAAATGAATCCAGCACTTGCGCCACCGTCGCACGACGACGATTCACGCGCAGCGTCATCGGCCCGTGCCCATTGCCGCCACGCAAAATCGGCTCCCACCATTCGGGCTGCTCGTTCCGCAACCGTTCGACCCACCAGGTCGGGTGATTCCACATGCCCTCGTCGCGTTCCATCGCCTTGGTCAGCGCGACTTCTGGCGCACGCAAATAATTGCGCAGCACGGCGTTAGAAAAACCTTTAGCCCCACGATTGACCGTCTCCACCGCGGCCACCGCCTGCGACACCACCACGTGCGAGCCCGTTTTGCCGTGCGACAGCTGATAAATCGCCACCCACAAAATCGCCTCGATCAGAGGCTCAGGTTTGCTGTGTACAAACTGCCGCACGATGCCGCGCAGTTCGCCCAAAAAGCGCAATGTGCCGTAAGTGAGATCGGTCAAGGCTGCACGCGTTGCGCCGTCAAAACCGGTGGTGTCAACGCGACCCAGCGCGGTGTCAGCATTGTTGCCCGAAAGCACCGCCAGCACGGCCTCACCCGCGCGGCGCTGCACCAGCGCTAGGGCGACAGAAGGGGGTTTGGCGAGGGCGCGCTCAGCGGTTGATGCAGAGGCGGGCGATGCTAGAGGAGCGGACGGAGAATTCATCACGCGAAGGTTTGGCGCAAAAAGCGCTTGTCTGGGGATGCGTCGCAGTGTAGCTGACAGATACAGCTTTTACGTCAACGCCTTATTTAGTAAAGGCGTAGAGCTATAAATGACCATTAATCGACTTATGCCGATTTAATGCCTCAAGCCCTTATAAACTAGGGTTTTGACGAAAAAGCTTTAGCACATGTAGGAGCGGCGAAAGGCTCTTCTAAACACAGTCGAAGGGCCACGAAAGATGATCGTTCGGTGTATGGCGCTCTCCCTGAGCTCGTCGAAGGTTTCGTAGCATGTCGCCACGCTTCGACGAGTTCTGCCCCAACGGTATTTGGTTTGTATTTTACACACTGTGGAACCGCTCCCACAAAAAAGGCTCATAGGTTGCTAAGCCGAGCGACCGCTCCAAACTTAAGTCGGGCACAAGCCTTCTCACCGCGAGTCGCATGCCGAGGTGAGGAAGTAAAAACACCGCCTTACGGCAAACTCGTGCCGCAATGGGCATTCAAGTTGGCGCGGGTGGCGTCCCACAGGGTTTGGTTGATGCCCGTGTTGGCGGTGGCCGCAGCGCTGGTGAAGCCGGGCATCGAGCGCACCAGCACTAAGCCCTCGTTCATCGCCGTTACCAAGTTGTCACCGTCCATATCGAGTTTGCATTGAGCGGCGGAACCGGCGGGCGTCTTATACGCGCCGACGCAGGTGGCCGTGCCCTGCGTGCGCGCCGCGTTGATTGGTGACGAGAAGCGCGCTGTTGCCGCCGATGTCAATGGCGGGGCTGCCGGGGAGCAGGCGCATGGTTTGGGTGGGTCCGCCGTTGTTGGCGAGAGCGTCGAGTTTGGCGTCTACGTTGCAGCGGTTGCCGTTGGTGTTGCACTGTGCCGAAGCGGGCCCACCAGTATCCTCGATAAGCGTATTGGTGAGGGTCAACTTTGACGGGTCGGAGATATAAACGGCGTCGTTTCTGGTTCCATCCGCCACTGCTCTGCCAAGGATCGAATTTTCAACATTCACCGTGCCATTAATTACACCGTCTACGGTGCCAGTCCATGCGCCCATGCCCAGCGCGGTCGCCTGATTGGCGGTAAAACTGCTGTTGATGATCGCCACACTGCGCGCGCCGCCCGCGTTCTGCGCTTCGTTGTTGTTCACGGTGACGTTGCGCAACACCACGGCGCTCAATGCTGTTGTCGAGTTGCCGCCGAGCACGAAACCGTCGGCCGCTGATGTTTCGGTGGTGACGGTGCCGAGCAGCGCTTTGTTGTTGCTAAAGGTCACATCCGTCATGCTGACGCTGGGTCGTCGAGTGGTGCTGCCGAACACGATCAAGCCGCCACCCCAACCGGCCACGAAGCCGTCGCGGCTCTCAGAAATGCAGCCGTCAAACACCCTATTCGACGAGTACAAGCTGGCCCGCGATTGCATGCAGCCGCCGTAGTTGCCAAAGGATCGGGCGTTGGCGAATCTAAGTCCGCTGATGCTTACCAAAAAATAACGTCGAGTCGAGAAGGTGCGCTATTGATGAGCATTGTGCCCACGGTGCACGGCGCGCTGTTTGTGTGTCCGCCGTCTATGCCGAGCACGGTAGGGTCGGGGCCGCTGATGAGCGTCGATTGTCGAACGACAAGCAGATGCGACGGTGTGGTGATGTTGTCGAAGTCCGGCGTAAACATCGGCTGATAAGCGAGCGTGTTGGTGCTAGTCAAACCGGTGAAACGGATGGTGTCTCGTCCACCCACGGTGTACCCGCCACTGCCCACGCAACTGTTCGGGCCGCCGATGTTTTGGTCTTGGTTAGACGCCGCAATCGCCATGCGCAGCGTGCATTTCGTCGCGGTAGCTGCCCACACACACGCTGTCTGAGAACACATCATCGGCCAGCGAATTGACCGTGATCGTCGCTGCCCACGATAGGGAAGAGACGCCAGCAACAAGGCCGACGCAAATTGTTGCGCTCATCGCAAGAATGCGAGCTGAATGAGTAGCAGGTTGCCGAATACCCATAGACTCTCTGGAAGAAAAACTCTGTTGATTTGTCAGTAGAGAATGGCACGGATGCGGAGGTTTGGGCACTACCTGCTTAGGTGGAAGTTTGGATAAGCCCAAATTGGTCATCGAGGTCAATTTCGGCCCTCGTCGTTCCTGCGAAGGCGGGAACCCAGTGACTTTGAGGGTTGCTTCGCAGCGTTGATCTGACGCGAAAGACACGAGGCCCCTGCCTTCGCAGGGGCGACGAGAGAAAGCGCATCCCGCGCTTAATTCGCGTGCCGCGGATCTTTGCCCTGCACAATATGAATTACGTACTCGCCGATATTTTTTGCATGATCGGCGACGCGCTCGATGGCCTTCGCTAGGAACGCGACATCCAGCCCGGCACCAATGGTGCGCGGGTCCTCCATCATGTAGGTGACCAGCAGGCGCATGATGCGCTCAAATTCGCCGTCGACTGCCTCATCGCGACCGATGACTTCAGACGCCGAAATCACGTCCAGTCGCGCGAATGCGTTCAGCGATTCCTTGAGCATCTCCTGTGCGACGCTACCGATGCGTTTTACTTCATTCAGACGCAGTGTTTGAAAGCGCTCGGACGCTTGAAAATGCTTGGCCCGCTGCGCGATTTTTTTGATCTCGTCGCCGATGCGCTCCAGATCGTTTACCGCCTGCATGGTGCAGATGATCTGCCGCAAATCGACTGCTGCCGGTTGTCGCTTGGCGATGATTTCCATACTCTTGCGATCAAGTTCGATTTGCTTGTCGTTGACGCGTTTTTCCTCGCGCAGCACAACTTCAACCAGTTCCTCGTCGCCCGTGGCAATCGCCTCTAACGCGCGCTCAAATTGCGCCTCGACCAAGCCGCCCATCGCGAGCAGTCCACTGCGCAGGTCTTCCAACTCAATCTCGAATTGCTTTGACGTGTGTTCCATTAGCCGAACCTTCCTGTAATGTAGTCCTCAGTGCGTTTGTCTTTGGGCTTAACAAAAATTTGCGCGGTGGGGGTAAATTCGATCAGCTCGCCGAGATACATGTACGCTGTGTGCTGCGACACGCGTGCGGCCTGCTGCATGTTGTGGGTCACCATCACGATGGTGTAATCGGTGCGCAGTTCGCTCACCAATTCTTCAATGCGTGCCGTTGAAATCGGGTCAAGCGCTGAGGTGGGCTCATCAAGCAGCAGCACTTCGGGCTTCACTGCGATGCCGCGCGCGATGCACAGCCGTTGCTGCTGACCGCCGGATAACGACAAGCCACTTTGATTAAGCTTGTCTTTAGCCTCCGTCCACAACGCGGCCTTTTTCAACGCCCACTCCACGCGCTCATCCATGTCGCTTTTGTTCAAGCGTTCATAGAGCTTCACGCCGAAGGCAATGTTGTCGTAGATCGACATCGGAAAAGGCGTGGGCTTTTGAAACACCATGCCGACTTGGCCGCGCAGCGCGTTCAGATCGTGCTTGGGATCAAGCACATTGACACCGTTCATGATAATTTCGCCCTCAGCGCGCTGCCCAGGATAGAGCGAATACATTCGGTTCAACGTGCGCAACAGCGTGGACTTGCCGCAACCCGACGGCCCGATGAAGGCCGTCACCTGTCGCTCGGGAATATCGAGCGTGTTGTTGCGCAGACCCTGAAACGTGCCGTAGAAAAAGTTGAGATTCTTGATCCCGATTTTGGTGGCTGCGACTTCTGCGACAGCGGTGTCACCGAGAGCTACTTGAAATGCCATTGTTAGTTCCTGATTACTTGTAGGAACGGCGAAAGCCGCGATCCTCGTGTGAAGTTTTCGCGGCTTTCGCCGCTCCTACAATTGCTTACTGACTTTTCTGCCGGAACAGCGTCCGCGCGATGATGTTGAGCACCAACACTGTTAGGGTGATCAACAGCGCCCCTGCCCATGCGAGGCGCTGCCATTCTTCATACGGGCTCATCGCGAACTGGTAAATTGCCACAGGCAAGTTGGCCATCGGCGCATTCATGTCGCTGCTCCAAAACTGGTTGTTGAGCGAGGTGAATAGTAGTGGGGCGGTCTCGCCCGAGATGCGGGCAAGGGCAAGCAGCACACCGGTCACCACGCCGCCTTTCACCGATTTCAATGTCACCATCAGCACAACCCGCCACTGCGGTGCGCCGAGCGCTACTGCCGCCTCACGCATGCTGTTGGGCACCAGCAGCAACATGGTTTCTGTCGTGCGCACCACCACAGGCACTGCGATGATCGCCAGCGCCACCGCACCTGCCCAGCCGGAATAATGCTTCACGTTGGCAACGATCAGCGTGTACACAAACAAACCAATCACGATGGAGGGCGCGGACAACAAGATGTCGTTGATGAATCGTGTCACCTTGGCGATCTTGTTGTCGCGACCGATCTCTGCCAAATAGATGCCCGCCATGATGCCGATCGGTGTGGCGATAAATATTGCCGAGCCGACAATCATCATGCTGCCAAAAATCGCGTTGGCCAGCCCGCCATCAGAGCCTGGCGGCGGCGTCATTTGGGTGAACAGCGCAGGACCAAATGCAGCCAAACCTTTGCTAAACAACGTGAACAAAATCCACAGCAAAAACACCATGCCGAACGCCATGGTCGCCAGCGACATCACTAGGTTGAAGCGATTAACCCACACCCGCTTTTTGTAGATCGGGTTATCGGGCGTGGCCAGCGATTTGCCCGCGCTTGCGGCCGAAACAGGCGTTGAACTCATGTCCGCTTACCCTCACGTTTGGTGAGCGTTGACAGCATCAAACGTGAGGCGGCGAGCACGCAAAACGACAGCACGAAAAGCGTCAATCCGAGTGTGATGAGCGCCGACAAGTGCGCCGGGTCGGACGCTTCGTTGAACTCATTGGCCAATGACGATGCAATTGAGTTGCCGGGGTCGAACAACTTGGCCGAAATGTTGTATGCGTTGCCGATCACAAAGGTTACCGCCATGGTCTCGCCCAGCGCGCGACCGAGGCCGAGCATGATGCCGCCGATGACGCCCGCCTTGGTGTAGGGCAGCACCACATTCCACACCACTTCCCACGTCGTGGCACCGAGGCCATAGGCAGATTCTTTAAGAATGGGCGGCGTGGTGTCGAACACGTCACGCATCACCGAGGCGATGAACGGAATCACCATCACCGACAAAATAACGCCCGCCGTGAAGACGCCAAATCCGTTCGGGGTTCCTTGGAACACGATGCCGACCACAGGCAGTTTGCCCAATGTATTGATCATCAGGGGTTGCAATGTTTCGGCAAACAACGGTGCAAATATGAACAAGCCCCACATGCCGTAAATAATCGATGGAATCGCGGCCAGCAGCTCGACAGCCGTTCCCAGCGGGCGCTTCAGCACGGGTGGACACATTTCGGTCAAAAAGATCGCAATGCCAAAACTGACCGGCACACCAATCAGCAGCGCAATGGTCGCCGTGATGATGGTGCCCCAAAGTGGCGCCATGCCACCGTACAGATTGCGCACGGGATCCCACATGTCTGACACAAAAAACTTCGGCCCCGTCTGAGTCAACGTTTGCCACGAGCCCATGAACAACGAGGCGACGATGCCCACCAGCGTGACCAGCACCAGCAGTGCGAAAAACTGCGTGCTGTAGCCAAATATTTTGTCTTGCAACGCAAAGCTGTTTGCCTTGCTGTTACCACCAACGTCCGTTGACATTGCGTCCCCTAAATTATCTTTCCCGTCGTCTTTTCGGCGCACACTTCATAAAAAATGCGCTCTGAAAAGACAGCGACTCGATGCAATTACGCAAACGAGTCGCTCCTTTTTAACTTTCAACCCGATCAGAAAACCGCTTTGCCGGATGCGTCGGTGACCTTCTTCCATTCCGCTTGAATCAACGAAACGGTGGCGGGCGGCAGTGGCACATATTCCAGTTCAGAAGCCGATTTCTGGCCGTTTTTAAGCGCCCACTCAAAAAACTTGAGCACTTCGCGTGACGATTCAGGTTTCGCGGGTTTGGTGTGCATCAGAATGAACGACGCGCCGGTCATCGGCCAGCTTTTGGCACCGGGCTGATCGGTCAACACCACGGCCATACCCGGCGTGTTTTTCCAGTCGGCACCCGCTGAAGCTGCGGCAAACGACGCATCGTCCGGCTGCACAAATTGACCGTCTTTGTTTTTCATGGCGATGTGGTCAAGGTTGTTCTTTTTGGCGTACGCGTATTCCACGTAACCAATCGAGCCCTTAATGCGCTGCACGTATTGCGCCACACCTTCGTTGCCTTTTCCGCCCACACCTTCTGGCCACGCCACGGCAGCGCCCACGCCGACCTTGCTCTTCCATTCCGGCGAAACTTTCGACAGGTAGTCAACAAACAGGAACGTCGTTCCGGAGCCATCCGAACGACGCACCACCGTGATCGGACCGTCAAGTTTCAAGCCGGGGTTGAGATCGGTGATGGCCTTGTCGTTCCACGTTTTAATTTTGCCAAGAAAGATGTCAGCCAACACTGGGCCCGTCAATTTCATCTCGCCCGGTTTGACCGAATCCATGTTGGTCACCGGCACCACGCCACCGATGATGGCAGGAAACTGCACCATGCCGTCTTTTGCCAAAACGTCAGCAGTCAACGGCAAATCAGTTGCACCGAAATCAACCGTTTTCGCCTGAATTTGCTTGATGCCGCCGCCGGAACCGATGGACTGATAGTTCATCGCCACGCCGGTGGCTTTTTTGTATTCGTCCGCCCATTTGGCATAGATGGGAAACGGGAAGGTCGCGCCAGCACCGGTGATGGTGGTCTGGGCGAACGCGAGGGGGGCCGATGCGCTCACGGCCATTGCCGCCGCGAGGCCGAGAATCTTGTGCGAAAAACGCATGATGTGTCCTTTACTTGGTTTTCGAAACTGCGGTCACTGCCGCTTTTGTTTTCGGGAGAGGAGGGAATGCCTTCCTTTTTCTGGCTGACGGAGTTTGACCGGAATTTGTGACACTAATATTGCAGGGAGGCACGGCGACGTCAGTCAGCGCGATGCGCAGTGTTCGCGGAAGCGCTGAGCGGCAGTAATCACGGTCATCAACAACTGGCTGTAACGTTTGTCACACTTGGGACTACTTGATTAGTTACCTGCCTCAGACAGGCAGAGCACACGTCGAGGCAGTGTCGCGG
>ENA-OFCX01000217-OFCX01000217.1-metagenomes-genome-assembly--contig:-NODE-217-length-32806-cov-4.739367_pt1 | contig 32806 bp, 29 predicted proteins | sample MGYA00153384_OFCX01 | MGnify analysis MGYA00153384
TATTTCCAGGCTTTTTGGGCATTGTCTGTGTGATTTGCTCGATCCGCCACCATGCGGGCAACAAGCTTTGCACCTCGGGCCGGGTAAAGCGGTCGTCCATCAGGTAAATCACACCAGTGTCCTCTTGGGTGCGAATCACCCGGCCAGCCGCCTGCACCACTTTTTGCAGGCCAGGATACAAGTAGGTGTAGTTGTAGGCTTTGCCTGCTTCATCGCCCTGCGTTTCAAAATATGCCGCCATGCGGGTTTTGACTTCTTCATTCACGGCATTGACCTGCGGCAGCCCCAGCGTGGCGATAAACGCGCCGATCAGCCGCGCGCCTGGCAGGTCAATACCTTCTGCAAACGCACCACCCAGTACCGCAAAACCAATACCTTGCGACTGGTTGGTGAAGCGGCGCAGAAACTGCTCACGCCCAGCCTCGTCCATCTGGCGGGTTTGCGCCCAGGTGGCGATGTGGGGGTGGCGCTGGATAAAACACAGGGCAAGCTTTTGCAGGTAGTCGTAGCTGCTGGTAAAAGCCAGGTAGTTGCCTGGCGTTTGGTCATATTGCCGCGCCATCAAGTCGGCAATCAGGGTCAGCGACTGGTCACGGTCGTTGTAGCGGGTCGACACGTTACTCACGGCAGCAACATACAACTGCTCGTGTGAAAACGGTGAGGCCACATCAATCCACGCCGTTGTCAGCGGCAAGCCCAGCGTTTCTTTGTAAAACTCAGGCGGACTGAGGGTGGCTGAAAACAGCGCAACTGAATGTGCTGCAGTAAAACGCGGGTTTAAAAACGGCGCCGGCACGATGTTGCGGATGTTCAAGGCGGCGCAACCGCTAGCACTTTGCAGCAATGCATTTTGCATCGGCGCGTCGTCGTTCAAAGTGATGTCAAACATCGAATGCGCTCCAAAGCTGTCGGCCATTCGCGCAAAATGCAGCGCCTCAAAATAAAACGCCTGAAGTGCAGCATCGACCCGCGTCGGGTTAGCTACCAAGAAATCTGTGATGGTGGTGATGGCTTGCTGCAAAGCTTTCAAAAATTCAACCGGCAGTTCTTGAACAACCAGGAAGGTTTCGACCTGCGTTTTATGCACCTCATTGAAGGCGCGATTCAACTTGTCTAGCACGGCGCGAACCGCTTTGGGCGATGCGGCATGCACGGCTTGCAGTTGGCTTTGGTTCAGCGCGGCTGAATACATGCTGCGCGCCCGTTCAATCATGTTGTGCGCTTCATCGACCAGCACGCTTGCCCGCCACTGGTGGTTCACCGTCATGGTGTGCAACATGGCGCTGGTGTCAAAGTAATAGTTGTAGTCGCCGACCACCACGTCGCTCCACGCCGCCATTTCTTGAGCCAGGTAGTAGGGACAAACGCGGTGCGACAAAGCCACATCGCGCAGTGCTGTTTTATCTAGCGCACCTGCGCTGGCAGATTGCACGGCGGCGTAACGTGCCTGCGGCAGTCGGTCATAAAAGCCTTTGGCCAGCGGGCATGAATCGCCGTGGCAGGCTTTGTCCAAGTGCTCGCAGGCTTTGTCTCGTGCGACCAGCTCCAGTACCCGCAGTGGCAGGTTGTTGGTGCTGCTGCTGCTGGCCAATTCAAGTGCATCTAGCGCCAGCTTGCGACCCGGCGTTTTGGCGGCCAGAAAAAAAAGTTTGTCCAGCCGTTGCTTGGGCATCGCCTTGAGTAGCGGGAACACTGTGCCTATCGTTTTACCAATACCGGTGGTGGCTTGTGCCATCAGACATTTGCCGTTGCTGGCCGTTTTGAAAACTGCTTCGGCCAGTTCTCGCTGGCCCGGCCTGAAAGTACTGTGCGGGAAGGCCAGCTGATTCAATGCAGCGTCGCGTGCCGTGCGGTGCACCAGTTCGCGCTCAGCCCAGGCCAAAAACAGCTCACACTGCGTTTCAAAGTAGTTTTTTAATGTGGTGGCTGTGAAGTGTTCAATCAGCGGTGTTTCTTGCATGCTGGCAATGTCAAAGTAGACCAACGCCAGGCTGATGTCAGTCAAGCCCCTGGCTTTGCACAGCAGCCAGCCATAAATCTTGACCTGCGCCCAATGCAGGGCACGCTTGTTGTCGGCCATTCCGTGCAAGTCGCCACGGTAGGTCTTTACTTCTTCCAACTGGTTGTTGACTGGGTCATAGCCGTCCGCTCTGCCGCGTATCGTCAATGTTTTGTAGTCACCTTCTAGGCCAACCTCAGACTGGTAATCAGCGTCCCGCCGCGAGGCTACCAGCGCATGACCCGCCATGCCTTCTTGCGCAGAAGGTGCAGGCACAAAGCGCAAGTCCAAATCGCCGTGTTTGGCGGTGAAGTTGCAGAGTGAGCGAACAGAGACGCTGTATTTCAAAAGCGGCTCGCAGGAAAAACCGTTGACAGATATGCGGTGGACATGGCACCCCAAGTTTAGTGGGTGCAAAGGGTACTTGAGCGCGCGTTTTTTATAAACGCAGATTTCAGGCGTGTGCTGAGACCAATACTGCAGCAGACATCAACGCCGTCACGACGAAAACAATGTAAAAACCATATGCTTTCAGGTGTGGTGAAGGTTTTTTAAGGTATGCGGTCCAGATGCTGTGGTTTAGCGTGGTCATGATGTTGTTCCCCAGATTTTTAAGATTAGTATTTCAACGCAGCCCGGCAAATTTAGCCAGTGACTTTGCACGTCTTTTCACGTATTTACATGTCAGATACTTAGCGCAGCACGCACTAACTTTTTTTAACATCGGTCATCAGCGCGTCACGTCGATGAATTAGATTCGGAACACTTCATTACCAAGGAATAGAGCATGCTATTGACCTCCACCCGCTTGCTCACAGTGGCATTGCTTTTGATGCCTCTGGCAAACAGCTTTGCACAAACCAGCAACATCCAGGTTGGGCAACGGCCGTATTTTTTAACCGCTGACATGGCCGCCAGCCCGCTAAAAGACAAACTCCAGAGCTGTGCCAATGGGCCGTTCAGCAAAACCGATTTTTCAATTGGCCACCGGGGTGCGGCCATGATGTTTCCTGAACACACCAAAGAGTCGTATGAGGCTGCAGTCCGCATGGGCGCGGGGATCGTGGAATGCGATGTGACCTTCACCAAAGACAAAGCGCTGGTCTGCCGCCATGCGCAAAATGACTTGCACACCACCACCAATATTTTGGTGACGTCACTTGCTTCCAAGTGCATCAAGGGCTTTAGTCCGCACGACCCGGTGACCAATACGCCTGCCAGCGCTGAATGCCGCACCAGCGACATCACATTGGCTGAGTTCAAAACCCTGCGCGGCAAGATGGACGCCGCCAACACCAAAGCCAAAACCGTGGCTGAATATATGGCGGGTACAGCCAATTGGCGTACGGATTTGTACAGTGGCCCCACAAGCGGCACGCTGATGACGCATGCCGAAAGCATTGCATTGTTCACGCGACTGGGCGTGAAGATGACGCCCGAGTTGAAATCAGCCAGCGTCAACATGCCTTTTGACGGCTTCAGCCAAGAAAATTATGCGCAAAAAATGATCGATGAATATAAGGCCGCCAACGTGCCCGCCGCGCGTGTGTTTGCGCAGTCTTTCAATAAAAACGATGTGTTGTATTGGGTTAAAAATGAACCAGCTTTTGGCAAGCAAGCGGTATTTTTGGACAGTGCTGAAAAAGTTGCTGATCTGCCAACGCTGGCGCAATTGCAGGGTTACAAAAACGACGGCATTCAAATCGTTGCACCGCCCATATTTGCGTTGCTTGACACCGAGGGCGGCAAACTGGTGGCCTCAAACTACGCCAAAAACGCCAAACAAGCGGGCTTGGCCATCATAACCTGGAGCCTGGAGCGATCAGGTGTGCTCGCCAACGGCAACCCCGGCTGGTACTACCAAACTGTAGCGCCTTTAATCAAACGCGAAGGCGACACCATGCAGGTGCTCGACGTACTGGCCAAAGATGTCGGCATCATGGGCATCTTTTCAGACTGGCCCGCCACTGTCACCTACTACGCCAATTGCATGGGCTTGAAATAACGCTTAACGCAGGCCGAAGAAAGACAGCACAAGACCAATCACGACGACAAGACCGACGATGTAAATAATGGTGTTCATGGTGTACTTTTGTGACTCGAATGTTTACTTCGCTGGAATCAAAATTATCGTGTCCGAGCTGGTTTGTGGCTGAATATTCACCACACCAGGGGTAGCAGGCACAACGACGGTTTCAACTTGGGTGATTACGCCACCGCCAGCCACGCTGCCTTGGGGACTGCCGTATCCCGCAACACGGGCTTGACACGCTGTTTTATCTTCGCCTTGCAACACATCGCAGCGCATCATAGCGTTGGCTTCGAATTGACCGCCTGCGTTGTCTATCTTGCCTGCGCGCTTGGCAGCGTTGGCGTTGCGCACTTCTGTCATACAGGTTTCGCGGCTTTGTTGGGTGGTGCCGTTGTTGCAGGCTGCCATTTCGCTGGTTGCGTTGCCTGTGTTGTCGATGCCAGTGGTGCCTGAGGCGATTTGTGCGGTTGCTGTGACAGCCAGCAAGGTAGTCAGAGAAAAAACGCACATACTTTTTACGACGTGATTCAAGCTAGAGCGGGGACGGGTGACGGTCATCATGATCTCCTGTGTTTGCCCGTGATGGACGATCATTGAAGATTACCGATGCTGCGCCGTTATGTTTGAAGGGCAATGTACCCAGCAGGGCGTACTGACCGCCCATGCGCTTGTAGGACGAAGCCCGATAACGTTTGAATCAAGTAGACCAGATGCGCGGGCTGGCAGCGTTCAATTGCCACAACAGGCTGCGCCAGGCCAGACGCACGCTTCGCAGCAGTGCCATAGCAGGCTCGACCACGGGCGCCAGCACTCTGACCAACACCACTTGGCCGTCTGGGCTGGTAGCACCCGCAGTCGCGCACAGCGGGTGCGCCTCAATCACCTGCCGGGCTGCATCCAGCGCAGCCTGCCTGCGCTGACGGTCAAGCTTGCTGCCCGAGATGAAAAAAAGTGTGGCGAAACAGGCGTTGCCTGCCAGGCCGAGCGGACTATTCAGCAGCAAGGTGTCAAGCGCCTTGATGTTGGCACGCTCCAGCCATACGCCAGGCATTTCAAGATGCTGGCAAAAATGGCCCGCTTCAAATGGTTTGCTGGCCGCTGGCAAACCCAGTGCCGTGATGTCCCAGCCCAGCAACTCAGCACCTGGTGCCAGCGACAGGGTCAAACGGTTTTCAGCCAGGCAACCGCTGTAGCAAATCGCTTCAAGCGGCAGCCACTCCATGCGCGCATCGGCTGCCACGCTGACAGCCGTTCGCTGCAAAGCGGCTTCACCGTCTGATCGGTAAAACCGTGTTGCGCCGGGCGTTGTCAACAAGCCATGCGCGCCCGGCGCAACGTGAACAGTCACATCCAGTGTGTCTCCCCCCACCAAGCCCCCAGGCGGATGTACCAGCACGTTGTGGCAAATCCGGTCGCCCTCGGGGTACAGGCTTTGCAAGATACGGAGGGGGCCGGTGTGTGCGTGACGCGCCACGGTGCGGCCTGACTCATTGCGGCTCGTTTCCAGCTGGTAATCAAGATCAAGTTTGGCGTGCCAGGGCATGGTCAGAGTTTAAGCGGGCAAGGTTTGCCCAGCGGCTCAGCCAGCACCGTTTCGTCATCAGGCGCAACCAGAACCGCACCAAAAGGGTGGTTGCCGTTGGCCATGGCGCGCTTGGCGACGTCGTTGGCGCGGCGCAGGTGGCGCGTGGTTTGTTCGGGGGTCATGCTTGATGCATCCCGTCAACAAACTATTCGTTGTTGCTACTGCGATGTGCCCACTGCGTCGTGTGCTTTTCAATGTAGCTGAACAGCTCGTACATCAACATCGCCATCGCGCCGACCACCACCAGGCCGGCGAAGGCCAACCCCATCTGCATCGACGAGCCGGCGGACATCAGCAGGTAGCCGATGCCTTCGTTGGCGGCGGTCTTCTCGGACACCGTGGTGCCGAAGAAGGCGAACGTGATCGCGCACTTCAGCGAGCCGTAGAAGCAGGGCATCGAGCGCGGCAGGCCGACCTTGGTCAGCACGTTTCAGCGCCTGGCGCCGAGCACGCGCAGCACGTCATCGAGCTCGGGTTTGAGCGTGGCCAGGCCGGTGGCGATGTTGACCATGATGGGAAAGAACGCGATCAGGAACGCCGGCCGCACGGCCGGGCCGACACCGATGCCGAACCGCACCACCAGGATCGGCACGAGAGCCGGCTTGGGCAGCGCGTTGAAGCCGATCATCAGCGGATACACCGCGCGGTACGCCAGCTGCGAGCTGCCCATCAGGAAGCCGAGCAGCACGCCCACCGCGGTTGCGATGCCAAAGCCCACCAGCGTGACCCAGCAGGTGCGCCAGGCGTGCGCGGCAATGGTGCCAGCGTGCAGCCACATCATCTTGGCGATGCGCACGGGGTTCGGGAAGGTGAAGTCGCTCGCATCGAACAGGCTGCCGATCGTTTGCCACAGCAGCAGCGCGCCGATCAGCAGCGGCGTCGGCGTCCAGCGTTCGATCGACCGGTTCATCGCGCGACCCCGCCCGCTGAGGCACCGCCTGCCGGATCGCGCCGATGCGGCCACGCAGCTCGTGCACGATGTCGGTGAACTGCGGCTTGCAGGTGAGCTCGAGGTCGCGCGGCCGCCTCAACTCGAACTCGCGCCGCACCAGAATGCGGCTGGGGCTGCGGCTCATCACGTCCAGCGTGTCGGCCAGGAACGCGCTCTCGAGCAGGTCGTGCGTCACCAGGATCACGTTGTTGCGCTGCGCCGCCTGCAGGTCGCGCAACGCGCACCGGAGTGCCTCGCGCGCGAAAGCGTCGTGCGCGCCGCATGGTCGTCGAGCAACAGCATCTGCAACTTGTGGATCAGCGCGCGGCAGAGACCGGCGCGCTGCTGCAGGCCGCCAGACCGCTGCCACGGGAATTTGTCTTCACAGCCGCCGGCGCCGACGCTTTGCAGCAGCTGGCGAGCCTTCTCGGTGTACCCGGCATTGCGCGAGCGGAACCGGCTGCGGTTGGATTCGACGATCTCGAGCGGCAACAGCACGTTGTCGACGGTGGTGCGCCGCGGCAGCAGGCCCGGCGCCTGAAACGCCATGTCGCAGATCTTGAGCGGACGGGTCACCGGCTGCCGGTCGATGCGGATGCGGCCACGTCTGCGGCTGGGCATCTTCAGGCCGATGGCAAGTTTCATGAAGGTCGACCTGGCGCAGCCCGACGAACCGACGATGGCGATGAACTCGCCGGCTGCGCCTGCAACGAGATCGCCTCGACCGTGACCTGCTGACAGGCCCGCAGTTCGTCGCTTCAGGTTGGCCAAACGTCGTCGAATTCAACGAACGGCTGCGCGCCGGAAACGCTCAAGGAGGCAGTCACGGGGCGGCCTCGATGCGGCGCATCAGCTCGCGCAGTGCCTGCTGGTACGGCTCTGGTGCGTCGGTGTTCAGGCTGCTGTGCGAGCCGCCTTCGATCTCGACCCACTGCGTGCCCGGTGGTGCCGACCGGTACAAGCGCCGGCCGAGCACGATCGGCACGGTGCGGTCGGCCGTGCCGTGCAGCATCAGCACCGGCGCGTCGACCCGGCCGATCTTGGCCAGCGAGTCGAACTGCTGCGTGGCAAACCAGGCCGCGACCTGGCCAGCCATTCCGACGACGCGCGCCACGTCGGGCAGTGTGGTGAAGCTCGACTCCAGGATCAGTGCCGCGTAGTCGGTGCCAACGCGGCGGCGGCTGGCCAACTCGACCGCCACGCCGCTGCCCATCGAATGTCCGTAGATGACGCGCTTGCGCGGGTCGGCCTGGTACAGCACCAGTTGCTGCCAGGCGACGTTGGCGTCGGCGTAGATCGTGGCTTCCGACGGCACCAGCGGGGTGCTGTCGCCCCAGCCGCGGTAATCGACCGCCAGCACCGCGAAGCCAGCCAGGCGCAGCGATTCGATCTTCGGCAGGTTCTGATAGAGGTTGCGGAACGTGCCGTGCAGGTACAGCAGCGTCGGCGCCTGCGGGTCGGGCTGCGGCAGCCACCACATCTGCAGCCGGTCGGTGCGGCCCGGTCGTTCGGCCGGCACCTCGACGCTGAACGAGACGTCGCCGGGGCGCAGCCCCGCGAAGTTGGCGGGCCGGCCGGGTGTGGGGCGATAGACGATTTCGCGCTGCCGCACGTCGAGCCAGGCGCACGAGGCCAGCAGCACCGCGAGCCCGCACAGACCGGCGCTGCGCCACGCTCGAGCGTGGGGCGCCGCGGCCCGCGCGCAGCGAGCCGCTGCGGCCACGAAACACATGACAATGCGGCCCATGAAAAACCTGACCGCTGTGCTGGCCTTCGCCTGTTTCACCCTGCAATGCGCCGCACAAGGCGCCCCAACCATCGGGCCGGAGACCGGTGCATCGACCGGCGCATCGACCGCGGCGGCGACGCCGCCGGCGCCTGCCGAGTCGACCGTGCTGGGCGCACCGACCGGCTCGCACTGGCGCTTCGTCGTGTCACCGTACACGCTGCACTACGGTCCGAGCCCGGAGCACCGCTCCGTTTACATGATCGGCCTCGAGAAGCAGCGCGACGACGGCTTCGTGGTGGGCGGCAGCTTCTTCCGCAACTCGTTCGGCCAGCCCAGCGCGTATGCCTATGGCGGCATGCGCTACAACAACCTGACGCCCTATGAGCCGCTGTTCGTGCAGGTCACCGGCGGCTTGCTGTACGGCTACAAACCGCCGTTCGACAAGAAGGTGCCGCTCAACTACAAAGGCTTCTCGCCCGGCGCGGTGCTCAGCGTGGGCTGGATGTACTCGCCGATGTACTCGGCGCAGCTGAACTTCCTCGGCAATTCGGCGCTGATGTTCCAGCTGTCGGCCGACTTTCGCTGAACGCCACGTCGGCGGCAGACTCATTTGCGAGCAACCGCGAAGATGTCGCGCTCGGCGGCGCCGCGCAGGAACGATGCGTTCCACACGGCGTCGGGGTGGCTGCACGCCTTGGTCGCTAAGGCCTCGGCCGCCTGACTGGCCATCAGCGCCAGCCTCGGGGCCAGTGCATTGACGATGCCTTCGGCCCCGGCGTCCGGCGTCAACACGGTGGCGTTGAGCGTGAGCGTATGGCGCTGCAGTTCGAGTTCGTCGTTGATGATGCCGTCGCGCGCCTCGACGGTGTCGATGGCGCCCTTCGGATCGGCGACGACGTCTTTCACGCCCTTTGCGAAGGCGCGCAGGAAGGCCTGCACCACTTCGGGGTTCTTGTTCAGTAATTGTTCCGACACGATGATCGCGTTGCCGTGCAGCTTCACGCCGTACTGCGGGTAGGGCAGCAGCACCACGTCGTCGACCTCGACGCCGCTCGCTTCCAGGTTGGGCAGCGGGGTGAACGAGTAGCCGGTGATCGCATCGATGTCGCCACGCAGCCGCAGAGTTTCGCGCAGGGCAGGGTCCATCGCGGTCCAGCTGATGGTGTTCACACCGTTGGTCTTGGCGAAGATCGGCCAGGCCTTTCGGCCGGCGTCGAACACCGGCGCGCCGAGCTTTTTGCCGTTCAGGTCGGCGGGCTTCTCGAGGCCCGATTCCTTCAGCGCCAGCACCGCGGCTGGCGTGTGATCGCAGACCATTGGCATCGGCATCGCCACCGCCACCGCCGCCGCCACCGGCTTGCTCGGCGCGGTCGGGTTGTTGGCGCGGAGCTCCATCAGCGCGCCGAGGTCGGCGAAACCCGTGTCGCAGGCACCCGAGGCCACGCGCGTGACCGTCCCGCCCGCGCCGTTGCCGGCATCGATCGTCACGTTGAACTTCTCGGCCTTGAAGTGCCCTTTCGCGGCCGGCATAAAAAACAGATCGGCCGGACCTTCGATACGCCAGTCGAGCTGGACTTCGACGGCGGTTTCCTGCGCCTGGACCGGCAGCGACAGGACACAGGCGCCGGCCATCGCGATGCCGATCCAGTGGCGGCGCCGGACGCAGGCCAGACGGTCAAGGAATGAAGGCATGGACAAACTCCTGGAACACGTTGAGGGCGGAGCCGGCTGGATTCAAGAAGCGTGCAAGGCATGCCCGGTGGGGTCTGCGGCGCGCGCGTGTCGGCCACTCATGTCGGAGCGGATTCTTTCACCATCGGCGGGTCGGCGCCCCCAGCAACGCCATGCCCGCGCTTCGAGGGTCGGCCGCGCAGCGCACCCGGAACTCAGGCGCGAGCATCGGGACGCACGGATGCAGATGCCTGCGCCAGGAGTCTGAATTCGGCATCCGCGCCGCTCAGCCCAGCAGTTCATACAGCGTGCGCGCCACCACCTTGGTTGCCTTGCGCAAATCGTCGAGCACGACGTGCTCGTCGGCCCGCTTGGCATTCGATTCGAGCACGGTGCGCGGCCCGGCGCCGTAGATCACGGCCGGGATGCCGCGTTCGCAGTACAGGCGCACGTCGGTGTAAAGCGGCGATCCCGACACCGGGATCGGCATGCCGAACACGGCCTCGCCGTGGCGTTGCAAGGCCTGCACCAGCGGCTGGTTGCCCGCCAGCGGCTGCAGCGCCCGCGCCAGCAGGATGCGCCGCACGTCGACCGTGACACCGGCACACGACGCCGTAGCTTCGGCGATCACCGCGCGGATCAAGGCCTCGACCTCGGTCGGGTTCTCCTCCGGGATCATGCGGCGGTCGAGCTTGAACACGACCTTGCCGGGCACCACGTTGGTGTTGGTGCCGCCCTGGATCAGCCCCACGTTCAGGTACGGGTGCGTGATGCCGGCCACCGCCGACCTCACCTGCCGGTACAGCGTGTTCTGGCGGTACAGCGCCTGCAGGATATGCACGGCGGCCTGCAGCGCGTCGACGCCGGTGTCGGGGATCGCCGCATGGGCTTGTCTGCCGTGCACCGTGACCTCCATCTGCAGGCAGCCGTTGTGGGCCGTCACCACCTGGTAGCTGAAGCCGGCGGCGATCAGCAGGTCGGGCTTCGTCAGGCCGTGACGAAGCAGCCAGTCGGGGCCGAGCTCGCCGCCGAATTCTTCGTCGTAGGTGAAGTGCAGTTCGATGCCGCCGTGCAGCGGAAAGCTGCGCGACCCGGCTTCGTGCAGCGGCAGGGCGCCCGACGCGCCCTCGTGCAGCGGCAAGCGGCGCGACTTGCCATCTTGCAGCGGCCGGCCGCCCGACTCGCCGTCGTGCATCGGCAGGCTGCCCGACCCGCCATCCCGCAGCGATTCGAGCGCCCGCGTTGCGAAGGTGTAGGTCGAGAAGTCGCACTTGCTGACCACCGCAGCGCGGCCATAGAGCTTGCCGTCCTCGACCGTGCCGCTGTACGGGCCGTGCGTCCAGCCTTCGCCTGGCGGCACCACATCTCCGTGCGCGTTCAGCGCAATCACAGGCCCTTCACCGTAGCGGCGCCGCACGATCAGGTTGGTGATCGACTGCAGCCCGCAGGCCTCGACCTCGGCCTGCGGCACGGGGTACTGCTCGACCTCGAAGCCGACGGCGTTCAACAGCTCGGCGGTGCGCTGCGCATGCGGCGCGTTGTTGCCAGGCGGCGTGTCGGTCGGCACCTGAACCAGGGCCTGCAAAAATTCGACCTGTTCGTCGAAATGGTCGTCGACCCAGGCGTCGAGGCGTGCCCAGGCCGTTTCGTTGTCGTTGTCGTTGTCGTTCTTCATGCGGGGTGTCGGGATTCGGCGGCAAGCTGGTTCAGCAGGTGCGTGAAGGCGTGCACCGCGAGGTCGATGTCGTCGCTGGTGCTCGACTCGAGCGGGTTGTGGCTGATGCCGGCGTTTTCACCGCGCACGAACAGCATGGCTTGCGGCATCGCTTCGTGCAGTTTCATCGCGTCGTGGCCGGCGCCGCTGGGCAGGTGGCGCACCGGCAGGCCGCTGGCCTGTACCGAACGTTCCCAGCGCTGCTGCCAGGCCGGGTCGCTGGGGGCGGCGGCCGCGCGCATCGTTTCTTCGAGCCGCCAGGCCACTCCGCGCCGTTCGCACAGCGCCTTCAGTTCGGCCAGCACATCGTGCAACAGCGCGTCGCGCGCCTCGTTGGTGGTGGCACGCAGGTCGAGGCTGAACTGGCAGCGGCCCGGCACCACGTTGATCGAGCCGTTCGGCACGCTCAACATGCCCATCGTGCCGACCAGGTCGGGCAGGGCACTCGCGCGTCGCTCGACATACAGCGCCAGTTCGGCGGCGGCGGTGGCAGCGTCGCGGCGGCGGTCCATGGGCGTGGTGCCGGCGTGGCAGGCCATGCCGGTCAGCTCGCCGACGTGGCGCACGCTGCCGTTGATCGACGTGACCACGCCGAGCGGCAGGTCGAGCTCGCACAGCACCGGGCCCTGCTCGATGTGCACCTCGACGAAGCCGCGGTAGCGCGCCGGGTTGCGCACCAGCGACGCGATGGCGCCGGCGTCAAGCCCGGCGTGGCGCATCGCTTCGCGCATCGGCACGCCGTCTGCGTCGGTCTGGTCGAGCCAAGCCGGATCGAACTGGCCGATCAACGCGCCCGAGCCGAGGAAAGTGGCCTTGTAGCGCTGGCCTTCTTCTTCCGCGAAGCCGACCACCTCGATGTCGAACGGCAGCCGCCGGCTTGCGCGGTGCAGTTCGCGCACGCACGCCATCGGTATCAGGATGCCGAGGCGCCCGTCGTACTTGCCGCCGTTGCGCACGGTGTCGTAATGGCTGCCGGTCAGCAGGCGCGGCGCACTGCGGTCGGTGCCGGCATAGACGCCGACCACGTTGCCGACCGCGTCGATCGCGACTTCGTCGAAGCCGCAGTCGTCGCGCATCCAGGCCGACAACTGGCTCGCGCAGGCACGGTGCGCGTCGGTCAGGTAGGTGACGGTCAGCTGGCCGAGATCGGCGTAGCCGGGGTCGGTGTGCTGCGCGAGCGTCTCGGCCCAGTCCCAGACCTGGTTGCCGAGTGCCGGCACGTGGCCGAACTTGTCGTTCAGCCGGATCTCGGCGATGCGGTGGATGTGGCGCAGGCTCTCGGCCAGCTCGAATTCGACCGGGTTCGTCAGCCGCCGTTCGACGGCGGCGATGATCAAAGCGCGCGTCAGCCCCAGGCCACGCGGCCCGCGCACGGCGACCACGAACGGAAAGCCGAAGCGGGCCAGATACGCCGTGTTCAGTGCCGCGATGTGCGTCATCTCCTCGAGCGTGCAATCGGTCAAACCGGCGCGCCGCTGTTCGTCGCTCGATTCGACTGTGAGCGAACGCTCGAGCATCGCCTTGCCGGCCAGTTCGGGGTGAGAACGCACCAGTGCCAGTTGCGCCTCGCGCGGGGCGTTTCGCACCAGCGTGGCGAAGGCGTGCTTGAGTTGCGCCAGGCTCGAGTACGGGCGTTGCGCCAGCGCTGCCTGCGCGATCCACGGCGTGTGTTCGTACAGCCCGTCGAGCGCCTGCAGCGCTTCAACGGGTGCGGCGGCGTTGAGCCACTCGAGGGTCAGAGCAGAAGGCAGGTTCATCGCAGTTCCCCCATGCCGGGCACGTCAAGGTTGCCCCGGAAGCGGCGCGGCGCGGTCATTGACGTGCCGTCGCGCTGCACACCGCAACAGTCGCCCGGAATACGGCCCGGCGCGCTCATCGTGCGACCGCCGCCGCAGCAGCCGAAGCTGGGTGAGGATGCATCTGCTGCCAGTGTCGCGCGATGTCGATGCGGCGGCAGATCCACACATGCTCGTGCTGCTGCACGTGGTCGAGAAAGCGCTGCAGCCCGCGCAGTCGGGCCGGTCGGCCGAGCAGCCGGCCGTGCATGCCGATGCTGAGCATCTTCGGGCGGTCGTCGCCGGCCGGGTCGCCCTCGGCGTACAGCACGTCGAAGGCGTCCTTCAGGTAGTGATGGAAATGATCGCCGGTGTTGAAGCCCTGCGGTGACGAGAAGCGCATGTCGTTGGTGTCGAGCGCGTACGGCACGATCAGCCGCTGCAGCGTGCTGCCGTCGCTTTTTTGAACCGGCATCCAGAACGGCAGGTCGTCGCCGTAGTAGTCGCTGTCGTACTCATAGCCGCCCAGATCGGCCACCAGGCGCTTGGTGTTCGGGCTGTCGCGGCCGGTGTACCAGCCAAGCGGCCACTGCCCGTTGGTCAGCCCGCGAACGATGCGGGTGCCGGTTTCGACATGGCGGCGCTCGTCCGCTTCGCTCATGTGCTGGTGGTGGATCCAGCGCCAGCCATGGCAGGCGATCTCGTCGCCACGCTCCAGGAACGTTTGCAGCAGGTCGGGGTTGCGCTGCAGCGCCATCGACACGCCGAACACGGTGAGCGGCATCTGGCGCCGGTCGAACTCGCGCAGGATGCGCCAGGCGCCGGCGCGCGAGCCGTACTCGTACATCGATTCCATCGACAGGTGGCGCGCCTCGAAGGCTTGCGCGCCGACGATTTCGGACAGGAAGGTCTCGGAAGCCGGGTCGCCGTGCAGCACGCAGTTCTCGGCACCTTCCTCATAGTTCAGCACGAACTGCAGTGCGATGCGCGCTTGCCCGGGCCAGCGGGCGTGCGGCGGGTTGCGACCATGGCCGATGAGGTCGCGCGGGTAGGGGGCTGTGGCGTCGAAGGCGGTGTCGTTCATGGTGGGCGTCAAGGGATGAGCGCGGCTTCGAGGTCGGGCGCGCGCGGGTCGAGCCGCAGGTTCTGTTCGACGTGGTGCAGGTGGTCTTGCATCAGGCGCAGCGCGGCGCGAGTGTCGTGGCGCTCGAGCGCATCGACGATCGCCACGTGCTCGTCGCACGAGTGCTCGGCGGAATGGCTGCTCTGGTACATCAGCGCAATCAGCGAGCAGCGCGACAGCAGGTCGCCGAGCAGTTCGACCAGCGCGTTGTTGCCGATCATCGCTGCCAGCACGCCGTGAAAGTCGGCCAGCAGCCGCGTGCGACTCGACACATCGATGCGCCGCAGTGACGCCTGCTCGGCGGCGAGGTGCGCACGCAGCGCCGCCACCTGCCCGGGCGTGATGCTGGCCGCCAGCCGACGCACCACGGCAGATTCGAGCATGTGGCGCACCTCGAACACCTGACGTGCCTCTTCGACGCTCGGCTCGGCCACGCGCGCGCCTCGCGCGGGTTCCAGCGTGACGAGCTTGTGGCGGCTCAACTGATTGAGCGCCTGCCGCACCAGCGTGCGCGAGACCTTGTAGATATCGGCCAGCTTTTGCTCGGCGAGCTTGGTGCCCGGCATCAGGCGCCGTTCGACGATGGCCGCAGTGATCGACTCGACGATGCGCAACGTGCTCGTGGCTGGCAGCGCTTCGGCCTGTCGCGCGGACGAGCTGTGCGTGCGCGATGCCCGCTTACGCCCCGGCGTGGCCGACGCGGCGGCGCGTGCGCTGTGCGGGCGAGTGCCGGTCGTTGACATGTTTTGGGTGGCTTGTATTCGGTGGCAAAGTGTATACACTTTTGTGCGCATCGAAAGCGGAAGTTCGCGCCTCTGCATTTCTTGAAGGACACCCATGGGAACGCTCACCACCCACGTGCTCGACACCGCCAACGGTTGCCCCGCCGCTGGCATGGCAGTCTCGCTGCACCGCCTGATCGGCGGCGTGCCGCAACTGCTGCGCTCGCTGACGCTCAACGCCGACGGCCGCGCCGACGCGCCGTTGCTGTCGGGCGATTTGTTCGTGGGCGGCCAGTACCGGCTGGTGTTTTCCGTGGGTGCCTATTTCCGACAACGCGGTGCGGTCCTGGCCGATCCGCCGTTCCTGGACGAGGTGCCGCTCGATTTCGGCCTCGCCGCGGCGGGCCAGCATTACCACGTGCCGTTGCTCGCCAGCCCGTGGTCTTATTCCACCTACCGCGGGTCTTGAGGGCGGGGCTCAGGCCTGGGTTGCGGTTTGCCGAGTGGTGCCGGAAAGTGTATACACTCCGACCCACGTCGCCGCGGAGCCCGGCCCATCGGTTGGTTGCGACGTTCACTCCTGACAGAGCCCGCCGTGGTCAGGTCGAATCGGCAGGGTCTGCTTTTGGCAAACCCGCCGGTCAGGAGTGACCGAGACCATGGACGCCTACATCCTCGATTGGCTGAATCTTCTGCTGCGCTGGGCGCACGTGGTCGTGGCGATCGCCTGGATCGGCTCATCGTTTTATTTCGTCTTCCTCGACAACAGCCTGACGCCGCCCGATGACCCGGTGTTGAAAGACAAGGGCGTGGGCGGCGAGTTGTGGGCGGTGCACGGCGGCGGTTTTTACCACCCGCAGAAGTACAAGGTCTCGCCAAAGCAGATTCCCGCGAACCTGCACTGGTTCTATTGGGAAAGCTACTCCACCTGGCTCACCGGCTTCGCGCTGTTCACGGTGCTTTATCTCTACCAAGCCAGCACCTTCCTGATCGACAAGTCGGTGCACGCCTTCACGCCGGCTGCGGCGGTGGCCTCGGCTTTGGGCTTTCTGGCCGCCTTCTGGCTGGTGTATGACGTCATTTGTCGCGCCTTCGGGCAGAAGAAGAACGGCGACCTGATCGTCGGCGTCGGCGTCACGCTGTTCGTCGTTGCAGCGTCGTGGCTCGCTTGCCACCTGTTTGCTGGACGTGCGGCGTTCCTGCTGGTCGGCGCGATGATGGCCACGGCGATGAGCGCCAACGTATTCTTCTGGATCATTCCGGGGCAGCGCAAGGTGATCGCGCAGCTGCGCGCCGGCGAGCCGGTCAACCCGGTGCACGGCCAGCGCGCCAAGCAGCGCAGTGTGCACAACACCTACTTCACGCTGCCGGTGCTGGTGGCGATGCTGTCCAACCACCACGGCTGGCTCTACCAGGGTGCGCACAACTGGCTGGTGCTGGTGCTGTTGATGGGGGCCGGTGCGTTGATACGCCACAGCTTCGTGGTGCGCCACAAGGCGCTGGTGCAGGGCCTGCGGGTGCCATGGGAATACGCCGCAGGCGGCGTGGCGCTGCTGGTGGGGTTGGCCGTGTGGCTGGCGCCGCCACCGCAGCCGGCCGCGCCACCGCGGGCCACGCCGGTGTCGCTGGCCGCTGTCAGCGCCGTCATGGAACAACGCTGCGTGGCCTGCCACAACGCCCAGGTGCAGCAGAAGAACGTGGCGCTGCACACCCCGGCACTGCTCGAGCGGCATGCGCTGCAGGTTTACCAGCAAACGGTGGTGCTGCGCCTGATGCCGATGAACAATGCCACTGGCATCACCGAGGCCGAACGCTCGATCGTCCAGCACTGGTTTGAAGCCCGCAACCGGCCTGGTCCGCGCTGACGTGCATGCCCCGGGCTCGGGGGCACGGCGCAGAATCCCGTTGAATCATCCACCACGAAAGGCGCTCCCCATGCTCGGCCAGATGATGCAAACCCCGCTGTTGATCTCGTCACTTATCGTGCATGCCGAACGCCACCATGGCGAACAAGAGGTGGTGTCGCGGCGGGTCGAAGGCGACATCCACCGGTGCAGCTACCGCGAGTTGGCGGCGCGCTCGCGGCAACTGGCCAATGCACTGGCGCGCTTGGGCGTGCAACACGGTGACCGCGTGGCCACGCTGGCCTGGAACACGCACCGGCACATGGAGCTGTACTACGCCGCAAGCGGCAGCGGCGCCGTGTTGCACACGCTGAACCCGCGCCTGCACCCTGACCAGCTGGCCTACATCGCCGGCCACGCCGAAGACAGCGTGCTGTGTTTCGACATGAGCTTCCTGCCGCTGGTGCAGGCGGTGGCGGCGCAACTGAAGACGGTGAAGCACTTCGTCGCCATGACCTCGCGCGAACACATGCCGAGCGACATAAAAACCGGCGAGGCCGCCGGCAAGATCCCTGGCCTGCTGTGTTTTGAAGACCTGCTGGCGGCCGAGACCGACCAGTTCGCCTGGCCCGAGTTCGACGAGAACACGGCCTCGTCGCTTTGCTACACCAGCGGCACCACGGGCAACCCCAAGGGCGTGCTGTACAGCCACCGAAGCACTGTGTTGCACACGATGGCGGCCGCCCTGCCCGACTGCCTGGGCGTCAGCGCCACCGACACGGTGCTGCCGGTGGTGCCGATGTTCCACGTCAACAGCTGGGGCATCGTGTACCTGGCGCCGATGACGGGCGCCAAACTCGTGCTGCCCGGGCCGGGGCTGGACGGCAAATCACTGTACGAGCTGTTCGAAAGCGAAGGCGTCACCGTCTCGGCCGGCGTGCCCACGGTGTGGCAGGGGCTGCTGGCCTACGTGGAAGCGAACGGGCTGAAGTTCAGCACCATGCGGCGCAGCACCATCGGCGGCTCGGCCTGCCCGCCGGCCATGATCGCCAAGTTCCTGAACGACTATGACGTGCGCGTCATCCACGCCTGGGGCATGACGGAGATGAGCCCCATCGGCACGGCCGCGGCCTTCAAGCCCAGGCACCTGGGCCTGAGCGCCGCCGACAAGCTGACCGTCATGGCCAGCCAGGGTCGGGCGGTGTACGGCGTGGACATGAAGATCGTCGACCCGGCCGGGCAGGAACTGGCCTGGGACGGCAGCACTTCGGGCGACCTGCTGGTGCGCGGGCCGTGGATCGTCGCCGAGTACTTCAAGGGCGAAGGCGGCGACCCGCTGGTGCGCGACGCCGATAGCCACGCCTGGTTCCCCACCGGCGACGTGGCCCGCATCAGCGCCGACGGCTACATGCAGATCACCGACCGCAGCAAGGACGTCATCAAGTCCGGCGGCGAATGGATCGGCTCGATCGACCTGGAAAACATCGCCATGGCGCACCCCCAGGTGGCGATGGCGGCCTGCATCGCGGCAGCGCACCCCAAGTGGGACGAGCGGCCGCTGCTGATCGTCGTCAAAAAGCCGGGAGCCGAACTCACCCGTGAGGCGCTGCTGTCGTTCTACGAAGGCCGCATCGTCAAGTGGTGGACGCCCGACGACGTCGTGTTCGTCGACGCCATTCCGCTCGGCGCCACCGGCAAGATGCTGAAGATGCGGCTGCGCGAGCAGTACCGTCTGCACCTGATGGACCGAGCGTGACCCGGTCGTCGGGCGTCTGACTGGCGATGCGTCGGGGCATCGCCTGCGCCACCAGCGCTTATGTCTGCTGGGGTCTGTTCCCGCTCTACTTTCGCCAGCTGACCGGCATTGCGGCCGAGCAGGTGCTGGCGCACCGCGTGGTCTGGTCGCTGGTGTTCCTGCTGGCAGTGCTGGCGGTGCGCCGGCAGTGGTCGTGGCTCGGGCCGGCGCTGCGCCAGCCACGCGTGCTCGGCGCCTTCATCGCCAGCGCGCTGCTGCTGTCGGTCAACTGGTGGGTCTACATCTGGGCGGTGTCGAACGGCCACGTGGTCGACGCCAGCCTGGGCTACTTCATCACGCCGATGGTCAGTGTGCTGCTGGGCTACGGGGTGCTGCACGAGCGGCCGCGGCCGGCGCAGTGGCTGGCATTGTCGCTGGCAGGCGCCGGCGTGCTGTGGCTGACTTGGCAGGCCGGGCAATTGCCGTGGATCGCGCTGACGCTGGCGGCAAGCTTCGGCAGCTACGGGCTGCTGCGCAAGATCGCCGTGCTCGGGCCGCTGGAAGGCCTGACCCTGGAAACCCTGCTGCTCATCCTGCCCGCCGCCCTCGCACTGGCCTGGTGGAGCCAGTCCGGCGTGTCGGCCTTTCCAGCGCCCGAGCTGGCCACCAACCTGTGGCTGCTCGGCGTCGGCCCGGTGACTGCGGTGCCGCTGTTGCTGTTTGCCGCCGGCGCTCGCCTGATCCCGCTGACCTTGCTGGGCCTGCTGCAGTACCTGGCGCCGACGATCCAGTTCGCGATCGGGGTGTGGTTGTTTCGCGAACCGTTCAGCGTGGCGCGCGGCGTCGGCTTCGGGCTGATCTGGCTGGCGCTGCTGCTGTACAGCCTGGAAGGCTGGCTCTGCCGAAGGCCCACCGCCGACACCCCGGCCGAACTCGCGCCTCCGCTCAGGTGAAGTGACCTTCGTTTTCAACCACGGTGCAGCCGCCAATGCGCCACGACTTGTCCTTTTGACGCTCCATCATGTAAGTGGCCGACCACAGGACACCGCTTTGGTCGGTCAGCTGCACACGCTGAATCAGATGCGGCCCGACCCGTTCGGGCTTCAGAAACGCAACCAGCGCCGGCCGGTAAACGACCGGGTAGCCGGCGCGCACCATGTCCATGAACTTTTCCGGGCTGCCGAACATGTCGCGGATGTTGGGCGCTGCATAGGCAAACGCGCGCTTCGCGTCATCTTTCGCAAAGGCGGCCAGTTGTGCTTCGATGACGGTGCGCACCAGGCGCGCATCTGCCACCGTCACGGCTGTTGATGCGGGTCCGGCGGCAAAGGCCGGCCCGACCGCAAAGGCGGGAATCGTCAATGCAAAAAACAGCGCCCCGAACAGGACACGTCTGGCGATCGGGCTGGACATCGGCGGGCTCCTGAACGGCATTTCAATCTCGCGAGATGATGCCGCATACCACCCATCTGCGCTCACAAGGAAATCTGGCTCTGCCACTTTCCCAAATGCGCGCGGGGAACGGCTGGTACGCGCCGGCCCTGGAGCGCTCAAAACGCAGCGCTGGCCCGGGCCGCGATGCGGTCGCGGTAAGCCTGCAGGGCCGGCATGCCCTCGTCGCCAGGCTTGAACCGCATCAGGCGTGCGAAATCCAGAGCGCAGAGCGTCGTGATGTCGGCGATCGTGAAACGAGCGCCCGCCACGTAGGGTTGGCGCGACAGCACACCGTCCAGCCAGCGCGCCACATCTCGCAGCTTGGTGCCCTGCGATGCGCCGAAACCGGCGAATTGCGGCTGCTCCAGCGCTGCCAGTCCCGAGTGGGTGTGACGCACGCAGTTCGCCACGGTGGCATAAAGCGTGAATTCGATGCGACGGTCGGCCATCTCGATGAAGGCACGCTCGTCGAAATCCACGCCCATCAGGTTGGGCTCGGGGTAGAGCCCTTCGAAATAGGTGCAGATGGCGCGTGTCTCGGTCAGCACGCGCCCGTCGTCCAGTTCGAGCGCAGGGACCTTGGCCAGCGGGCTCTTGGCCCGAAATGCCGCGCCAAAGTGCTCGCCGGCGTTCAGGTCGAGCGTCACCTGCTCGATGCCGTGGACCTGCTTCTCGGCCAGGAACATCGTGACGCGGCGCGGATTCGGCGCGCGCGCCGCCAAGTACAGCTTCATGTGCAATCCTGCGAAATCGCCAGGCCGGTCAGACCCCGGCGTCGCGCGATTGACCGGTCTCGATCATGGTGCGCGCCTGCACGCTGAACTGGCGAGCCTGATCGCCCCGCTCGGCGTCGGTGGCATCGAGGTCGATCGACGACGGCGGCATCAGGATGCCCTTTTGCGCCGCCGGTCGGCCACGAATGGCCTCGAGCCAGCGCTTCAGATGCGGCAGGTCGACGACCTCGACGCCGGACCACCGGTGCGTGCGCACCCAGGCCCAGTTGGCGATGTCGGCGATCGAATAGTCGCCGGCCAAATATTCATGGTTGGCCAAATGGCCGTCGAGCACCCGAAACAGTCGCCGCGTCTCGCCCTGGTAGCGGTCGATTGCCGGCTGCAGCGTCTGCGGGAAGTACCGAAAGAAGACGTTCGCCTGGCCCATCATCGGCCCGATGCCGCCCATCTGGAACATCAGCCACTGCAGCACACGCGAGCGACCCTTGGCATCGGCCGGCATCAGCCGACCGGTTTTTTCGGCCAGGTAGATCAGGCAGGCGCCCGACTCGAACACCGAGAAATCGCCTTCATCGCGGTCGACGATCGCAGGAATGCGGCCGTTCGGGTTGATCGCCAGAAAGACCGGTTGCTTCTGCTCGTTTTTCGACAGCTCGAGCGTGCGCAGCGTGTAGGGCAGCGCCAGTTCCTCGAGTGCGATCGAGACCTTGTGGCCGTTCGGCGTGGCAGCGCTGTACAGATCGATCATTCATGTCCTTCCATGCCGGGGCGGGTGACTGCGGGCGCGCGCGACACAGGCTCGGTGCGTGTGCACAGGCCGCGTGCTAACTCAGGTCGCCGGCCAGGCTGCTCAGTGTGTGCGGGTCCATCCAGGCGTGCGCAAGATAGTGGGTGTGATCGCAACCGAGCTTGACGGCAGCCCCCGCGCGCACCGCGTCGCGCGCTGCGCGAGCCAACTCGAAGCGCACGAAGTGCACCGCCGACGTCTTCTGTTCGTTCGCTCGGTCCAAGTCCTCGTCGGCAATCGCCCGGCTGGGGGCGTGGCCCTCGACCTCGACGAACAGGCGGTCCTCGACGCCGATCAGCCGCGCCAGTTCACGCTTGCGTTCTTTCACGTCGGGATACTCGATCAACAGCGTGGCCTTCCAGTGGCTGCCGTTCGGCACCAGCGCGGCGTACGCGTCGATCTCGCCCTGAATGCCCTGGGCGTCGACGATCTTCTCGATGTGCAGCATTTCCTGGATCTGCCGGCGCACCGTCCGTTCGTCCTCGAACTGCAGGCTGATGTGCTCACCCAGGCGCACCGTGCGCAGCTTTCGGTGCGCAATGATGGATGGCAGGCTCGACTTGCGGATCCCGGCATAGGCCTGCAGGCCGAGCAGGCTGTCTGGCGTGATGGTCATGAGACGACCCGCTCAATCGGCCAGCGCGTCGCTGGCCTTCTTAAACCGGTTGGCATGCGAGCGCTCGGCCTTGGCGAGCGTCTCGAACCAATCGGCGATGTCGTCGAAACCCTCGTCGCGCGCCTGTCGCGCCATGCCCGGGTACATGTCGGTGTACTCGTGCGTCTCGCTGGCCACGGCGGCCGACAGGTTCTGGCGGCTCGTGCCGATCGGCAGCCCGGTCGCCGGGTCGCCCACCGCTTCCAGGAAGTCCAGGTGCCCATGCGCATGGCCCGTTTCACCTTCGGCGGTGGAACGAAAAAGCGCCGCCACATCGCTCTGGCCCTCGATATCCGCCTTGTTGGCGAAATACAGGTAGCGGCGGTTGGCCTGCGCCTCCACCGCGAAAGCCTCCTTCAGATTCAACTCGGTCTTGGATCCCTTCAAAGCCATGTCACGCTCCTGTCGTTGCTGTGGCGGGCCAGCTTGCAGCCCATTTGCGCCCCGTCTCTCGGCGAGCATTCGAACCAACCCTTCCCAACCCGGCGCCGGCCCGTGCGATGAGAGTAGTTGATTCTGCGGAAACGCCTCCGTCGGCTGCGTTGCGCGCCGAGGCGCGCGCTGTCAAGGCGACGCCAGCAGCTTCAGTGTCAATTGATGCAACCGGGCTTGCGGATCGACCAGCGCGTGCAGCACGTCCAAGTGGTTGGTGCCGGGCACCGTTTCGCAGATCGGCACCGTGCTCGCCCCCCAGGCCTGGTGGATCAGACGGTTCTGGCGCAGGAACTCCTCGCTCTCGAGCGCGCCGCAAGCGGCGTACAGCGTGCCGCGCGGCGCGGCGAATCCGGCTGGGCTGAGCCGGCGCGCCAAAGCAGCGGTCAGGTGCAAATCGGCCTGCAGGAACGGCGTCTGGCGGATCGGGTCGAGGTCGTAGACGCCCGACACCGACAGCGCGCGCTGCACCAGCTGCGCCGGCAGATCGGGTGCGACCGCCTGCCAATCGCAGCACAGCAGCATGCTCGCCAAGTGCCCGCCGGCAGAGTGGCCGGCCACGACAATGCGCCGCGGGTCGCCGCCGTACAACGCCGCATTTCGGTAAGTCCAGGCCACCGCCTGCACCAGCTGCATGACGATTGCATCGATGCCCACGCCCGGGCAAAGCGCGTAATTGGGCAGCACCACCAACGCACCGGCCCGTGTGTAGACCGGCGCGATGAACGACAGGTCGCGCTTGTCGAGCGAGCGCCACCAGCCGCCGTGAATGAAAAACAGCACCGGCGCGTTGGCGCGGGTGGTGGGAAAGACATCCAGCGTCTCACCCGGCCCGGTTCCGTAGGCCACGTCGAGCCGTCGCGACGAACGCCCACGCGCCAGTGCGGAAGCGCGGGTCCAGCGGTCGAAGATTGCCGGGTGCTCGGCGATGCGGGCGCGGTTGTCGTACTGCTGGTCCAGCCATGCGGGTTCGAATCGGGTCATGCAGGCTCCGGGGGGTCGATGGTCGTGGTGATGGTTCTATCCTGCCTTCCGAGCCGGCGTCATGGGGCCGTCCTGCTCCACCGAGCCGCGCTGGCCGGCGGCGCGACCGGCCGGCGGTGGGCAACGACCCCGATGCGGGTTCGCTGCGCCATCTCGCCCCGCTCGACGGCGTGCTGCCAGGTCGTCCGCTGGCGCGCAGCTCGCGCGGCTTCGCGTCCTATTGCGCAGGATCGCGCAGCCGCCAGCGAATGGCATCGATCGCCGTCAGCAGTTCGGCGCTCAATGGGGTCGTCCAGGCCGCCAGGTCTTCATCGAGTTGCGCGATCGACGTCACGCCGATGATCGTGCTGGCCACGCGCCAGCTGCGATAGCAAAAGGCCAACGCCAGCTGGGTGGGTGTCAGACCGTGTTCGCGGGCCAGCGCGTTGTACTCGCGCGCGGCGACCAGCGTCTCGTCGCGTGCCCAGCGCTGCTCCCGCATGCTCGGGAATTTCGTCAAGCGACCGAGCTCCGCCCGCTCTGGATCGAGCCCCACGGCATCGTACTTGCCGGTCAGCGTGCCGAACGCCAGCGGCGAATACGCCAGCAGCGAGACACCGGTGCGGTGCAGCGTCTCGTCCAGCCCGTTGTCGAGCGTTCGGTTGACCAGCGCATACGGGTTCTGCACGCTCACCACCCGCGGCAGACCGTGCTGTTCGGCCAGCCGCACGAACTCTGCCACGCCCCACGGCGTCTCGTTGGACAGGCCGATGTGGCGCACCTTGCCGGCCTTCACGAGGCCGGCCAGGGCTTCGAGCTGGGCCTGGATCGACGTGCACGGCCGGTCCTTGGTCGGATCGAAGTAAATGGCGCCGAACGCGGGCGCATTGCGATTCGGCCAATGAATCTGGTAGAGGTCGATCACGTCGGTCTGCAGCCTGCGCAGGCTGTCGTCGCAGGCCTGCACGATGTCGTCGGCGCCCAGGTTGGTGCTGCCGTGTCGCACCCAGTCCATGTTGCGCGACGGCCCGGCCACCTTGGTGGCCAGCACGACCCGCTGCCGCCGCGCGGGGTCGTGCGAGAACCAGTGGCCCAGGATGGTTTCGGTCGCGCCATACGTCTCGCGCCGCGCCGGCACGGAATACATCTCGGCCGTGTCGATGAAGTTCAGACCGCAGGCCAGCGCGTGGTCGAGGATGGCGTGCGACTCGGCCTCGCCGACCTGCTCGCCGAATGTCATGGTGCCCAGGCAGACCCTGGAGACTTGCAGGTCCGATTGACCGAGTGTGATGGTGTCCATGGGCCGCAAGTGTGCCGCACGGCGTCAGAGCGCGGCCTCCGTGGCCGGCCAGTCACGGCGGTGCAGGGCGCCGACGCCGCCTGTGGCGGGCGCCGTTCAACGGGTCGCCACGAGCGGTGACGCCGCCGGGCTGACCATCGACCGCCGATGCCGCCGCCGGTGCAGCAGGTACCACGCGGCCGGCACCACCAGCATCGACAACAGCGGCGCGCTCAGCATCCCGCCCACCATCGGCGCGGCGATGCGGGCCATGATCTCCGAGCCGGTGCCTTGTCCCCACATCATCGGAACCAGGCCGGCCATCACGATCGCGACGGTCATCGCCTTCGGCCGCACCCGCAACACGGCGCCCTCGCGAATCGCGGCGAGCAGCGTCTGTTCGTCATCGGGTTCGCCCGCGGCCAGGCGGCGCTTGAGCGCGTTTTGAAGGTAGACCAGCATGACCACACCGAATTCCGCAGCCACGCCCGCCAGGGCGATGAAGCCCACCGCGGTGGCCACCGAGACCGAGTGGCCGAGTGCCCAGATCAGCCAGAAACCACCCACCAGCGAGAACGGCACGGCCGCCATCACCAGCGCCGCGTCGGTCGCGTTGCGAAACAGCAGGTACAGCAACACGAAGATGAGCGCCAGCGTCGCCGGCACCACGAGCTTCATGCGCTGCGTTGCACGTTCCAGGTACTCGAACTGCCCCGACCACGAGACCGCGTAGCCCGCGGGCATGGCAACGTCCTTCGTCACCGCGAGCTGCATGTCGCGCACCACCGAGCGCAAATCTCGTCCGCGCACGTCGACGTAAACCCAGCCCGACAGGCGCGCGTTTTCGCTGCGCAGCATGGGCGGACCCTCCTCGAGGCGGATCTGCGCGACATCCTGCAGCAGAAGTTGCGCGCCGTTGTCCGTCACGAATGGCAGCGCGCGCAGGCGCTCCAGCGAGTCACGGACCTCCCGCGGGTAGCGCATGCTGATCGGGAACCGTTCGCGCCCGACGATCACCTCGCCGACGTTGTCGCCGCCGATGGCGGTCGCCACGATGGACTGCACATCGGCCACCGACATGCCGTGGCGCGCGGCAGCGGCCCGGTCGACGTCGACGTCGATGTACCGGCCGCCGGTCAGCCGCTCCGCGAGCGCCGACGAGACGCCCGGCACCTGCTTCACGACCGCCTCGATCTGCACCGCCAGCCTGTCGATGACGGCCAGCTCGGTGCCCGCCACCTTGATGCCGACGGGGCTCTTGATGCCCGTGGCCAGCATGTCGATGCGGTTGCGGATCGGCGGCACCCAGATGTTGGACAGGCCCGGCACCTTGACGGTGCGGTCGAGTTCCTCGATCAGTCGGTCGGGGGTCATGCCTTGCCGCCACTGGTCGCGCGGCTTGAACTGGATGGTGGTCTCGAACATCTCCAGCGGTGCAGGGTCGGTTGCAGTGTCCGCGCGGCCCGCCTTGCCGAACACGCGCTCCACTTCGGGCACGGTCCGGATCAGCCGGTCGGTCTGTTGCAGCAGCTCGGAAGCCTTGGAAACCGACAGGCCCGGCAGCGCCGACGGCATGTAGAGCAGGTCGCCCTCGTCCAGCGGCGGCATGAACTCGGCGCCCAGGCGCATCACCGGGATGGCCGTGAGCGCCAGCACCACAGCGGCGATCACCAGCGTCGCCCTGGGGAATCGAAGCACGGCTTCCAGCGCGGGCCGGTAAAGGCGCATCAAGAGCCGGTTCAGCGGATTGGAAGCTTCGTGCGGAATGCGCCCGCGCACCAGCAGGCCCATCAGCACCGGCACGAAGGTCACCGAGAGAGCCGCCGCGGCGGCCATCGTGTAGGTCTTGGTGTAGGCCAGTGGCGCAAACAGCCGGCCCTCCTGCGCCTCGAGCGCGAAGACAGGCAGGAACGACAGCGTGATGACGATCAGGGAGAAGAAAAGCGCCGGGCCGACCTCGACCGAGGCGTCGGTGATCAGCGACCAGCGCTCTTGAACCGTCGACAGACGGCCGTGACCCTTTTCGAATGCCTCGATGTGCTTGTGGGCCGCCTCCAGGAGCACGACCACACCATCGAGCGCAGCGCCACACGCCAAGGCGATGCCGCACAGGCTGAGGATGTTCGCATTCAGTCCCTGCCAGCGCATCACGACGAAGGCGGCTCCGACGGCGATCGGCAGCACGATGACGGCGACCAGCGCCGAACGCAGGTGGAACAGAAAGATCACGCAGACCAGCGCGACAGCGATGAACTCCTCGGTGAGCTTGAGCTTGAGGTTGTCGATGGAGCGGTCGATCAGCTTCGACCGGTCGTAGGTCTCGATCACCTCGACGCCGGGCGGCAAGCTCGGTTTGAGCTGCTCCAGCCTGGCCTTGACGCCTTCGATGGTGGTGCGCGCGTTCTTGCCGGAACGCATCACCACCACCCCGCCCGCCACCTCACCTTCGCCGTCAAGCTCGGCGATGCCGCGCCGCATCTCCGGGCCGACCTGCACGATGGCGACGTCGCGCAGCAGCACCGGCGTCGCACCGGCCAGCTTGATCGGGATGCCGCGAAAGTCGTCGAGCGACTTCAAAAAGCCACGCGAGCGGACCATGTACTCGGTCTCGGCCAATTCGACCACCGAGCCTCCGGCCGATTGATTGGCCTCTTGCAACGCCTGCCTCACCATGTCTTGCGTGATGCCGAGCGCACGCATGCGGTCCGGGTCGAGCACGACCTGGTACTGGCGCACCATGCCACCGATGCTGGCGACCTCCGCCACGTCCTGGACCGTCTTCAGCTCGAACTTCAGGAACCAGTCGTTGAGCGCGCGCAGTTGCCCGATGTCGGTCCGGCCCGTCCGGTCCACCAACGCGTATTGATAGATCCAGCCCACGCCCGTCGCATCTGGGCCCAGGGTGGCGGTGGCGCCGGCCGGCAGGCGGCTTTGCACCTGGTTGAGATACTCGACCACCCGCGAGCGCGCCCAGTACGGGTCGGCCTGGTCGTCGAACAGGACGTAGACAAACGAGTCGCCGAAGAAGCTGTAGCCGCGCACGCTCTTGGCGCCCGGCACGCTGAGCATCGTGGTCGTGAGCGGATAGGTCACCAGGTCTTCGACGACCTGCGGCGGCTTGCCCGGGTAGGTCGTGCGGACGATCACCTGGGTGTCCGACAGATCCGGCAGGGCGTCCACGGGCGTGCCGGAAACCGAGAGCAGCGAGGCCGCCACGAGGAACGCTGTCGCGATCAGGACCAGCACCCGGTTCGCCACCGACCAGCGTATGAGCGCGGCAATCATCGGGCGCCCCCGGTCCGGCGCACCGACACCAGTTCGTAGTCCATCGGTCCGCCTTTGATGAATTCGAAGCGGACGGTGTCGCCGGGTCTCACGTCGGGGAACGCCTTCGGGTCGGACTTGCCGAAGCCCATCGTCATCGCCGGCCACTGCAGCGCCGGCACCGGGCCGTGGCTGAAGGTGATGCTGCCGGCAGCCACGCTTTCCACCCTGCCCTCTGCAGAGAAGCTGGATTGCGCCGCGGCCGCAGAGGCTGCGTCGGGCGCCGGTTCGGCGCCCACCATGCTGCCGAGCACCGAGCGCAGGCGCGCCTCGGAGTCAACCAGGAATTGCCCGCTCGCCAGCACCTGCTCGCCCTCGGCGAGGCCTGACAACACCTCGAACTGTTCGCCCAGCTCGGCGCCGAGCTTCACCTCGCGCGGCTCGAAGGTGCCCTGGCCCTTCTGCACGATCACCACCGCACGGGTTCCGGTGCGGATGACGGCCTCGGACGGAACCACCAGCCGCGAAGCCGTCGGACCGGCGACCTGCAGTCGCAGCAGCATGCCGGGAACGAGCCTGCCCGCCTTGTTGTCGACCTCGAAGCGAGCCTGCAGGGTTCGGGTGACGGCATTCACCTGCGGCAGGATTTCCTGCATCGTGCCGGTGAAGCTCTGGCTCGGGTCGGCCTGCAGCGCCGCGCTGACTTTTTGCCCACGAATCAAGTGCACCGCCTGCGCTTCCGGCACCTCGGCGACGGCCCACACTTTCTCGAGGCCGGCGATGCGAAACAAGGTCATGCCCGGAGACACCGCGACGCCTTCACGCACACCGAGCTCGACGATGACACCGCTGGCCGGCGCGACCAATGTGTAGCGCGCCTGCGGCACGGCGCCCTCCTCGGCCTGACGCACCAGCTCCGGCGGGATCGACATCGCTCGCGAGCGCTCTCGCGCGGCGGCCAGCCAATCGGCAGGGGCACCCGAGCGCTTCAAGGCGGCGATGTCGTTGAGCGGACCGAGCCAGTCCGGCGCGTACACGGTGCCCAGCGCCTGCCCCTTGGCGACCCGCTCCATCGGCGCGCGCACCAAGAGCCGCTCGAGGTAGCCGGCCGTGCGTGTCTGCACGGCGACATTCAAGCGCTCATCGAACTGCACCGTGCCGACGGCGTTGAACGACGAGCCGACATCACGGCGCTCGACGAAGGCGGTCCGGGTGCCCAGGTTTTGCTGCAGTCGGGGGCTCACGCTCACGCCGGAGTCGCTCGCCTCGCCGGCGTAGACCGGCTGCAATTGCATGTCCATGAATGGCGACTTGCCGGGCTTGTCGAATTTCTGGCCCGGCACCATCGGGTCATGCCAATACAAGACCTTGCGCCCGTCTGCGGCGGCCGACGCACCGGCTGCCGCCGGGTCGTGGCCGGCGCTGCTGCGCCCCAGGTAGAACGCGGCGCCGCCGACCGCCAGTGCGGCCGCCAGAGCGACCACGCAAAGTCGCAGGCGGCTCATGGCAAGGCTCCCCGTGAAATCGGCTTGTAGGCGAGCTGCGCCTGCGTCAGGGCCAGCTCACGCTGCAGACCGAGCAACCTGCGCTGTGCCTCGACCTCCGCGCGCCGGGCCTCGAACAGCATTGGCAAGCTGGCCTGGTTCGCGCGATAGGCCGCCAGCGTGGCCGCGGTGCGCTGCGTCAGCGCCGTCACTGCGCCGGCCTGGAAACGCTCGATGCGCTCCTGCAAACGCCGCGCATCGCTGGAAAGCGATGCGTACTCACCGGCCGCGGCACGCCGGACTTCCTCGAGTTCTGCTTCAGCCTTGTCGACGAGCGCCTGCCGGGCCGCCGCTTCACGGTCCTGACGCTCTGCGGGCGCCACCGCCAAAGGAACGCTGGCACCGAACGACACGAGGTCGGGCCGACCTTGACGCTGCCCGTACGAAACCTCGAAGGTCCAGTCCGGTCGGCGGTCGAGCCGCGCCACGCGCAGCTCCTGGCGCGCCACCTCGATGTCGGGCTGCCTGGCCAGCACGGCGGGGTGGTTGGCGACGAACGCGTCCAGGGGCGGCACGAGCGGCAGGCGCGGAACCTCGAGCTCGTCGGCCGCACGCCCGGTCCAGCGCTGCAGCATCGCTTGCGCAGCAGCTTGTTGTTGGCGCAGGTCCGCGGAGCCGTCTTCGGCGGCGCCGAGCGCGCTCGACAGGCCCAACACCTCGGCGCTGTTACCGGCCAGCGTGGCCAGGCGCCCCTTGCCCGCCTCGAGTTCCTCGCGAGCGTGCGCCTCGCCGAGCATCGTGAGGCTGAGCGCCTGGCCAGCGTGGTAAGCCGTGACGTAGGCCAAAGCGGTCTGCAGACGGGTCTGCGCGGCGCCGATCTGCTCCATCACAGCCTCGCGTCCGACCACGGCCTGCGCGGCAGCCCGGCGGGCGGCTCGCTTGTCCGCCGCCAGCCATTGCTGGGCGATGCCGATGCGTTTCATCGTCATGTCCTCGCCACTGAACCGGCGGCTGCCGGTTGCCGGCAGGTTGTCGATGCCGACACTGAGCAGCGGGTCGGGCTGCAGACCAGCCGCGCGGGCGGTCTCGGCCGCACTCACAGTGCTGGCGCGCGCCGAGGCGGTCAGTTGCGAACGTTGCACCGCCAGGTCGGTCGCCTGGTCGAGCGAAAGCGGTGCCGCGCCCGCCCAGATCGCCGGCAGCGCAACAGCAGCCAAAGCGGCTGCTCGAACAATGGAGGTAGACATGAAAAGCCCCGAGGACGAACGCAAGGGTGGCTGCTGCGGACGCGCCGCAGCAGGACCGGTGGGTCGACGGAGCGGGTCAGACCCGCAGTCTGAGTGTGGACAGGAAGATCGGGTCCGGAGGCGGCTGCGCCTCCAATCTGGCCGACTGCGGAACCGGCCGGGCCTGTTCGGCCCCGAGGGCCAACGGCAGTTCAAGCACTTGCGCGATTGCCGGGTGGCCCGCGACCGGCAGCTTGACGGCCTCGAAGGTGCTGGCCGGGTCGGCCGAATGCTGATGACACATGGCCGGCTGGTCCGGATCCATGCCCGTGCACGGCAGACCCGCTTCCATCACCAAGGCCATCGCCTCGACGTTGCCCACTTGGGGGCAGACATATTGCGCCAGCACCAACTGCGAAAAAAGCAGCGAGCACGCCACGAAGAACGTGGTGGTTAAGCAGTGGAGGCGGCGGCGAGACATGACTGCGGAAGTGTAGTGGCGGGGGATTAACAAGACTTCGCCCGGCCCAAACCAGTGCATCATTGAGATCATCTTGCATCTTCAGGCCCCATTCGCCCTCGCCAAGCGCTGAAAAGTCGCGGCCATAGCCCGACGAGCCGCGAACATTGGGGTAGAAGATCGCGACCCCGAGTTCGTTGAGCAGATAATTGCTGCGCCCCTGAAAACCGGGTGTGCTCTGTGCCTCGGGGCCGCCGTGGATACTGATGATCAGCGGACGTTTGCCGGGATGCTTGGCGGGATCGGGGCGATAGAGGAAACCCGACACCGCCAGCCCGTCGAAACTTTTGACTTCGATCAACTGCGGCTCGACATTGACCGCGACGTTCAGTCCGCCGGTCTCGCTCTGCGTCCAGCGCGTCGCGGCCAGCGTCACGGGATCGATCGCATAGGCGTCTGCCGCGCTCCGCGCCGAGGTGAAGGTGAGACCGATCGCGCCCCATTCGGCGATCTGGAGTCCGCCGACGACACCGGTACCAAGCGCGGCGACCGTGCGTACCGCGTTCGTTCCCAAGTCGAGCACGCGGACGCGATCGGTGCCCGCCTCGTTGACGACATAGGCGATGAATTTGCCATCGGGCGCGATGTCGAACGTGTCGACGTCCCATTTTTCGCTAGTGCGCGCAGTGAATTTGCCGGTCGCCGTGTCGAGCGTGCCGAGGCGCTGGAAATCGCTGCCCTCATCGCTCGTCACCCATAACGTTCCGTCGGGCGCATATTGCGCCGCACCATAGGCGATCGGCTTGGCATGATCGCCGATCGGGGTCAGCGTGCCCGACGCCAGCTCGAGCGTGTGAAGATCGGCCTTGGTGATCGATTGATAGTTTACCACGACCGCACGCGCGGCACCCGGCGCAAAGCTCGCGATCGCCCAGCCGCCGCCTTTGACCTGCGCGACCAGCCGGTCGCTTTTGGGGTCGCGCGGGTCCATGACATACAGGTCGGTGTCGGCCCCGTTGCGGCGCGTCGAGCTATAGCCGACCAAGCTACCATCCTGGCTCCAGCTACCGAGCGTGTTGCGGCTCTTGCCGTCGGTGAGCAAGTTCAGCTTGCCGTCTTTCAGTGCATAGATCTGATAAAATTCGTTTCCGCCGATATCCTTTTGCGTGAGTAATATATCGCCCTTTTTCGGTGCCCAGCTTCCGCCACCGACGGGCTCGACCTCAAA
>ENA-OFCX01000218-OFCX01000218.1-metagenomes-genome-assembly--contig:-NODE-218-length-32768-cov-9.634182_pt1 | contig 32768 bp, 34 predicted proteins | sample MGYA00153384_OFCX01 | MGnify analysis MGYA00153384
CGGGTTCGTAGCCCAATTGGTCGCGATCATTCGCATCATACACCGGGGTGTAGGGTTCGCCCGCGATGATGGGCTGGCGCGCGGGTTGGTTGCGCTTGGCGCGGAGAGGCGCGGTAGGGGAGTTGGGTTGGCGCATGCGGTTTCTCCGATGCGCACAGTATAACCCATATGGATTGTGTAGGAAAGTTGTTATTCCGTTCCGGCAAGTATGAGGATCTAGGCGATAAAACTCAACGCGGCAGTTACGCTAATCTGACGTTGCCCACGTAGCTAGCTCGTTGATCGTTGGGTCCAGGCGGACGGCTTGTACTGCTCCGCCCAGCAGCGTGGATCGCAAATGATGGACATTCAAAGCGGACGCAGCTTTACCTGACTCCTTCAACATTCCGTACACGGCGTCAAAGAGATCCGCCGAGTTAACAGCTGACTTAATATCTCCAACAGAAGCGGAACTAGAAGCAAGTTCAACGTAGATCAGGGTATTCGCATTTCCTTGCAACCCAAAATAGGCTTGAAGATAAGCCGCGTGGTCAAATCGAAAGTTTCCACCAATCAACTTAAAGTATTTACCGATCATAGGAGCAGATTTCTTCTCGGTACTATTTGCATTCCGTAGGCGTGCAAAGAACCCAAAAGCAAGCCCGTCGCGGAGCGTTATCCAAGATTTGCAATCCAAGTCCCACCCGTAAGAGGAAAATAAAACTGCCCTTAGAAAACTGTAGCCTACAATCGCCGATAGAAAATTTGAAAAGGTTGTGATTAATAGAACATTGCTACCCAACAGCCTAAACTCTTCAGCAATAAAATCATTAAAATCGCGGTCAATCAAACACCTTACTTTTGAAGCTATGCGAGTACGGGTCTGCTCATCTAATCGATCGATTTCCTCCGCAATCTGCATAACTCTCGCCTTATTCCCGCCGATGAAATCGTCGGAAGGCGTCTCTGCATCGATTTCATCTGCGGATCGGCAGTCTACGTCCGAGCGAAACGAAATAACCGATTTCAAAATGCGCGAGTCACTCTGCCCTTCGGCGAAAATCGTTTTTACGCCCCCATTTACTCGGAAAACAGTGACCCACTCTTCGGGAGTTCGTTTAGGAAGACTCATTTTCCAACTCAAAGGCGGTCCCAGCGAATTTCGAGATGATTTCGATTGAGTGGGTGGCCATAATAAACTGTGTAGAGCTCGCTGATGATAGCGTGCGCAACGACGAAGCAATCCTTCTTTGCCATTTATAATTTAGTGACAATTCAGGTTCATCGATAAGAATTAAGCTTCTCGCGCCCCGCGAGACGATTGCTGCACTCAAAAGGAATAATAATTGACGTTCGCCAGAAGATAGCATGTTTATATTTAACGCTCTATCTTCCGACTTTACGAGTAGACCGTCAAGTGCATGGACAGATGCGGTCTTGTCTCTCAGATAAAGGTTCACCTCCTGCTCGAAATTCTTCATAAGCGTATGAACATCTTTTAGCGCAGCTACCCTGCGATTGATGGAAGCTATGAAGGGAGTAAGGGCTTCCTTAATTCTGTCGCGTCGCGGCTTTGATGACGAATCATATAACTGAAGTATGTCTTGGAAGGGGTAGCTTGAGAGCAGCCCATGTGCGACATAGGAGCTCGTTTCTCCTTCAAGGCTTTCGAGAAGAGCTTCAAAGGGCATTTCATCTTTTTGCGGTGACGGGCCCGGTTTTTTTCGTCGTGCGATAGCTCGAACGATCTCCAAATATACGCTTGAGGCATTAACATCGCCCGCCGTTCCTTGACGGAATGCTTGACTCCGAAAAGCCAAATTAACCGCGTCAATCATTCCTGCTAACGGAAATTGTAATGACTTATCGCGCTTTCTGGTGTCCCGGCCACGCGAAATATCGCTCGCATCTAAAGAATTGTAGAGAAAAAGATGATCCTCGGCGTAACTGGTGTCATTTAGAAAAGCATAAGTCGATCGCACATATCGCTCGTGATCAACAAACAATACATCAAGATCAAGATATTTAAGAAACCTATGCAGTTCATTAACTGAATCCTGATCCCTTACGATGCCCTCTAGACTGGCCTCTATAAATAGGTCGAGGCTGATCTTTGGTCCATCCACTTTGTACCGGTAAGAGCCAAAATAGCTGTCGTCTTCCCGCAATAGGGTTATCGTAGTTCCGTCGGAAAGTGTAACGAAGAACTGTTTGAAGTAGGTCTTCGCGATATAAGTCCTAAGGCCGGCGTTATCCTGAGAAGATAGCGTAGCGTAAATCAGATGCAAGAGAGTAGTTTTACCCGTTCCGTTATCGCCGAAGATTACGCCAATCTTGTCGTCATTAACTTGTTCGCTCGCAACGATGACTTCGGAGTAATCGATTTTACCAAATAACCGGGAGACGCCGAAGGAAATGATGTACACATTTTCTGCCATCACTCGCTGCGATCGTCTGGCGACTCGGCGTTTGGGCCGCTGGCTGAGGGGAGCTTGCATGGGACGTTAATAGGATGGGCACACGTCAGTGCAAGCTCGGAGCTAAGGTCGTGCGTATTAACTCGGTTTTGCTTCTCGTGGCGATCCATTCGGCTTGGCGATCGATGTTCTGAAAGACGAAGAGTTATTTCAAATTGGCCTTAGACTTTCGGCCCCGCCACGTCAGCGCGCTCCTCGCCATCGCGATTATTGCGGTTCCGGTGGTGTTTGTGTGGGTGCTGCTCAGGCCGGGGTATGCGGCTTCGACGCGGCGGGCGGGGTTTGCGTTTGCGGTGGCGACTGTGCTGGTAGGGGTGGTTGGCACGGCGTTTGGATGAGGTGGCCCTTTGGCTGGGTCAGGACTTCCTTCGAGACTCGCCTTCGCCTTTGCTCAGTCGCTACTCAGGATGAGCGGAGGGGAGTGATGCCCCGTCGGCAGATGGGTCCCGGCTCAAGGCCGGGATGACGCTATTGCGCTCGGGATGAGCGGAAGTAAGTAGGCGGGTCCCGCCCTTCGACAGGCTCTGGACAGGGATCAAGTCCGGGATGACGCTTTCGCGCTAGACCGCCCTTACCAATGGCAGCACGTCCGCGCCGGCGGCTTCGACTGTTTTGTGGACGATCGCGATGCTGGTGCCGGGGTGGGCGGGGGCGATGGTGATGCGGGCTTGCAGCTGGCGGGCGAGGGCCTCGACGATGCTGGTGCCGAGGCCGGCCGGGGCGTTCTTCGGGTTGGATGGCATGCCGATGCCGTCGTCGTTGACGTACAGGCTCCAGCCGCCATCATCGGACTCGAAGCAGACCTTGATCAGCCCGCCCTTATCCTCGGGATACGCGTGCTTGAGCGCATTGATCACCAGCTCGGTGACGATCAGGCCGAGGCTGACCGACACGTCCGAGTCGACCACGGTATCGTCGACGTCGATCCTGATCCGCAGCGTATCGGGATCGGGGATCATCGAGGCGGCGATGCTGGTGCACAGCTGGTCGAAATAGGGTTTGAGCGAGACTTCGTTGGCGCCGGTCGAGGCGAGCTGCTTCTGGATCGAGGCGACCGACAGGACGCGATTGTGCGCCTTGTGCAGATGATCGCGGGTTTCCTCGCTGGAGACGCGGCGGGCGGACTGCATCAGCACGCTGGCGATGATCTGCAAGCTGTTGGCGACGCGGTGCTGAAGCTCCTGCACCAGCAGCACCTTGTCGGCGACGAGCTGGGTATTCTCGCGCGCCGCGGCGCGGGCATCGGTGCGGTCGGCGACCGAGAGCAGGATCCGGACGTTGCACTGGTCGATGTAGGCCAGCTTGTGGGCGGACAGCTCGAGGCAGCGCTTGCCTTGGCCCTCGCCGGCGTCGAGATCGATCTCATAAGTGTCGATCACGGCCCCGCCCGAAACCACCGCGCCGAGCAAGGAACGCAGCCGCGGCAGATCCCACTCGCCCTTGCCCATCGCGAAGATCGGCTGGCCGGTGATGACATCGCAGTCGAGATCGAACGCGCGGCAGAAGGATACGCTGGCGACGACGACGACGAGCTGGTCGTCGAGCAGCAGCAGCGGCGTGTCCGAGCTCATGACCATCGCCTGGGCGAGGCTGTTGACCGGATCGGTGGTGGGCGGGGTGTGCGGCATAGGCGCTTCAGCCCTTTCCGGGCGGACCGGCGCCGCGCGGGTTGCGCGGTCGAACCGGGAATGAATTCAATCGGTTAGGCGTGTCGACGCGAATCACGTTAAGGCGACGCTACGGTAAAGCTAGCTTACACGGCTTCAAAGGGGGACGCGCATCAATTCGGCGGTGGCACAAACGAGGCAGGTTGCTACACCGCGGGCATGCCCGATTCTCCAACCGACCTTGTGATTGATACGCCGTTCGATGCGGCTTTGTCCGAACGTTATCTCGTCTACGCTTTGTCGACGATCACCGCGCGGTCGCTGCCCGATGTGCGCGATGGCCTCAAGCCGGTGCATCGGCGATTGCTGTGGGCGATGCGGTTGCTCAAGCTCGATCCGTCGGGCGGCTACAAGAAATCGGCGCGGGTGGTCGGCGATGTGATCGGCAAATATCATCCGCACGGCGACCAGTCGGTGTATGACGCGATGGTGCGGCTGTCGCAGGACTGGGCGCTGCGCTATCCATTGGTCGACGGGCAGGGCAATTTCGGCAACATCGACGGCGATAATGCCGCCGCCTACCGCTACACCGAGGCGCGGCTGACCAAGGTCGCGGCGGCGCTGATGGCCGGGCTCGACGAGGGCACGGTCGGGTATCGGCCGACCTACAATAATGAAGATGAGGAGCCCGAGGTATTCCCCGGGCTGTTCCCCAATCTGCTCGCCAATGGATCGAGCGGGATCGCGGTCGGGATGGCGACCAGCATTCCGCCGCACAACGTCACCGAACTGGCCGACGCCGCGATCCACCTAATCGACAATCCCCAGGCCGAGGACCGCGCATTGCTCGACTTCGTCGGCGGGCCCGACTTTCCGACCGGCGGCGTGCTGGTCGATGCGCGCGAGACGATCGCACAGGCTTACGCCACCGGACGGGGAAGCTTCCGGCTGCGCGCGCGGATCGAGAAAGTGGTCGAGAAGGGCGGCGGCTGGCATCTGCTGGTGACTGAGATCCCGTACGGGGTGCAGAAGGGCCGGCTGATCGAGGCGATCGCGGGGCTGATCGGCGACAAGAAACTGCCGATCCTGGCCGATGTGCGCGACGAGAGCGCGGAGGATTTGCGGATCATCCTCGAGCCGAGGAGCCGGACGGTCGACGCGGCGTTGCTCGAGGAGAGCCTGTACAAGATGAGCGAGCTGGAAGTGCGCTTCCCGCTCAACTTGAACGTGCTCGACAAGAACCGCACGCCGGGCGTGATGAGCCTCAAGCAGGCGCTGACCGCGTGGCTGGCGTTCCAGATCGAGGTGCTGCTCAACCGAAGCCGCACGCGGATCGGGAAGATCGACGAGCGGCTGGAACTGCTCGACGGGTTTTTGGTGGCGTTCCTCAACCTCGACCGGGTGATCGCCATCATCCGCACCGAGGATGAGCCAAAAGCGGTGATGATCGCCGAATTCGCGATCAGCGACCGGCAGGCCGAGGCGATCCTCAACCTGCGGCTGAGGAGCTTGCGGCGGCTCGAGGAAATTGAGATCGCCAAGGAGCGCGAGAAACTGGCCAAGGAGCGGGGCGAGCTGGCGGCGTTGGTCGAGAGCCCGGTCAAGCAGCGCAACCGGCTGAAGCGCGATCTGGGCGCGATGCGCGAGAAGTATGGCGACGAGCGGCGGACGCGGATCGGCGAGGTCGCCGCGGCGCATCGCGAGATCGACTGGAGCCAGATGATCGAGAAGGAACCGATCACCGTCATCCTGTCGCAGCGCGGGTGGATCCGGGCGATGAAGGGGCACGTTGCGGAAGGTGAGGGCGATACGCTCAAGTTCCGCGAGGGCGACGGGCTGGCGCGATTGTTCCATGCGCAGACGACCGACAAATTGCTGCTGGCGGCGGAGGACGGGCGGGTGTTCACTTTGGCCGGCGACCGGTTGCCCGGCGGGCGCGGGTTCGGCGAGCCGGTGCGGCTGTCGATCGACCTGGCCGGCGAGGTGGATATCGTCGCGCTGATGGTGGTCAAGGCGGATACGAAGCTGCTGGTGGCGTCGAGCGACGGACGCGGGTTCCTGACCAGCGGCGCGGCGGTGCTGGCCGAGACGCGCAAGGGCAAGCAATTGGTCAATCTGAAGCCCGGCGCGAAGGTGGCGGCGGTCAAGCGGGTGGCGCCGAACGCCGACGCGGTGGCGGTGATCGGCGAGAATCGCAAGATGCTGGTGTTCCCATTGTCCGAGCTGCCCGAACTGGCGCGCGGGCAGGGGGTGACGCTGCAACGCTATCGCGATGGCGGGCTGGCCGATGTCGTCACTCTGGTTGGGGCCGAGGGACTAAGTTGGGCGCAAGGCGGCGAGAGCGGTCGGACACGGACCGAGAGCGACTTGACCCCGTGGCGCGCAGCACGCGGTGCGGCGGGGCGGATGCCACCGGTAGGATTCCCGCGGTCGGGGAAGTTCGGCAATTAGGCGCTGCGACGTATCCCACGAAGAGACGCCAATTTCGATCAATTAACTGGACATGGTCAAGATTGTCGTTAATTTAGAAATGTAGTTTCGAACGTCAGATGCGCGCGAGTCGATGTGCGCTAATGCACGCGATCTTCCGGTGATTTCGGTTGGCCACGGCGGCCGCCAAACAGGGGATCCATCATGCGCCTTATGCTCAGCCTTGGCCTTGCCAGTGCGTTGCTCGCCGCCGCGCCGGCAGCCGCAACGCAATATACGTTCACGATCGGTGGTGCGCAGGTCGCGAGCGGGACGCTTACCGTACAAGATCCGATTGTGATCAGCGGTGGGTCGCTGATCACGGCGATTACAGGCACATATAATGGCCAGGCGATTACGGGATTGCTTTGGCCCGGCAGCTACGGGTACAATAAAAACCGGCTATATGTCGGGCAGCCGTCGTTGCTCGATAGCCTAGGCTTCTCGTTCACCGGTGCGTTTGGCAACCGCAACATCTACGGCTCAGGGACCAGTTATTTCGACTTCTCTCGTGAGGGGACAGTGAGCTTCTCGATCAGTGAGGTCACGCGCGGCGTTCCCGAGCCGGCGACTTGGGCAATGATGCTGATCGGCTTCGGCGCGATGGGCGTGGCATTGCGTCGCCGCCGCGTGGCGGTCGCGATTGCTGCCTGAAATTTTGGCGACCCGTGGCCTCGGCGAGGTTGCGGGTCGGCCGCCTTTGGACGCCCGTTTGGACCTAATTTCCGCGGATAAACAAGGCTGCGCAACGCGGCGTTAACCTGTCGCGGCTAATCCGGGGGGATGCAGGCTGCCAAACAACCCGGCAAGGGGCGCGATCCCGCGCCTGCGGTGCCTGCGCCTGCGGCTCATGACCGTTACGATATCGGCAATAATCGGCAATTGCTCGACGCCTTGCCGATCGCCGCGGCGGTGGTCGGGCGGACCCCCAGCGGAACGCTCAAATTGCTCGACCGCAACACCAAATTCGACGAGGTGATGGCCACGATCGGGGACTCGGCGATGATGGTCGGCGACTTTCGCGATTGCACCCAGATCCAGATCGCGCGGTTGATGGAAACCTATCTCGCCGATTTCAGCGCGCCGAGCGAACTGGACTTCAGCCACGGCAACGGCATTTCCGGGCTGCATTACCGAATCAAGCTGGCGCCGCTCGAACGCGACTCGGAGTGGGGGCCGCGCTGCCTCGCCAGCCTAGTCGAGCGAACGGTCGAGGTGCAGGCCGAACGGGCGCTGCGGGCGGAGATGTTGCGCGACAGCCTGACTGGGCTGCCCAACCGGCTGGCGTTTGGCGAAATGATCGAGGTGGCCGAGAGCCAGCCGGGCCAGTTGATCGGCGATGACGGCCTGGTGCGGCCGGTCGGCCACGCGGTGCTGGTGGTCGACATGCTGCGCTTCAGCCGGATCAACGAGAGCATGGGCGGATTGTTCGGCGACGAATTGCTGATCACCTTCGCGCGGCGGCTGATCTCTGCATTGCGCACCGGCGACCGATTGGCGCGCACCGGGGGCAATGAATTCGGGATCATCGTCGCGCTTCGCCGCGACATGGGCGATGCAATGAAAGCCGCCGACCGCATCCAGCAAGTGATGACCGCGCCGTTCAAACTGTCGAACCTCGAGATCAAGGTCGAATGCGCGATCGGGCTGGCGATGATGCAGCCCGACCAGGACCCCGAGGAGCTGTTTCGCAACGCCCAGTTCGCGGTCAAGCAGGCCAAGACTGCGGGCGCGCCGCAAGTGTATCATGCAGAGGAAGCGAGCCAGGCGCTGCGCCGCTTCTCGATCGAGACCGAGCTTCGCCGCGCCCTCGAAAAGGACGAGCTCACCCTGTTCTACCAGCCGTTGATCGACTTGAAGTCGGGACAGGTCGCGGGGTTTGAAGCACTGGCGCGCTGGACCCATGAGGAACGCGGTGAGATATCCCCAAACGAATTCATCCCGGTCGCCGAGGAGAGCGGCCTGATCCTGACGCTCGGCCGCTGGGCAATGGACAAGGCCGCGCATACGCTCGCCGGGTGGGACCGCGCCACAGGGACAAAGTTGCCGCTGTACGTCGCGGTTAACCTGTCTGCGATCCAAGTGGCGCGCGACAATATTGCCGACATGGTCGAAGACGCGCTGCGATCGTCGGGGATAAGCGGCGACCGGCTGACGCTCGAGCTGACCGAAAGCTCGATCGTCCAGGACCCGGGCCGCGCCCAACGCGTGTTCGAAGCATTGAAGGCGTTGGACGCGACGGTCGCGATGGACGATTTCGGCACCGGTTATTCGAGCCTCGCTTACCTCCAGCGGCTGCCGATCGACGTGCTCAAGATCGACCGCAGCTTCGTCACCGGGATGATGGTCGACCCGGACAGCGTGGCGATCGTCCGCGCGGTGCTGAGCCTGGCCGACGCGCTCGGCATGTCGACCACCGCCGAGGGGATCGAGACGGTCGAGCTGGCGACGACGCTTGCCGCGCTGGGCTGTGCCACCGGGCAGGGCTACTATTTCGCCAAGCCACTCGAACCCGACGCTGCGCTCGACCATTGGAAGAGCCGCGATAAAGGCTGATCGATACGTTGTCGTACGCAACGCTAGCCAGTTGCAATAACCCATGTTAAATTCTGCGGCTCACAGCCGAGTGGAGTGAGGACATGCGTGAACAGGGCTTCATCAAGCGGGCGCCGCGCGTCGATACCCATATTCGTGCGACGGTTGCGGATTCGGAAGGCGAGACGATGCCGGTGGTGGTCACCGACATCAGCCGCGAAGGGTGCAAGCTCGAGACCGAATCCACGCTGACCATCGGCGAGCAGATCGAAATCCAGATCGACCGTTACGGTTCCTATTCGGCCAAGGTGCGCTGGGCGATGGGCAATGAAGCCGGGGCGATCTTCCTCGAGCCCGTCTCGCTTCCCTGAGGGTCAGGCGGCCCTGGCCAACGGCGGGACCGGGGCGCGGTCAGAATCGACCGGAACACTCGAGCGGAGCCAGCGGCCGACCGAGCGGGTCAGCGCGGGATCGCCCTCGATGATCAGATCGTCACTCGACAGCGCGTCGCGCATCGTCCGGTCGCCCATCCACACGTCGTGCATGACGCACACGGTGGTGGTGAAATAGACATCGACGTCGCGGCCCGGCGGCGTGATGCACAGTTCGACGCGGTCGCCGTTGACCAGCAACCACCAGTCGCGCTGGTCGGTGAGCAAGGCGGGGGAATATTGCCCAGCCCGCGCTGCAATTCGTTGAACCGTCGCCCGCCCATCAGCAAATCGCGAATGATCAGGATCGTCCAGCGCTCGCCGAGGATCTCGGTGGCTTTGGCGATAGGGCAAAATTGGCTGTAGTGCATGGCGGATGCGCCTTTGGTTGAGGCGTCTTTCACGCTTTGCCGCGCGGCCCCTCAACTACAGAAAATGTAGCGCGCTACTTCATTGCATGAGCTGGAGTGCGTGACCGCAAGTGCAGCATAAAGTCCCTTGTCGAGCGGCCAATCTAGCGGCCACGAACGAAGGGATTTCAAATGCCATTAGTGACCATCGACGTCATCAAAGACGTGTTCACCGCCGAGCGAAAGCGCGACCTGATCCACCATGTCACCGAAGCGATGATCGCGGTCGAGGGCGAGGCGCTGCCCCCAGTAACCTGGGTGCGGATCATGGAAGTCGAGCAGGGCGACTGGGCGATCGGCGGACAGGCGCTCGACGCGGCCGCAGTGCTCGAAATGGCGGGCCGACCGCGACCCATGTGAACCACTTCAATTTCAGGATCAGGATATGCGAATAAAATATGGCGCAATGGGGCTGTCGATCGTGATCGGCCTGTTGCTCACGATGACGACCGTGTTGCAGGCTTCGACGGGGCGAACGCGCTGGTCGCCTAGGCGCGAGCGACCTCGTCGGCGACGATTTGTGCGAACTCGGGGCCAGTCGGGAAGCCGGCTTCGACCCAGCGGCGATCGATTGACTTGAGGGTGGCCGCGACGGCGGGGCCTTCGGTCATGCCGCGTTTGATGAGCGCGCCGCCGGTGATCGGGAGGCGCGGGACTGGCCAGCCGACCAGCGCGGCGGCGTCATTCGACCTCCCCGCGAGGAGCAAGCGGTCGATCGCGGTTTCGGTCCCGTGCCAGTAGGCGAGCGCTTGCGGGTTGGTCGAGCAATCGGGATCGGCGGCGGCGGCGAGGCGTTTGCGCGCTTTCTTCGACAGGCGAAGACGCACGGCGACCTTGTCGGCGATGGCCGGGTCGGGGGGCAGGATTGAGGCCAGGCGGCGGATGGCGTCGGGCGCTATGGCGGCGGCGGCTTCGTCATCGACCAGCGCGGCGAGGCGCGCCGCGGCGGTGATCTCGGGGAGGACCGGGGCGAATATTCCCCGCTCGACCATGAGCGCGACGGTGGCAACCGGGTCGGGCAGGCCGAGAATCTTGACCGTCTCGTCGGCGATGCGTTCGCGCGACAAGGCCATGAGGTCGTTGGCGCGCGCGGCGCAGGCCTCGAGCGCGGCGGGATCGGGATCGCCGCGACCGTAGCGCGCGTGGAAACGGAAGAAGCGCAGGATGCGGAGGTGATCCTCGGAGATGCGCTGCAAGGGATCGCCGATGAAGCGGACGCGGCGCGCCGTGAGGTCGTCGAGCCCGCCGAAATAATCAAAAATCTCGCCCGTCGTCGGGTCGGCGTAGAGCGCGTTGATGGTGAAATCGCGGCGTGCGGCGTCGGCCGCCCAATCGTCGGAGAATAAGACCGTGGCGCGGCGACCGTCGGTTGAGACGTCGGCGCGCAAGGTGGTGATTTCGGCCGGCTGGCCATCGGCGACGGCGGTGATCGTGCCGTGGGCGATTCCCGTGGGGACCGCCTTGATCCGTGCCTTTTCGAGCCGGGCGACGACTTCATCGGGGTGCAGGCGGGTGGCGAAATCGATGTCGTTGACCGGGATGTCGAGCAATTCGTCACGCACCGCGCCACCGACGTAGCGGGTCAGACCTTCGTCGGCGCCGAGTGCGTCGAGGATGCGCGTGATCCCGCGCTTGGCGCGCCAGCGTTGCGCATCGAGCTTCACGCCGCGCCTTCCAGCGCTTCCAGCCGCCGCGTCAGATTGACGATCATTGCCGCGGTCGCGCCCCAGATGCGGCGGCCGTCCCAGTTGATCTGGTAATAGGAGCGGGTTGCCCCCTGAAATTCGGCCGTCATACGCTGCTGGTTGGCGGGATCGAGCACGAAGGACAAGGGCGCTTCGAACAGGTCCGCGACTTCATGCTCGTGCGGCGAAAGCAACAGGTCGGGCGGGACGAGGCCGAGGATCGGGGTGACAATGAAGTTGGTAATGGTGCGATAACAGTCCGCCGCGCCCCACAGTTCGACCACGCCTTGGGGCAGACCGATCTCCTCCTCGGCTTCGCGCAGGGCGGCGGCGACCGCATCCTCGCCCGGATCGAGGCGGCCGCCGGGGAAGGCGACCTGGCCGGCGTGGCTGCGCATGTCTTCGCGGCGAAGGGTCAGGTGAAGCCCGGGTTCGGGCCGGTCGGTGATCGCGACCAGCACCGCGGCCGGCTGGAGATCGGCGTCGGGCAACTCGACCAGGTCGCCGATCAGAAGGTTGGGCGGGGGCGGCAGCGCGAGCGACGCGCGCAGGCGATCGGCGAGGCTCATTGCAGCGGGAAAAAGGTGCCGCTGCTCCAGATGCCCGGCGGCTGGTGATTCTCGGCGAGCGCGATGTCGGCGAGTTCGTAATAGAGCGGGCGGGCGATCAGCGCCTCGAGCCCGTGGCGGACGGCGAGGCGCGGGCTCGGGCCATTGCCGTCGTCGGTGACGGCCAGCGGATGATCGGGGCCAAGGATGATCGCGTCGCCGCTGTCGAGTTCGAACGCGATGGTTCGATCCTCGGCCAAGCCTTCGCTGGTCATGGCGATGGCGCGGAAGGCGGTGACATCGACCTCGATGGTTAGCTTTTCGGCCGGGGTGACGAGGACGTGGCTGCCGTCGGGCTCGCGGCGCAGGACGGTGGAGAACAGCCGCACCATCGCCGGGCGCGTGATCGGGGTGCCCATGTGGAACCAGGTGCCGTCGGCGGCGATCCGCATGTCCGAATTGCCGCAATGGTCGGGGTTCCAGCGGTCGACCGGGGGATGCGTGCGCTCGCCAATCAACCTCGCCAGATCGGCGAGCGAGCGGCCGGTGACGGCGATTGGCGGATGGGTCTCGGGCATGGCTTGCTCTTGTCATTGGACGCGAGCCGACGCAATCCGCGACCAATGGCCGATCAAATCACCCGCACTGCAATTGTCACCGGCGCGTCGAAGCGAGTCGGACGGGCGATTGCCCAGGCGCTGCTGGCCGATGGCTGGGCAGTGGTGGCGCATGTCCATCATGACGGCGACGAGGTTCCGGTTGGTGCGGTGATGGTGGCGGCTGATTTGGCCGAGGTGGGTTGCGCGGCGCGGATTTTCGCGGCGGCGGCGGGGCCGGTCGAGTTGCTGGTCAATTGCGCGGCGCGGTTTGCCGAGGATGAGCTGGCGACCTTCGATGGGGCCGAGTTCGACCAGCATTTCGCAGTCAATGTGCGCGCGCCGGCGTTGCTGACGCGCGCCTTTGCCGAGCAGGTCGGCGAAGCTGGCGGGCTGGTGGTCAATTTGCTCGATTCGAAACTGAGCGCGCCCAACCCCGATTATCTGAGCTACACCTTGTCAAAGATGGCGCTTGGCGGCTTGACCGAATTGAGTGCGCGCGCGCTGGCCGCAAAACGTATCCGGGTGAACGCGATCGCGCCGGCGCTGATGCTGCAGTCGCCGGGGCAGGACGAGGCGAATTTCGAGGCGATGCATCGGTTCAATCCGCTAAGGCGTGGGGTCGAACCCGATGATGTAGTCGAGGCGTTGCGTTACCTGATCGGCGCGACGGCGGTGACGGGGCAGGTGATCACGATCGATGGCGGGCAGCGGTTCTGGGCGCTGGAGCGCGATGTGCAGTTTATGGAGAGCAAATGACCGAATTGGCCGAACTACAGGGGATGATCCCCGATTCGCTGCGCGTTCAATCGAGCAAGATCATGCTCGATTCGCTGGCAGTCGAAACCGACATCGGGTTCCACGACTTCGAAATCGGGGCGCCGCAAAAACTGCTGGTGACGGTCGAATTATGGCTGACCGACCTGAACCCGCCGTCCGACGACGACCCGCAAAGCGCGTGGGATTATGATTTTTTGCGTAATGAAGTCATTCGCTTGGCCAAGGCGCGGCGATACAATCTGCAGGAGACGTTGGTCCACGCAATCTACCTCCGGTTGAGCGCGATGCGCGGCATCAAGGCACTTCGCGTTTCAAGCGCCAAGCCCAACATTTACAGCGACGCCAACAAGGTCGGAGTCGAGATCGCATCCTTCACTGGACTCAACCCCCAATGAAGGCGCATCAATAATCGCTACGGAACAAAAGCCATTGCGCCGCCATTTTGCCTTAGTTAAGGAAGCGCGCTCCGGCTGATGATATGTTGATACATCGTTAGTCATAAAATTGACCGGACGCGCGTTCAAAGTCTGGCACCATCCAACGGGAGTTTTCCCTGCGGACCCAAAGGAGAGTTGCGGCTTAATGTCATACGCCAATCGCAAACAGCTCGAACAGAACCGGACGCTGTCGATCATCTTTTCGGCAGCGATCACGTTCATCATCGGATTCGCGCTGATCAGCGGTCTTGCGTCCAGCTTCGTCAAGAAGGCGGCCGCCGACCTCAAGACTTTCGACGTCGAGCAGGAGCCGCCGCCCCCCGAGGAACCGCCGCCCCCGCAGGACACCCCGCTGCCGCCGCCGCCGCAGGTCAGCGCACCGCCACCCATGGTGCGGTTTGACGTCCCGCCGCTGCAGATCCAGACGACTCCGCAAATCCAACCGCCGATGCCGCCGACGCTGATCGCCGCGCCGCCGGCACCGCCAGCGCCGCCGGCACCGCGCGTGTCGCAGGCAGCAGCGTCGAAGGGCGACGTTCGCAGCTTGTTTGGTGAAGACGATTATCCTGATGCAGCGCGGGATTCGAACGCCACCGGCACCGCTCGGGCACGGCTCGAAATCGGGCCGTCGGGCCGCGTTACGTCTTGCTCGATCACCCAGTCGAGCGGCAACGGCGCACTCGATCGTGCCACCTGCAGCGTCCTGACCAAGCGGGCGAAGTTCACCCCGGCCAAGGATCAGACCGGCAACCCGATCAGCGACAGTTATAATACGCCGCCTATCAGGTGGCAGCTGGCAGGCTAAGCAACGATTTTTCGCCGAACCTCAACATTGACCGATATTTCAAAGGAAGACTGAAATGGCACCATTCGATCTACTGCTTGCAGCAGCAACCGCGGCCCCCGGGGCGGTTCCTGCCGGGAAAAACCCCTACGGCCTGTGGGAGGCTTTGGAGGCGGGCGGAATAATTTCGTGGACGGTGTTCATCCTGCTGGTCGGGATGTCGGTCGGCACGTTCTACATCCTGTTCACCAAGTTCCTGCAGCAGCAGAAGATCATCCAGCAGGGCAAGAAGGTCCGCGCGAGCTTCTGGAATTCGGCCAACCTTCGCGAGGCGTCGACCAAGCTCGATTCGAAGAGCGCCTATCGCTCGATCGTCGAAGACGCGCTCGTTGCGCAGGACCAGCACAGCAAGCTGACCGACCCGGTCGACCAGCATGAGTGGGTCGCCGGCAGCCTGGCACGGTCGCAGGGTGCAATCTCGGCGCGGCTCGGCGAAGGCCTCGCCTTCCTCGCCACCGTCGGTTCGACCGCGCCGTTCATCGGCCTGTTCGGTACCGTCATCGGCATCTACCGCGCGCTGATCAAGATCGGTCAGTCGGGCCAGGCATCGATCGACACCGTCGCCGGCCCGGTCGGCGAAGCGTTGATCATGACCGCGCTCGGCCTGGTCGTCGCGGTTCCGGCCGTGCTCGCCTACAACTGGCTGATCCGGCGCAACAAGACCGTCACCGAGGATCTGTCGGCCTTCACCAACGACGTCCATGGCTACCTTGCCTCGGCCGGCGCCGTGAAGCCGATCCTGGGTGGACCGGCAGTCAAGTCTACCGCGCAGACCAAGTCGGCCGCAGCGCCCACGCAGCGTGGCAGCGAGCCGCTCCGCGCCGGTATGACGTCGACCGGTGCGCAAGCCGGCACGACCGACCGCGTTAGCTAAGCAATCCCGACCCCCGGCGTCGGCCCAGCGTCGACCCGGGGGCAGTGGGACAAGCGGCATGAATCTTCGAGGAAAGCCAAGCAATGGCAATTAGTATGGGTAATTCGGACGGCGATGACGACGTCCCCATGTCCGACATCAACACCACGCCGCTGGTCGACGTGATGCTCGTGTTGCTGATCATCTTCCTGATCACCGTTCCGGTGGTGTTGCAGACCGTTCCGGTCACGCTGCCCAAGGTGCGTTATGAAGTGACCCAGACCAAGCCGGAGAACGTCAATTTGTCGGTTCGCGGCGGCCCTGGCGGGACGTGCGAGGTTTACTGGAACCTGGAAAAGGTCAACTCCGACCAGCTGCTCGACAAAGCGGTCAAGAAGCTCGAGAAATTGATCGCGGACGTCGGCGGGGTCGACAAGGTGACCGAGGACAATATGCCCGAAGCGCATATCCGCGGGGACATCAACACGCCGTACAAGTGCATCGGCGGGACGGTCTTCACCATGCAGCGCGCCGGGTTTGCGCGGGTCGGATTCATTTCCAACCCGCCCGCCCAGGCCGTGACCACCCGGCTTTAGGAGCTAGCCCCAATGGCAATGCAAACCACCAGCGACAATAGTTCGGCCGAGCCGATGCTGGAAATGAACATGACTCCGTTGATCGACGTGTTGCTCGTGCTGATCATCATGTTCATCATCACCATCCCGCCGCAGACCCACGCGGTGAAGCTCGACCTGCCGGTCAACCAGCAGAACAACACCCCGCCGCCGGTCGACCCGGTCAAGAATAAGGTCGTGATTACCCAGTCGGGCGCGATCCTGTGGAATGGTGCGCCGGTCAATCTCGCAACGCTGCGCCAATATCTCGACGCATCGCAGCAGATGAATCCGGTGCCCGAACTTCACCTCCAGCCCGAACCCGAAGCGCGCTACGAGACGGTCGATGAAGTGCTGGCGGTGACGAAGAAGGCGAAAGTCGAGAAAATGGGCTTCGTCGGCAACGAAGCCTATATGAAATTCTGACCTCAGCGTGCCGTTGAGCTGAAGAGGGCGGTCCCGGTGGGGCCGCCCTTTTTCGTTTGGGGGGCTGGGGCCGCCCAGTATCCGCGTGAAGGGTCCGACGATCGGCGGCCTTGCAGGTCTGGGCCCCTGCCTGCGCAAGGGAACCGGTTCGCCGGAAACCAGAATGCGCGGGGAAATATGGCGTGTGCTTGACCGCTTCGGGAAACTGTGAGACGTTATTACATCACTGATGGAGGATGCGATGCAACTGGCGATCCGCGACCCGCAGCCGATGATGGAGATGAACACCACCCCGCTGATCGACGTGCTGCTGGTGTTGCTGATCATGTTCATCATCACCATCCCGTCGCAAACCGACGCGGTGAAGATCGACCTGCCCGGCGCGCCGCAGCCGTTCAAGAGCGATCCGGTGACCAATTTGCTGACCATCGATGCCGACGGCACCGCGCGGTGGAACGGAGCGGCGGCGAGCGATCGCGAGTTGCTGGCGACGCTCAATGCGACGCAGGCGATGGAGCCGCGGCCCGAACTTCACCTGCAGCCGAATGCGCAGGCGCGTTATGAGCGGGTCGATGCCGTGCTGGCGCTGACCAAGCGCGCCAACGTCACCGCGATGGGGTTCGTCGGCAACGAGGCGTACGGGCGGTTTTGAGTCTTATTTCGCATCGAGCTTGAGGCCGTAGCCGGCGAATTGCTCGGCGATACCGCTCCACAGTTTGACGGCCGCAGCGGCATCGGCTTTGGACTTTGCACGGTCGCCCTTGCGCGCCCAAGCAAGGGCTCGGCCGTAGAGCGACGCACCCTTCGGTCCATCCTTCAACGCGCGGTCATAGGTGGCGATCGACTCGTCCAGCCGCCCAAGGCGGAGCAGGACAAACGCGCGGCTGTCGAGGTAGGCGCCGTTGGTCGGCTCGATCGCCAGCGCGCGGTCGCAATCGCCAAGCGCGCTGTCGAGCGCGAGGTTGGCAACGCCCTTGTCCCAGCACATCTGGTTGAGGGCGAGCGCGTTGGTCTCGGCCTCGGCGCGGACGAATGCGAAATCGGCTTCGGCGCGGGCTTGCTGGGCGATGTGCAGGTAGGCCAGCCCTCGGGCGACCCGCAGGGTGGTGGAATTGGGCTCGGCGGCGATCGCCTTGCCATATTCGACCACCGCGCCCTTCCAGTCGCCACCTTCACCGAGCTCTTCACCAAGCGCTGCTAGCACGTCGGGATTATCGGTATCGAGCTTCACTGCCTGGCGAATATCGGCGAGCCGGCCGGCCTTGTCCGACTTGGGCCGAACTTTGGCCCGGTTGAGATAGATATAGCCTTCGTCACTGGTCGCGATCGCGCGATCGAAGGCGCGCATCGCATCGGCCATGCGCCCGTTCGTGGCATAGGTATTGGCGGCCGCGACATAACCGAAAGGGTCGCTCAGCTTGAGCTTCATCAAAGCATCCGCCTGCGCGTTCGCTTCGGCTTTCCTGCCGCGCCGCTGGAACAGATTGATGCGGAACAAATACGCCTGACCGTTAGCGGGTGAAAGCCCGGTCACTCGGTTGGAATCGTCAATCGCGGCGGCAAAATCGCCGTTCAGCCGATTAGCCTCGGCGCGCATCATCAGCAGGTGGATCGACTCGGGCAAAATCTTGAGTGCCAAATCGAGATGCTGAATGGCCTGGGCCCAATTCTTGGCTTTAGATGCCGCCGCCGCCTGAACCAATTCGAGTGACGGCATTTTCGAGCCTAGCGTCGTGGCCAACTGGAAATCCAGTTTCGCGCCGGCCAGGTCGTCCTTTCGAAGCTTGGCAAACCCGCGGGTCTCGAACGCCCTAACCATCTTCGGATCGAGCGCTGCGGCCTGGTCCAGTTCAGCGATCCCCTCATCGTAGCGCTCATTGAGGATCAGTGACTGCCCACGCATATAATGGTTGGACGCGCTGGTCGCCACCCGGGCGATGATCTTGTCGTTTTCGGCCTTGCTCGGATTGGCGATGTTGACCTCGTAATCCTTCTTATCGAGGCTGCGCAGGTCAGCCTCCGCGGCGATCGCCTGGGCGAACGGGATTTCGGGAACCAGCGTCTGGGAGCTACCCTCGGCGGTGAACAGATTTCCCTTCTTGATCAGGGTACGGCGATAGCGAACGCCGGCGACGATGCGGTCGATCGGTTCCGCGTCGTCTAGCCCGAAGCCAATGAGTTGGTCGGGAACGACGATCGTTTCGACGGTGCGCGTATAGTCGGGATAATTGAGCCACAGCGGGGCGTCGACGTGGAGCCCGGCGTCGCGCTTGAAGTCGGGCTTGTAGCCCGGGGCCGGAACATCAATCGAATAGCGCCCGGCATAAAGCGTCAGCTTCATCGTGCCATCGGCAACCAGATGATATTCCCCTTCCGACCGGTCGAACGTCGCGCTGGTAGTGGTGACCGTAAGGTCGGAATATTCGCGTTTCCAATAGTCGCGCAGCGCCTTGTCGCGTGCCGCCTGCGGCACTTTGGCGAACAGCATGTTGAACACGATCCCAAGATCGCCGCGGAAAATACGCTCAACATGCGCCGGGGCCGGCTTGTCGCCGCCGCCGCTGGCATCGAGGTGAATGATCGTATCGGTTTGCGGGCGGAGCAGCGGTGAGGGCATCATCGGCACCAATTGCGCGTTGGCAGCGAGCGGCAGGCCCCAATGGTAATAGGGGATCAGCAGCCGGTCGATTCGGGTATCGCCGCTGCGCGTTGCGTCGAGGAAATAGTCGCGCTGATCGATCGTAGCTCGGACGAGGACGTGGTCGAACGCGGCGAGCAACGGCAGCCGCTGGTCGAGCCCGTCGCCGCTGGTCGAACTGACGAGCAGCGGCACGGCGACGACGCCGAGCTCGCGCAGGATCGCGACCAGCAACGCGGTCTTAGCCTTGCAGTCGCCGAAGCGCCGGCTCCAAGTCGTCTCGGCGCTGGCCGGGGTGTAATCGCCCGCGCCCATCAGCAGCGCGACATAGCGCACGCGATCCTCGACCAAGATAAGCGCTGCCTCTGCGCGAGCAGCAGGTGTTTTGGCCGTGGAGCGGATTTTCTCGACCTCGTCGCGCAGCGGGCCGGTCGCCGGAATGGTCGCGGCACGGTCGAACAGCGGGCGCATCAGCGCGGACAGCTGATCCCAGTTCTTGAAATCGGTGAATTCGGCGCGGCGGCCGATCTGGAAGCGGACCGGCGCACCCTTGGGTGTGACGAACGGCGCGGGATCGACGAACGTCCATTTGAACGACGTCGTGCCATCCCGGGTGCGGGTGTCGGCGACCGGCATATCATAGCTGCGTTGGCTCATGCCGAGGCTCGACGGCCATTCGGCGTGCAGTTCGATGCGCTGGGCCGATGAGTCATTGGCGAGCGCGGCGATGAACTCGACATGCTCGCCGAGCGCGGGATCGATGCTGGTGATGGTCATTTCGAACAGCAAGATGTCGCCGACCTGAAGCCCCTCGGGCTGGAGCGCCGCGGTCAGGCGCCCGTCGAACATCGCCATGTCGAGATTTTGCTCGCGCTGGAGGATGGTGAAGCGCTGGCCGGCGGCGAGCAGGTCGATGGTCTTGCCGGCGCGAATGATCACCAGCCGGTTGACCTCGACGCGATCCTTGTCGGGCCGCCATTCGACCGACACATTGCCGCCCTGAAGCCCCTCGGGGGTGAGGAATTGCACCGCACTCACGGAATGAACCATCAGCTTGCCCGGCTCGGCGCGGAATTGGCGGTCCTCGATCAGCGACTTGCCAGCGAGACTTCCGCCAACCGGCAGAGCGGTGGGGGGTGCAACGGTTTTGACCCATGCGGGCCTCTGGCCAAACTCGATCTTGTCGGTGGCGAGCGCCGGTCCGGATACCGAAACGCAAAGCAACAGGTAAGCAACACGCAAGTTCACGCTCATTCCCCTTTAATTCGCACTGCTTAGCGCAAGGATAAGCTATCGCGAAAGGCGAGATTTTAAGCGTTAGATCGTGGTGGCTCAGGCGGGGCGGAAGTTGAGCGACAGGCCATTGATGCAGTGACGCTTGCCGGTCGGCTTGGGGCCGTCGTCGAACACATGGCCGAGATGCCCGCCGCAGCGGCGGCAATGTTCCTCGGTCCGATCCATGAACAGGCTGGTGTCGCGCTTGACGATCACCGCATTGGGGATGGCGGCGAAAAAGCTCGGCCAGCCGGTGCCACTTTCGAACTTGGTGGTCGACGCGAATACCGGCAAGGCGCAGCCGGCGCAGGTGAAAATTCCGCGGCGATGCTCCTTGAGCAGGGGTGAGGTGTACGGCCGCTCGGTACCTTCCTGGCGAAGCACATTGTAGCGCGCCGCACCAAGCATCGCGCGCCACTCGGCGGGGGGGTGATTGACCTGGTAGGCGGTTGCGGTGGCGGCCGCCGAACGACGGGTTCCGAAGGCGAACGCGGCGGTGGCGACAGCGGCTGCGCCAAGCAGGCCGCGGCGGGAGAGGGCAAGGTTGGTCATGCTTCAGATACGCGCGCGAACGCGAATGGATGCAAGTGAAAGCTAGGGTGGCTCAATTTCCCAATCGCACTGCTTGCGCTCGGGACGAAACTCAGTTTAATTTGCGAACCGGGGGGAACGATATGCCTGTTGCGTTGATGCATTTGGCCGCTTTGCTGGCGGCTGCCACTCCGTCCGCCGAAATGTCCGCGCCGCCATTGCAGGTGCAATCGCCGCCACCGGTGGTGGTGAATGTCGCGCCAATCGCGCATTCGGCTCCGTTTCCATCGGTGCTGCCCAAGGGTACGCGGCTGACGATCGAAATCGACGAGCCATTGTCGTCGAACACCTCGGTCCCCGCGTCGCATTTCGCGATCCATCTGGCCGAGGGCGTGATCGTCGATGGCTATCGGGTGATGATAGCCGGCGCGACCGGCGATGGCGAAGTCGTGCACGCCGCGAAATCCGGCTGGGGCGGTAAGGCTGGCGAACTGATCATCAACGCCCGGTTCCTCGATTGCAGCGGCGTCCGCTTGCCGATCGGCAAGATGCGCTTCGCGCGTCGCGGTGCCGACAAGGTGGGCGAAGCATTTGCCATGTCGATGGCGTTTTCGCCGGCGGCGTTCATGGTTTCAGGCGGCAAGCTGGAGATTTCGAGCGGCACGCGCGCCGACGCCGCGACGCTCGCCGATTTGCCCCTCGCGACGATCGAGGGAACGCGTTGCTCGGTGCCTGCCAACAGTTCAACCCCAGGAGTGAAGTGAATGATCAACATGCGTTTGACGAAAATCGGGCTTGCCGCGGCACTGGTCATGAGCGCGACGGCAGCGTCGGCCGACCTGGCCTCGATCAGCACCAAGTCGGGCCCCATCGCCGCACCGAAAGCGGGAACCGGCCAGGTCGTGTTCTTCCGTCCCGGCTCGATGTTCGGCGTTGCGCTGGGCTGCACCGTCCACGAAGGTGCGCCGCAGCTCGCCCGTCTTGGATCGGGCAAATATTATGTTATCGCGGCAGCCCCGGGAAAGCATGAATATAGTACACAGGGCGAGGCCACCGACCGGCTGACGCTCGACGTCGAGGAAGGCGAGACTTATTTCGTCCGCTGCAACATCGGCATGGGCGTGATGTCCGGTCGGGCCAATTTGTCGCCGTCCGACGAGGCGTCGTTCGCCAAGAAGTCGCAGGGCCTCAAAATGTGGTCGGGCCCCAAGGCCGGCGACAACTAGGATTGGTTATCGGTCGGGCCGCGGTTGCCGGTCGGCGATCGCGCCCCGTCGGCATCGGGGCGGTCGTCGTATAAGCGATTGCTTATGCCCTGGTCAGCGGGCATTCAACCGGGCGCGTCCAATCGCGCTTTTTTTGGGCCCGAGGAATTTTACAATGCCGCGCTTTTCTTATCGTCTCGGTCTGCTTGCATCGTTGCTCGCTGCGCCGAGCTTTGCCGCCGCGCCCGATGTCGCGGCAAGCCCGATCTTGCCGATCTTGTTCATTGCGCCGTCGGGCGAGCCGTTCCGCGCTGCCGCAGGGGCTCCCTATCCGGTGGCGGCGTGGTTTGCCGGGGCCGACGCCAATCACGACGGCAAGCTGACCAGCGGTGAGTTCCTGATCGACATGACGCGGTTTTTTGATTCGCTCGACCTCGATCATAACCAGCAATTGGGGAGCGAGGAGATCAAGCGCTACGAGACCGAGATCGCGCCCGAAGTGCGGAGCGGCGATTTCAGCGCGATCGACTGGGATGTCGATGGTGGGAAATCGCGCCGCGCTGCGCGACCGGCGCTGGGGCTGATGCAAGTCCAGACCGACGATCTGCAGGCGCATGTCCCCGAAGTGTTTTACAAGCGGCAGGAGGCCTATTCCGGGTCGGGCGGGAGCAAATATGGGATCATCGCGATCCCCGAGCCGGTGATGGCGATGGACACCGACCTCAACGGAATCGTGTCGCGGCAGGAGATGCTGTCGGCAGCGCAGCGGCGGTTCCGAATCCTCGACACCGACGAAAAGAACTATTTGGTGCTGTCCGAATTGCCCGAGCCGTACGCGCAGAGCCACCCGACCAAGATGAAGAAGCGGCGGTAGGATTACGTGCTCAGCGACCCCCGCCGAGCAACGGGAGCAGGACGTTGGGAATGAAATCGATCGCGAAATGCGCGGCAATCAGGATCACCAGATTGCGTTTCCACAGATAAATCGCGGTGGCTACGGCGCCGAGCGCAAGCGCGATCAAGACACCCGCAACGCCCTGGCTGTAATGAAAGCCGGCGAAGGTAATCAGCGGGATGCCCGCTGCCAGCGCGCGGCTGCCGGTCAGCTCCTCGAGCCGCTCGATGGCATAACCTCGATAGAATATCTCCTCCGCGATTCCGGCGCGAAGTACGGTCAGAAACGTCACGCCCAACGCCGCCACCGGACCCTGCGATTGGCCAAAGGTCAGGCCAAGCAGTGGCAATATCGAAAGGCTGACGGCAAGCGCGGCAGCGAAGGCGAGCAACGTCACGAAGCTCCACAAAATGGCCGGGACGACTGGCTGTGATTTGAGGCCAATCGATGACAGGGGACGGGCTTCCCGGGAGCGGACGATCCACAGCAGGAAACCGACCAAGGCAAGGATCAGCAATTCGCGGGCGACCATCGCCGCGCTGTCGGCGCGGGTGAAGTCGGCAAGCTTGAACAACGTGACGACCAGCGGAATGCCGAGCAAGGCAATGGCGAGCCCGATATAGGTCCACGCGCGCGCGGTCGGTGGTGGTGCGGTCATGATTCGGGCCCCCGAAGCCAGGCGCAGCGGTAAGCGCACAGCCCAGCCACGATAAGCCACACCTTGGCCAGGCGCAACGATGAGCCAGAAGTTAGTCCTACGCCGCTTCGCCGTGGAACTGGAGCTTGGCGAGGCGTGAGTAGAGGCCGCCGGCCGAGACGAGTTCGGCATGTTTGCCTTCCTCGACGATCTTGCCGCCGTCCATGACGATGATCCGGTCGGCCGCACGGACAGTGGCGAGGCGGTGGGCGATGACGATTGTCGTGCGGCCCTCCATCAGATGCTCGAGCGCGCCCTGGACCGCAGCTTCGCTTTCGGCGTCGAGCGCACTGGTCGCTTCGTCGAGCAGGAGGAGCGGGGCGTCGCGGCGGAGCAGGGCGCGGGCGATGGCGAGGCGCTGACGCTGGCCACCGGAGAGGCGCGCACCGCCTTCGCCCATGAAGGTGTCGAGCCCGTCAGGCAGCTGGCGAAGGAAGGTCTCGGCATTGGCATCGCGCGCGGCGGCCCAGATCTCGTCCTCCGACGCGTCCCAATTGCCGTAGCGCAAATTGTCGCGGGCGGACGCGGCGAAGATCACCACTTCCTGCGGGACCATCGCAATCCGCTGGCGGATATCTGCCGGGTCGGCGTCCTTGAGGTCGACGCCATCGAGCGTGATGCGGCCTTCCTGCGGGTCGTAGAAACGTTCGGCGAGCTGGAAGATGGTGGTCTTGCCCGCGCCCGACGGGCCGACCAAGGCGAGCTTTTCGTTGGGGCGGACCCTGAGCGAGAAATCGTGCAGCGCGGACACTTCGAGCCGGGTCGGATAGCGGAAGCCGACATGCTCGAACGCCAATTCGCCGCGTGAGGGCACGGGCATTACTGCGGGGTTGGCCGGGGCCTTGATATCGGACGTGGCGCTGAGCAATTGACCGAGCCGCTCGGACGCGCCCGAGGCTCGCAGGAGGTCGCCATAGACTTCACTGAGCGCGCCGAATGCGCCGGCGAGCAGCCCGCCGTAAAGCACGAACGCGGCGATCGTGCCGCCGGTCATTCGGCCCTCGGCAACGTCGGTCGCGCCCTTCCAGATGATCATCGTGATTGCGCTGAACATCAACAAGATGACCACCGCGGTCATGATTGCACGCAGCAAGATGCGCTTCTTGGCGGTGGCGAAGACGCTTTCGGTGGCGACGGTGAAGCGCGCAGCCTCGCGATCCTGCTGGTTATAGGCCTGGACGATCTTCATCGCGCCGAGCACTTCGCTGGCGATGGTGCCGACGTCGGCGATCCGGTCCTGGCTGCTGGTCGAGATGGTGCGGATGCGGCGGCCGAGGACGACCAGTGGAATGACGATCAGCGGGATCGCGATCAGCAGCCGCGCGGCGAGCGCCGGGGCGAGGACGAACAGGATGATCGAGCAAGCGATGCCCATGACGATGTTGCGCAAGGCGACCGAGATGGTGGTGCCGACGGTCTGCTCGATGATGGTGGTGTCGGCGGTGATCCGGCTGGCAATTTCGGCGGGGCGATTTTCCTCGAAGAAACCGGGCGCGAGGCGCAGCAAATTGCGGTGGACGGCAAGGCGGATGTCAGCGACGACCCGCTCGCCGATCCAGCTGACGAAGTAAAAACGCACCGCCGTGGCGATCGCCATCACCCCGACCAGCACCAGCAGATATTCGAACCAGCGCGCAATATCCCCGCCGCCCTTGAACCCGCGGTCGATGATCAGCTTGAACGCATAAGGCACGCCCGAGGTCGCGGCGGCGGCGAACAGCAAGGCGATTGCGGCGGCGGCGAGCTGGGGTCGATATTGCAACGCGAAGCGCCACACCATGCTCAGGCCAGAAAGGTTTTTCGCCTTGGGCGCATCGGACCGGGTTGCCATGCCATGTCGCCTAGCAGTGTGACGCGCCCGCCTCAATTGCCGCAACGCAATGAGTGCATCGCAGCATAATCCTTGCCGGGGGAGCGAATGGGGTCCAGACCCGTTGGTACCGGATCAACAACCCCAGGGAATTTGGATGCTGTACGACGCCTATGAGGTGCAACGCTCGTTGCTGGCAGGGGCCGGCAGGGCCGCATCCTTCGGCTCTGGCTGGCTCCACAATCCCGCCAATCCTTGGTCCTACGGCGCGATGGGGCCGATCGTCGCGGCGAGCCTCGACGTGTTCGCGCATGCCGCCGCGCCGCGCGGGAAGCCGGAGTTCGGGATCACGGAGGTCGCGGTCGGGCGCAAACTGGTCGGGCTGAGCGAGGAAATCGTCCTGGCCAAGCCGTTCGGACGGCTCAAGCATTTCAAGAAGGATGGCGCGGAAGGCCAGCCCAAATTGCTGATCGTCGCGCCGATGTCGGGCCATTTCGCGACCTTGCTGCGCGGCACGGTCGAGCGGATGCTGCCCAAGCATGACGTCTATGTCACCGACTGGCTCGACGCCAAATTGGTGCCGATCGAGCAAGGCGGTTTCGACCTCGACGATTATATCGATTATCTGATCGAGTTCCTCGGCGCGATCGGGCCTGGCGCGCACATGCTGGCGGTGTGCCAGCCGGCGGTTCCCGCACTGGCCGCGGTGGCGCTGATGAATGCCGACAAGCATGCCGCGACGCCCCGGAGCCTGACGATGATGGGCGGGCCGATCGACACCCGCAAGGCGCCGACCGCGGTCAACACATTGGCCACCGAGCGGCCGTACAGCTGGTTCCAGCGCAACGTTATCGCGACCGTGCCGATGATCTATCCGGGGACCGGGCGGAAGGTTTATCCGGGCTTCCTGCAGCTGGCCGGGTTCATGACGATGAACCTTGGGTCGCACCTCGTCAGCCATTGGGAGATGTTCAAGCATCTGGTCGTCGGCGATGAGGAAAGCGCCGATTCAACCCGCGATTTCTATGATGAATATCGATCGGTCGCGGACATGGCGGCGGAATTTTACCTGCAGACGATCGACGTCGTGTTCCAGCGCCACCTGCTGCCCAAGGGCGAGATGATGCATCGCGGGAAGAAGGTCGATCCGGGCGCGATTACGAAGACCGCGTTGCTGGCGATCGAGGGCGAGCGCGACGATATTTCGGGGCTCGGCCAGACCCAGGCCGCGCTCGACCTCGCGCCCAGGCTCAAGGCCGACAAGAAGGTCTATTACATGGCCAAGGGCGTCGGCCATTACGGCATCTTCAATGGCGGCAATTGGCGCACCAAAATTGCCCCGGTAGTCGAGAAATTCATCGCCGCGAACGGCTAGCCGTTCTTCATCTTCGCATTGCCGACCAAGAACAACGCCGCCGCGCTCGCCGCGATGGCAGCGATGGCGGCGCCGACCAGCGATAGATGGAAGCCCGCGATCAGCGCGTCTCCCTCCCGCGACAGGACGACGCCGAGCATGGCGGTGGCGATGAGGCCGCCGGTGCGTGAAACCGCGCTGTTGAACCCAGAAGCGGTGCCGACGTGCTTCTCGTCGACCGAACCGAGCACCGAGGCGGTCAGCGGTGCGACGGCGAGCGCCATTCCTGCGGCCATTACCGCCATCGCCGGGAAGACCGTGGTCCAGTAATTGGTATCGGCCCCGATCCGGCGGGCGAGCAACATTCCTCCGGCGACCACCAATGGTCCGGCGACGAGCAGCCAGCGCGGCCCGATCCGCGCGGCGAGCTCGCCCATCGGCGGCGAGGCGAGGGTCAGCACGATCGGCAATGGCAGCATCGCCAACCCCGCCTGCACCGGCGAGTAGCCGCCCGCCGAAATCAACACGTAGGGGATGAGCAGCATCGCGACGCCGAACGCGCCGTAGAGCAGGAACGTCAGCAGGTTGAGGCCCGAGAAGCAGCGATCGCCGAACATCGACAGCGGCATCATCGCCGCCTCACCGCGCCGCGCCTCGAACCACAGGAACAGCGCCAGCATGATAAGACCACCGAAGATGGTGGCGATGGCGACCGGATCGAGGCTGGCCGACGACGACCAGCGGGTGAGGCCGAAGGTGGCTCCGAGCAGCCCGAATGTGGCAAGGGCCGCGCCCGGGTAATCGGTCCGCGCGGCGGCCTTGTCGCGGCTCTCGTCGACGAACAGGACGGCGAGCAGCATCGCCCCCGCGGCGAGCGGCAGGTTGATGTAGAAGATGGACGGCCAGCCGACATTGTCGACCAGCCAACCGCCGATCAACGGCGCGATGGCAGCCGAAGCGGCCCCGGCAGCGGCCCAGATGCCGACCGCGCGACCGCGTTTCTCGCCTTGGAAGGCGGCGTTAAGCAAGGCGAGACTGTTGGGCAGGAGCAACGCCGCGCCGACTCCCTGAAGCGCGCGGGCGGCGAGCAGGAGGTTGAGGCTTGGCGCGAGCGCGCAGGCGAGACTGGCGGCGGCGAACAGGCTGGTGCCGATCAGCAGCAGCAAGCGGCGTCCATAATGATCGCCAAGCGCGCCGCCGAGCAACAGCAACGCCGACAGCGGCAGGAGGTAGGCGTTGACCACCCATTGCACTTGCGCCGCGCCCGCGCTGTAGCTGGCGCGGATCGCGGGCAGCGCGACGTTGAGCACCGATCCCTCGACGAACGACAGGCTGGAGGCGAGGACGCAGGCGGCGAGCGTCCAGCGCGGATCGTGGCGCGGCTTGGTCAAGCGGGCGGTGCGGCGGGCGGTGCAGAGGGCGGCGGGGTGACGTTCTTCATCGGTCGCTCGCGCGGGGCCGGGGTGATGTGGTCCATCACGCGCTTGATCGCGCGGCGCGCCTTGATCACCAGCGAGAAGGACAGGAAGACGAGGATCGCGGCGATGAACGCGGCGAGGATTGGGTTAGCGATTGCAAGCGCGAGCAGCCCGCCGGTAGCGACATCTTCCATCGTCGAGACCGCGACGTTTGAATAAGGCTCGGGGCTGGCGTTGACCAGCGTGCGCGCGCCGGCCTTGCCGGCATGGGCGATCGCCGCCGCGCCGCCACCGAGCAGGAAGCTGACGATCTGCCACGTCGGGTTGCCGCTATCGATGATCGCGAGGCTGAGTAACGCGCCGCCCAACGGCCGGATGAAGCTGTGCACCGCATCCCACGCGCTATCGACCCAGGCGATCTTGTCGGCGAAGAATTCGGCCAGGGTGCCGACCGCGGCCGCGCCGATCACCCAATTATTGGTCAGGATATCGAGCGAATGAAGCTGGTGGGGAAGCGCGATATAACCGAACTTCATCGCCAGCCCGGTGACGAGCGTGACCAGATACAGCCGCCAGCCGGCGAGCAGGCTGGTCGAGGCGGCAAGCGCGGTGAGTTCGATCGGGGTCATTGGATTTCCTTCGACAACAGATGATCGACCGTTGCCCGATTGTCGGGGTTGAACGGGTTGACGATGGTTAGTCCATCAATGTTCTGGCCATCCTGCATGTCCTCGCTGAGCAAATGCGTGACTCCGTTGGCGAGGCAAACGGTGACGATCAGCGAATCCCAATACTGCAGTTTATATCGTGATGCGCGGGCATAAGCCGCAAGCATGGCGTTCAACGGGGTTGCGATAATTTTATAGAACGAGAGCAGGCGATCAACCATCATACTTATTGGCAAATCGCGCGCGGCAGGCCGTCGCCGAACAACCGCCAGAAATTCCCCCAGCGCCTGCTGAGTGATGACGTGATCGACTTGGACCAACCGCCGCAATGTTTCGGTCGCCCGCAGATGCTTGGAAAAATCGTCCTTGTCGATCGCGTAGACCAATAGATTGGTATCAACGCTGATCCGCGTCATCGACCGGTTCGTTCCTCGTATGTCGCCGGACCGCCCAGCGAAATACCCTTCTCGAGCACCGCCATCAGTTCTTCGAAGGCCTTCTGACGTTCCGGATCATCGAGCTTGCGAGGCAATTTGGGCTTCATTTCCACGATGACCTTGCCATTGCGCGTGATCTCGATCGTTTCGCCGGCCTCGACCCGTGCAAGTGTGCGCGACACGCTGGCGTTGAATTCGCGAATGGAGATGATTCCCATGGCGACTGGTCCAATTGTAGCAACTGTTGCAACATTATTCCTGGGTACGCTGGCTGTCAACGCGGAGTGACAAATCGCCGCGCTCGCGGCAGATAGCGCAGGATGAGCGAACTGACCGACCTCGCGGAGCGCGCGCGGACCAGCCCCGAGGCGGCGATGGACCTCGCCGAGCGGCATTTGCTGGGGATCGACACCGCGCCCGACTCGAAGGCGGCGCTGGAAGTGGTCAAGCAGGCGGCGGCGATGGGTCATACCGACGGGCGGCGCGCGTGGGTCTATATGACGGCGGCCGGGATCGGCGCTCCAGCCAATGAGGCGAAGGCGCGGGCGATGCTCGGCGAACTCGCGAAAGAGGATCGCTTTGCGGCGGTCCAGCTGGCGTTTCTGGCGCATGTCACGTGCGAGGCGCGGCTCGCGGAGGTCACCCCGCGAATCATTTCGAGCGACCCCTATATCGCGATCTTCCCCAAGCTCTTCAGCTCGGCCGAATGTCGGTACCTGAGCCTGCTCGGGACGCCGTGGATGGAAAAAGCCTCGGTGCTCAGCCTGGCCGGGGAGGGGCGGATCGACGAAGTCCGCGATGCGCATTCCTGCGCGATCCCGCACCTCGCCGAGGATCTGGTGGTGCAGGCGGTCAACCGCACCATCGCGGCGGCGAGCGGGACGCAGGCGGGGTGGGGGGAGCCGCTCAACATCCTCAAATATAACCCCGGCCAGCAGTATAAGCCGCACCATGACGGGACCGGATCGGACAATGTCTCGGTACGCAATCTGACCGCGCTGATCTGGCTGAACGATGATTTTGACGGTGGCGAGACCGATTTCCCCAAGATCGGCGTGCGGGTGCGCGGCGAGGTCGGCGACATGCTGGTGTTCCGCAACGTGCGCGACAGCGGAGCGTTCGACGAGCGCATGATCCACGCCGGGTTGCCGGTGACGCGGGGGACCAAGTGGATGGCGAGCCGGTGGATCCGGGGGGAAGACTTTTTGAAGGGGTGAGGGGGCTGGCGGGGGCCGTCATGGGAATAAATCCCATGACGTCGATCCTGTCCCGCAAAGTGCGGGCAGGTCGGCCGACCTCCGCACCTTTTCCATCGATGCTTCGCATCGCCGGAACCTTGGGTTGCTCCGCCTTTCGGGTCTCTCGGATAAGCCGCGCTCCCCCGGATCAAGTCCGGGGTCCGCTTGGCTTATCCTCGGCGGCTACAGGACTTCAAACAATCCCGCCGCGCCCATGCCGCCGCCGACGCACATCGTGACGACGACGTAGCGCGCGCCGCGGCGTTTGCCTTCGATAAGCGCGTGGCCGGTGAGGCGCGCGCCGCTCATGCCATAGGGATGACCGACCGAAATCGCGCCGCCGTCGACGTTGAGCAATTCGTGCGGGATGTTGAGCCTGTCGGCGCTGTACAGCACCTGCACCGCGAACGCCTCGTTGAGCTCCCACAGGCCGATGTCCTCGGTCTTGAGGCCGAACCGCTCGAGCAATTTGGGCACTGCATAGACCGGGCCGATACCCATTTCGTCGGGCTCGGTGCCGGCCACCGCCATGCCGATATAGCGGCCGAGCGGGGTGAGGCCGCGCTTCTCGGCGAGCGCGGCATCCATGATCACGCTGGCCGAGGCGCCGTCGGACAGCTGGCTGGCGTTGCCGGCGGTGACGGTCATGCCTTCGCCGCGCACCGGCTGGAGCTTCTGCAAGCCTTCGAGCGTGGTGTCGGCGCGATTGCCCTCGTCCTTGGCGATGGTCACCTCGTGCATCGAGATGGCGCCGGTTTCCTTGTCCTTGACGCCCATCCGCGTGGTTACCGAGACGATTTCGTCGGCGAACCGGCCCTCAGCCTGAGCCGCTGCGGTGCGCTGCTGCGAGCGGAGCGCATATTCGTCGCATCGCTCGCGGCTGATCGCGTAACGGGTGCCGACCACCTCGGCGGTCTCAATCATCGGCATGTAGACCGCATTGTGCATCGCCAGCAGTTCGATGTCGGGTCCGACGCGCATTTCGCCGGTCTGCACCAGCGAGATGGATTCGACCCCGCCCGCAACGCACACATCCATCCGATCGACGATGCATTGCTTGGCTGCGGTCGCGATTGCGACCAGCCCGCTTGCGCACTGGCGGTCGATCGACAGGCCGGCGACGCCCACTCCGAGACCAGCGCGAAGCGCGGCGGTCCGTCCGATGGTGGTCTGGACGCCCTGCTGGAGCGCGGCGCCCATGACGCAATCCTCAATCTCTGCCGGGTCGACCCCGGCACGCTCGACTGCGGCGCGAATGGCGTGCGCGGCCAGGGTCGGCGAAGGGGTCGCGTTGAATGCCCCGCGATAGGCCTTGCCGATCGGGGTGCGGGCGGTCGAAACGATCACGGCGTCGCGGACAGACATCAGTGCAGTCTCCTTAAATGAACAACAGGCCGAGCCATTGGGCGGTCAGGGCCGGTTTGGCCCCGCCCTCGATCTCGACGGTGACGGTATGGCGGACGAGCAATTGGCCGGGAGCCTTGTCCTCCGCGCTGTCGAGGGTGAAGCGGCCGCGGACCCGGCTTCCGCTTCGAACCGGAGCGATGAAGCGGACCCGGTCGAGCCCATAGTTCACGCCCATCTTGAGGGTGTCGGGAGCGAGCATCACGTCCGCCGCCATCCGGCTCAGCAGCGACAACGACAGAAAACCGTGGGCGATGGTTCCGCCGAACGGCGTCCGCTTGGCGGCTTCGGGGTCGACATGGATGAACTGGCGATCCTCGGTCGCCTCGGCGAACCGGTCGATCCGGTCCTGATCGACGGTGATCCAGTCGGATACGCCGATCTCGGAACCGACACGGGCGCGAATGTCTTCGATCGAGGCGATTGGCATGATTTGTCTCTAGCGGCTGGTTCGGGCTTCGCAACTCGTCATCTGGGTGCCGCCCAGGGCATCACCAACGTTCCGTC
>ENA-OFCX01000219-OFCX01000219.1-metagenomes-genome-assembly--contig:-NODE-219-length-32758-cov-5.283216_pt1 | contig 32758 bp, 34 predicted proteins | sample MGYA00153384_OFCX01 | MGnify analysis MGYA00153384
CGCGATGGCCATGGTGATGTATGAGCTGTTCAGCTACATTGAAAAGCACACGACGCAGTGGGCGCACCGCAGTTCAAATAACGAGTAAAGCGGGTCTCAATTCAAACGAGGCGACGCTGGTGCGTTTATTAAATTCCTCATGAAGTTGCTGGCACAAAACATGCATGGAGCATGGGCCAACTACTTTCAAAGGAGCCGTCATGCAACGTCGTTCACTGATTCAAGCTGCAGCCGCTGGCGCTGCACTCTGCGCCGCCCCTCCGTTCGTTTATTCGCAAGGCAGCCTGCAAAAGCTTAAATTCAACCTGGGCTGGAAGATAGAGGCCTCAGGCGCTGGCTTTTTGCTGGCGCAGCAGCGCGGTTACTACAAAGACGCAGGCCTTGACGTGGCGATTGATACGGGTAACGGTTCAGCCGCTGCCATCAGCCTGGTGGCGGGCGGTGCCTATGACGTGGCGTCTGCTGACCTGTCGACCATGATTGAATTCAACACGGCCAACCCCACGGCCAAGCTTTCAGCCATTGCAATTCAATATGACCTGAACCCCAACTCGGTCATGGTGCGAAAAGACGGACCAATCAAGAAGCCATCCGACCTGGCGGGCAAAACCCTGCTGGGCCAGCCGTTTAATGCGTCGCGCAAATTGTTCCCGGCTTTTGCGAAGGCGCAGGGCTTTGATGCGACCAGTGTGAAATGGGAAAGCGTCACCCCCGATATTGGTGACACCCGCTTTGTGAAAGGTGACTTTGATGGCGTGGCTTACTTTTACTTCACCGGCTTGCTCAATCTGAAAGCACGCGGCATGATGCCGGAGCAGCTCACCGTGTTCCGCTTTTCAGACCTGGGCATGAGGTCATACGGCAACGGCCTGGTAGCCAACCCGAAAAGTCTGGCCGAGTCGCCAGACGCCATGCGCGCTTTTGTCAAAGCCACTACACGAGGCTGGATTGAAGCTATGGCAGACCCCAAAGCAGGCGCTGCAGCCGTCAAGGCACGGGAGCCGCTGGCAGCTGAAGCGATTGAGTTTGAACGGCTGAAGCTGATTGCCGATGGCTCCATGCGAACACCCGACACACTCGTCAATGGCTGGGGCGCGGCCACGCCTGCCCGTCTGCAGGCAACGCTGGATGAAACTGTCAGCGCGCTGGGTTTGAAAGCTGGCCTGACAGTGGCAGACATCTGGACCGACAAATTTTTACCGGGCGCTGCAGATCGCAAATTGAAAGCCTGAAGCTGCATGACGATTCCCGTCGTTAACCTGGCCGATGCACTAACGCCCAGCGGCTTAACCAGCCTAGCCGCAGTTCAGCAACTGCGCGATGCCGCCATGGCAACGGGATTTTTTTACATCCAGAATCACGGCATCAGCGCCGACTTGCTCAGTCGCCAATTCCAGCTGGCGCGGGAGCTGATGGGGTTGCCACTGACCGTACGACAAGCGCTGTCGATACTGAATTCAAAAACCATGCGCGGCTTTGAGGCATTGGGCGAGCAAACGCTGGACGAGACCGCCCAGCCAGATTTAAAAGAATGTTTTTATTGCGGTATGGACTATCCGCCGCGCCACCCTTATGTGTTGGCGGGCTACGAAACATACGGCGGCAACCAATGGCCCGCCAAATTGCCCGATGCGCCTGCACAATGCGAGGCGTACATTCAGGCGCTCCTGGGCCTATCGCGACGGCTGATGCAGCTTCTGGCCTTGTCACTCAATTTGCCTGAAACCTGGTTTGACGCGACCAGCCAGAGCCCCATGGTCACGCTGCGCATGATTCGATATCCGGCTCATCCGCCAGATGCAGACGAACGCACTTTTGGCGCCGGAGCGCATACCGACTGGGGTGCGTTGACGCTGCTCGCGCAAGACGCGTACGGTGGGCTAGAAGTCTGTTTGCCCGATGGCAGCTGGCTTGCCGCGCCGCCTATGCCGGATACTTTTATCGTCAATCTGGGCGACATGATGCCTCGCTGGACCAATGGCCTGTACCGATCCAGCCTGCACCGGGTGCGCAATACGCTTTCAGGCGGACAAGCGCGCTATTCCATTCCGTTTTTTTACGAGCCTGATTATTTGGCGCGGATTGAAACTGTGCCAGGCACGTTGGCACTTGGGACCACGCCTTTGTTTGAGCCTTGTACAGCGGGTGAGCACCTTAAACAGATGTACCAAAAAACCTGCGGCTTGGCTGCTCAGAGTCAAGCAACTTTATGAAACTTTATTTCAGTCTTTTCTGTAAAGATTTTGAAGCGCAGCTGGCGTACTACCTGGCGCTGCTGTCCATGCCCGAAGCTGTCGCGCACCGCTCAGCGATTTACCGCTGCATTCAAGCCACCACTTTTGAATTTGGCTTTCACGCCATGTCCGCCTATGCGCTGCTGGGCGTGGCAGACCGTGCGCCAGCGATGCTGCACACCAGCCCCGTGACAGGTTACGCAACCTTCATGCTGGGCAGTTGCGCTGAAGTCGATGCTTCCAGCCTGAAAGCCGCCGCCCTGGGCGGCCGCATCATCAAAACGCCCTATCCCACCTACTACGGCCAATGGCAAACCGTACTCGCCGACCCGGAGAACAATATGTTTCGCCTGAGCTATCAGGGCTTGCCTCAAGGCGTAAAAGCACCAAAATTGATTTTGTAATAGCAAAAGGGCCAAGAATAAGTATTAAATCGGGTGTTTGCCTATTAAATGCAGGCGTAATTAGCTCCTGATTTAGTAGCATATAAAAGGACTGTGCTGCTATCATGTCAACCGTAAACTCTGCGACAAATGCCCAAACACTGCCGACACACGCAGCAAATGGCGCGTGTCGGTGTGAGTCAGTATCCACAGTTCCGTCTGACATTCGTCCAGGCACTCGGTCAGTTGATCCACGTCGCTTCTTCCGTGCGCCAAGAAGAGCGGCAACAAACCTACCCCCAAACCCCGGCCCACCAATTCAGCTACCGTCAGGATGCTACTGACCCGATATACGGGCATCACTTTGGGGTAGTGTTTTTTGCGCCAAATTACTGTCAGGTGCTCTGGCATGGCGTCGTCTGGCGCTATCCACGGTGTGTTGTGTGCGGTAGCCCCGTCAAATTGTTTAGGACCACCCTTTTTAGCCCCAAACAATGCCACGCGAATCGTGCCCACATGCTTACCGACCAGATGCTGAGGAGGCTTTTTGGTAGCGCGAACGGCAATATCTGCGTCCCTCCTGGTCAAGCTGGCCAGCTCGTTGCCTTCACGCAAGTCGTACGTCAACAGTGGGTGGATGGTGCGCAGTTGTTTCAAGGCAGGCGCGACCAGGCCGTGCAGCAACGTGTCAGTTGTGGTGATACGTACTGAGCCTGAGACTTGATCTGGCCGTGCTTGGGCGGCCGAACGAGCCGCCTCCAGTTGTGCCTCCATTTGCTCGGCGTACCCTGCCAGCGCTTGCGCCAGCTCTGACGGCAAATAGCCAGCGCGTGTGGTTTCAAAAAGGCGCTGCCCCAGCCCCTTTTCAACCCGTTTTAAAGTGCGGAACACAGTAGAAGCATCGACCGACAAGCGCTCGGCTGCGCCAGGCAAATTACCAGCGCGTGTTAGCGCAAGCACCACATCGATATCACCAGCACTTAATTTATATTGCGTTTTTGCAATCATTATTTTCGTTATCGCCTATTCCAATTGCGTTTTTGAAATACTACATTACTTGCATCTTTAACTCAAGCCTGTAAACGGCTTACCGCTATGAATACATCAATCACATCCAATACACCCAAAGCTGCCGACTATGGGGTTGCACTTTTACGCGTCAGCCTGGGCATCATGTGGATAGCCCACGCGCTGCTTAAGCTGTTTGTCTTTACATTGCCGGGAACGGTGCAGTTTTTTCAAAGTGTCGGGCTGCCGGGCGTCTTGGCCTACCCGGTTTTTGCGGTAGAACTGCTGGGCGGCATTGCGCTGGTGCTGGGCATCTATGCGCGTCAGGCAGCGTTGCTGCTGGTGCCCATCATGGTGGTTGCCACCAGTGTTCACATAGGCAATGGCTGGGTGTTCACCAGCCCGGGCGGCGGTTGGGAGTACCCGGTTTTTCTCATCAGCGCGTCAATTGCATTGTGGCTGGCAGGTGACGGTGCGTTTAGCTTGAAGCGCAGCCATCGCTTTGCGCCCAGCTTTTAAAGGCACGTCATGACGACAAACCCCAATCTGCAACTCATCAGCCATAGCTTATGCCCCTACGTGCAGCGCGCCGCCATTGTGCTGGCTGAAAAAAATCAGCCTTTTAAGCGTGTTGACATTGACCTGGCCAACAAGCCCGACTGGTTCATGGCGATCTCGCCTTTGGGCAAAACGCCGGTGCTGCTGGTGGGTGACCAGCCGATTTTTGAATCTGCCGTGATCTGCGAATACCTCGATGACACGCTGTTGCCAGCCCTGCATCCGCAAGATGCCCTGGCGCGCGCCCAACACCGCAGTTGGATGGAGTTTGGCTCCAGCATATTGAATGCGATTGCAGGTTTTTACAAAGCCTCCAGTCACGACCAACTTGGCGTGATGGCCAAGAACATCCATCGCAAATTTGAGCAGCTAGAAAACGTGCTTGCGGACGGCCCGTATTTTGCAGGCAACAGCTTTTCGATGGTGGACGCTGTATTTGGCCCGGTGTTTCGCTACTTTGATGTGTTTGACAGGATTGGCGAATTCGGTTTTTTTGACGACACACCGAAAGTTATCGCTTGGCGAACCGCTTTGGCCAAGCGTGCATCCGTCAGGGCGGCGGCACGGGCAGACTATGACGAACTGCTGGTCGCGTTTTTGCTTGCGCGGCAATCGGCAATCTCTGTGCGTATGGCTCAAAAAGCGGTAAAAAGCTTTTAAAAAAGCCATAAATACCTATAAACCGGACTGCAGGCCAATAAATACAGGCGCAAGCAGCTCCTGATTAAATAGCGACTGTTACCGATGTATTTCAGCCTCACCATGCCTGGTTAACAGTTCCATCAGCTTGCGGCGGATCAAAATTCCGGGCCTGTCCGAATCCATCGAATATTCAATGCCGCGCCGCCTCGGGTCGATCACCGCATCAGGATCGGTCGATTCCAGAATGTCTTTGTCTTCCTGGGTGATCTCGGCATCGAAATCAATCAGCATTTGCGCGGGGCAGTCTGCTTCGGTGTCATTTCTGAACAGCCATTGGCACAGCATCATGTTGCCATCATCTATCGGCGTGAAGCAGTTAATAATGATGTGCCTTATGCCGGACGGGTATTCAATGTCCAGCCGCCTGGAAAACGGCAAAAAGTAGGCGTTGCGCATGTGGCGGGTGGTGATGGCATCCCCCACGCCGCTGATTCGTTGAAAGCGTTCGGGGTTGGCCGCGTCAATTACTGTTTCGGCATAAAACCCGGTGTCGTTTTCTACCAGCTCGTATTTGCTGGGCTTGGGACTGGCCGCCACGCCGAAGGTGGCGCGGTGTACAAAACTGAAATGCGAGTTGTCAAACGAATTTTCCAGCGCACGCATCGGGCTGGTTTTCCAGCGCTCGTAAAACTGAAAGATGGTGCGGTAGGCCGGGTCAGAAAACTCGGGCACGTTTGGGATGTCAGCCACAGGTTCTTCAAGCGATACCCAGACGTAGCCGTAGCGATCCGTCGCATAGTAGGCAGTGGTTTTATAGTCCGGCATGATGGCTCGGCCTGCTTCAAACTGCGGAATGTTGATGACCTGGCCCGTGGGCGCATACGTCCAGCCGTGGTAGCCGCACTGGATGTTGCCTTGCTTGCAGGCCTTGCCAGTAGAGTCAACACACCAGCCTTTAGACAGCTTGGCAGTGCGGTGGCAGCAGCGGTCGCGCAGGGCGGCGGGTTGGCCTTCTGCGTTTAAAAATACAACAATGTTTTCACCCAGCAGGGTGAAAGGCTGGGGGCCATCAGCAAGTGCCGATAGCGGCATCACGGCATACCAAAACTTGCGAAGAATGGGTTGTTGGGTGACTAACATGAAGCGTTCCTTCGGAGGGTTTCAAAGAGAAACAACAAGAGCAATTTCCTGCCGGCAACGATAACTTGGCTGTCACGGTGCTGGTTGAACGCTTCTACTCTTGCTGGCTGTGAGTTAGCACTGCATAAAACGCGCCACGGTTCTGGCAAGCCTGCGCATGGCACGCTGCATGCTCTGTAGGTGGCACACAAAAGGAGCAGCTATGAGCGTTGAATCAACACCAACTGAATTAAATTTTACTGAGGTGCAGTACATGCGCCGGGCCAACTTTTGGGCGATTACCGCACGAGAGCACGGCAATCGCCCATTTGGCGCGGTTGTTGTATCGCAAATGGGTGAAGTACTGATAGAGGCCTACTGCAACACCACAGAAACTGGCGACTGCACCGGCCATGCTGAAACCAATGCGGTGCGCCAACTCAGCCCCAAGGTTAGCCGCGAGGTGCTTGCCACCAGCACGCTGTATTCATCTGCTGAGCCTTGCGTGATGTGTGCGGGCGCTATTTTCTGGTCCGGGATTGGTCGCGTGGTTTTTGGCATTGACGCGGTGCGGCTGCGGGTGTTCAGACGAGAAGTAGCGGAACAAAAAGACGCCGAGCTGTCATGCCGGGACGTGTTTGACGCGTCACCCCGCGCGATTGAATGCATAGGCCCTGTCATGCTGGACGAATGCAGTCAACCGCATATTGGGTTTTGGAAAAGCTAGGGGCAACGCAAATCAACCGGAGAAAAATCTGCGTGCCCTTGCGCCAGCTTGCAATTTAAAGTGCGGCCGCAACGATACCGATGGGTCTGATGAGATTCGCGTTATTCGTCGAAAGCAGCTGACAGTTCCCGGCACCCACCACACTACATTTCGCCAGGCCATTGGCCACGAAATTGCCATTAAATACTGGTGCGTACAGCGATCCGTCTGCACCAAAAGTCAAATTGCCTACCGTCGTTGCAACTGAGCCACCGAAGAGTTTCCCGGTGTCAATGGTCTGAACCATTGCTTTGGTGGTGGTGTTGTAGCTTCTGATACCGCCTCCAAAATCACTGGTGTAAAGCAGACCATCTGGGCCGAACACCAAACCCAAAAGACTGATGTATCCGCCTCCATTGGGCGTGGGCGTTGGTGCTGGCGCAAATACTTCTCCGGCTCCGGTGACAACGTCATAACGAAGTACTTGGCTGTCAAACTTATAACTGATGCCGCCAGCGTTATCAGCCACGCTGCCCTGGGTCGTGACGTACAGCTTGCCGCCTGGGCCGAACAGAATGTCATTGGGGCCATTGAGCAGGCCAGCAGCCGTACCATCGCCTTTGGCAAATACAGAAATAAAGACACCAGTTTTGCCGTCAAACTTCAAAATTTGATCGCTCCTGAAACTTGCTACGTACAGATTGCCATCAGGCCCGAACGCATTGCCATAAGGCCGCTTCATACCGCTGCCCTCAGCAAAGACGCCCAAAAATGCGCCGGTCTTCCCGTCGTACCGCAATATTTGCCCGCCTGTATTGGTTCCGCTGCTGACGTACAGATTCCCGTCAGGGCCAATCGTCAGGTCGTCCGGGTCCGTCAATCCGCCGACTCCTGCAGCAATGAAATCTCTGATGTACGAACCCGTTGCGCGGTCAACACTCACCACGTTATTGCCGCGGGTATTGCCAATCAAGAACACTGGCAAGGCCACATCGCTAACAACGGGTACTGCACCAGGCGTACCGCCACCGCAAGCTGCCAATAAACCAAGCAAAAATGCCAAACTGCCTGCTACCAGGCATCTGGAGGTAGCGGGATAGCTAAAGAATATTTTCATAAAAGTGACCTTTATAAAGCTTGAGTTTTGGAAAGAAAGTAATAGCAACTACTGTGCCAATTAAGATTTTTCCCGGGAAATTTTGAATGCACTTACAACGTGCATTCGATGCCTCATTTGGGTGCGCAGAGTTGGCAAAGAGGTCTAGTGGCGAATGCAATTTCGCAAAAGCTGTTGTGTCAAAGCCGCAAGCCAAAAACACCTTGTTTCCTTCTGCGCAAACTTGCCAAATGTTGCGTGAGTCGGTGCGGCAAAAAGCGTTCGTGCAAATGCTGGCATGTGTATTGCGCTATCGCCCCGCGTAAAAGCGGCGTCTTGATCAGCCAGCGCCTCTGAGCACTTGTCACCATAAACTCGAACCTCCTTCAATGCGCGTTTTAGTCATCTATTGCCATCCGGTGGCAACCAGCTGTAAAGCAGCGCTGCATCAGGAAATGGTCGCTGGTTCGCAAGCCGCAGGCTGCGATGCCGATGACTGTGACTTGCATTCTGAAAATTTCAACCCGTTGCTCAGCCGCGCTGAGCGCTTGAACGCCTTCAAAACCAGAGTGAGCCAGGCAATGCTGCGTTTTTCATGACTTCGCTACAACTGCAACCCAGTATGCCCACCCCTTTTGAAACAGCCACACCAGACCAGCTAATCAACGCACGTTTGCCGCGCTGGTTGCTGCCCAGCCCCTGGCCGACCAGCAATGGCCAGCCAGGTCTGGCGGACATCCACATCGCTCAAGGCCGCATTGCGGGCATCACGCCGCACGTGAACACCAGCCACACAGTAAGTTCAACCTCGTGGGATCTTTCTGGTGCATTGGTTCTGCCCACACTGGCAGATGCACACACGCACCTCGACAAAACCTTCACCTTGAGCCGAATGGGCAGCATCACGCCCGGTTTGCTGGGCGCTATTGCCGCCATGATGGATGACCGCAGCAGTTGGACGCCTCTAGACGTTAAGCAACGCGCTACGCAAGCATTGCAATGGGCTCATAACGCAGGCGTCAGCCACCTGCGCACCCACTGCGACTGGTGGGAGGCAGACGCTACGCCGATTGCCTGGAATGTGCTTGGCGACTTGGCTGATGAATGGCGTGGCCGATTGACGCTGGAGCGCGTCAGCCTGATGCCGTTGCACCTGTTCACTGCACGAGATACCGCCATGGCGCTGGGCGGAAAAATTGCCGCCAGCGGGTCCAACGCCAAGCTAGGGGGCTTTGTACACACCAGTAACTGGAACGCTGATGCCCTGCGCCATTTGTTTGAAGCGGCGGCGCAGCACGGGCTGGATGTGGACTTGCACATGGACGAAGAACTGAACCCAGCCGCTTGTGGGCTGGCCACTACTGCAGCATTGGTTAAAGAAATGAACTTTGCAGGACACGTGGTGTGTGGCCACAACTGCGCCTTGAGTGCGCAAGACGATGCACATGCCCTGGCAACACTGGATGCTGTAGCGCAAACCAGCATCACCCTGGTCACGCTGCCCATGACCAACTTGCTGCTGCAAGATGCGACCACTGGCAGAACCCCAAGGCAGCGCGGTATCACGCTCCTCAAGGAAGCCAAAGCGCGCGGCATCCGCGTGCTGATTGCCAGCGACAACGTGCAAGACCCGTTTTGTCACGTTGGCAGCTACGACCCGCTGGAAGCCTTCGCAGCTGGTGTACTGGCAGGCCAGTTGGATGCACCATTTGACGTGTGGTCTGAATCCCTTTGCCGTGCCGATTGGCTAGGTAGCGGCGCGGCTGCGTCGCCGCTACAACCCGGTAGCGCCGCCGATATGCTGATTTTCGAAGATGCCAGCGTCTGGAGCTTTCCGTCACGCTCACATGAGCGGGTTGTGCTCCGCCAAGGCCAGACCATCAACAGCCAAAACTAAAGCCATTTTTATAAACACACACAAAGATATACCCATGCTGCACGGCTACACACCCCCGCATCGCTTTTTGCCCTACCTGAGCTGGACGCAAATCGCCGAACTGCCAGACAAAGAAAACACCGTCATCGTGCTGCCCACGGGCGCGACTGAACAGCACGGCCCGCACCTGCCTTGTGCGGTTGACACTGTGATTTGCAGCGGTGTGGTCGGCCATGCGCTGGCAAAGCTGCCAGCAAACATTCCGGCGTTTGCCATGGCACCGATCACCTACGGTAAATCAGAAGAGCACCTGCACTTTCCCGGCACCATCACCTTGACCGGTGAAACCCTGCTGGCAACGATGAATGAAATTGGCGAGTCTGTCTATCGCGCGGGCTTTCGCAAGCTACTGATCGTTAACGGCCACGGCGGCCAGCCGCAGGTGATGGAAATGTCGGCGCGTGAAATGCGCCTGCGGCACGGCGACTTCATTGTGGTGCCGCATTCGACCTGGAGACTGCCCAACGTGGCAGGGCAATACATGTCAGAGCGAGAGAAAAAGCTGGCCATGCACGCTGGCCATGGCGAGACCGCCATTATGCTGGCACTAGCGCCAGACACCGTACGAATGGATCACGCTGTCACCAACTACCCAGCAGAATTCCCATCCAAGCTGCTGTCGCCAGACGGTCGGCCAGCGTGTGCGTGGACAGCGCGAGACTTTGGCCCCAGCGGCATCATTGGCGATCCGCTACCCGCCACGGCCGAACAGGGCCACGCGATTTTGGAGTCGCTGGCAATCAGCTGGGCAGCAGCCATTACCGAGTTGCATGAACTGCACTGGGCTGCGCGGGATGAGGCTACCTGGAGCCGAGCACAGCATACCGGGCATATTCAAAGCAGCTTGGCATGAAACCTGCAACTAGCAAAACTTCCGACACATTTCATTCAACCTTCAATTGGAGTCAACCATGTCCCTGGCACATCGTTTCAGTTTAGGCTTGCTCGCTCTCAGCGCCTTGAGCATCGCTCAAGCTCAAGAAAAATTCACTTACATGACCAACTGGTATGCGCAGGCCGAGCACGGTGGTTTTTACCAGGCCGTAGCAACAGGTATTTACAAAAAATACGGCCTGGACGTGACCGTCAAAATGGGGGGCCCGCAAATCAACAACGTGCAGTTGCTGGCCGCTGGCCAGGCCGACTGTGTGATGGGTTCGACCGATTTGCAAATGATGCAGGTGCGCTCCAGCGGCGTGCCCGTGACCACCGTTGCAGCGATATTTCAAAAAGACCCGCAGGTGCTGATTGCGCACGACCCGATCACCAAGTTTGAAGAGCTCAAAGGCAAAACCATTTTGATCGCTGCGTCGGCCAACCAAGGCTTTTGGCCATGGCTCAAAGCCAAGTACGGTTTTACTGATGCACAGGCACGGCCTTACACCTTCAACATTCAGCCTTTTGTGGCTGACAAAAATATCGCCCAACAAGCGTATTTGACGTCTGAGCCCTTTGCCGTTCAAAAGGCGGGCGTCAAAGCCAACACACTGATGTTCAGCGACCACGGCTACCCCGCTTACGCCACCACCATTTCATGCATGGAAAAAACCATCGCTGACCGTAAAAAAGTGGTGGGTGATTTTGTCAAAGCGTCGGCCGAAGGCTGGAAGAGCTACCTGGCTGACCCGGCTCCCGGCAATGCACTGATCAAAAAAGACAACCCCAGCATGACCGATGACCAACTGACCTATAGCGTTGCCAAGCTCAAAGAAATAGGTATGTTGACGGGCGGCGACGCGGCCACACTGGGCATTGGCTCCATGACTGAGGCGCGTGCAAAAGCCAGCTATGACTTTTTGATCAGCGCCAAACTGATTGACCCAGCCAAGATGGACATCAACAAGGCTTATGACTTTTCCTTTATCAAAGACGCCAAGGTCATGCCTTGAGCATGAAGCTCGCGTTTTATTAAAGACAACCGTGAACCCACAAGACCCAAAGCCTGACCATGCGCAGATCGATCGACCGCCTGCGCTAGAGGTCTTGTCAGCAGAAAAAACCTACCCCAACGGGACACGGGCATTGATGCCCGTGAACTTGCGGATTGAAGAAGGCGAGTTTGTTACGTTGCTCGGGCCGTCGGGCTGCGGCAAAAGCACCTTGCTGAAAATGGTGGCAGGGCTGTTGGACGCTACTGATGGACGATTGCTCTTGTGGCGCAAGCCGGTAGAGCAATTAGAGGCAAGTGGGCGGAAAATGGCCTTCGTTTTTCAGTCGCCTACCCTCATGCCTTGGGCCAGTGTGCAGACCAATGTGCGGCTGCCGTTGGACTTGGCGGGTATCGACAAAAAACAAGCTGATGTGCGCGTGGCCGAGGCTCTGGCTTTGGTGGGTTTGTCAAAGTTTGCTGACGCGCTGCCGCGTGCGCTGTCAGGCGGTATGCAAATGCGGGTGTCGATTGCACGTTCTTTGGTGGTGCAACCCGACTTGCTGTTGATGGACGAGCCGTTTGGCGCACTGGATGAAATTACCCGACACAAACTGGACAGTGACTTGCTAGACTTGTGGCGCAAGAAAAAACTGACAGTTATTTTCGTCACGCATTCGATTCATGAGGCGGTATTTTTGTCCAGCCGCGTCATCATGATGGCGGCCCGGCCTGGCCGCGTGGTGCAAGAATTCAACATCAACGAGCCCTACCCGCGCACAGCCGACTTCATGGTGTCCCCGCAGTTCAGCGTGTACGCCAAACAGCTGCAAGACAGCTTGCTGCTGGCCAGCGCCGAGCAAGAGGAAGTGACGTGACGACGACCACGCCGAAGCATACGCCGCTGATGGTTAGGCCCGCTGTGCAGCGCGTGGTTTACCCGGCTCTGGTGGGCATTTTCATCATCGCGTTGTGGCAAGGGCTGGTGGTGGCTTACGAGCTGCCGCCTTATTTAGTGCCGTCCCCTTGGTTGATGGTGAAAACCCTTTTCACCGACTGGCTGCCGCTGGTATTGGCGCTTTGGGTGACAGTAAAAATCACGTTGCTGGCATTTGTCACTGCCGCTGTCACCGGCGTGCTAATTTCATTTTTGTTTGTGCAAAGCAAATTGATAGAAACCGCGCTGTTCCCCTACGCCGTACTGCTGCAGGTCACGCCGATTGTGGCGGTCGCGCCACTCATCATTATCTGGGTGAAAAATCCAACTGCTTCCATGGTGATTTGTGCCACGTTGGTCGCGCTGTTTCCCATCATCAGCAACACCACGCTGGGCTTACGTAGCATTGAGCCGGACTTGCAAAGCTACTTCAAACTCAACCGAGCCACCCGCTTGCAAACGCTGCTCCGGCTGCGCATACCGAGCGCCTTGCCTTATTTTTTTGGTGGTCTGCGTATTTCCAGCGGCCTGGCATTGATTGGCGCAGTGGTGGCTGAGTTTGTAGCGGGCACGGGCGGCTCGGGCGCAGGCTTGGCCTACCAAATTTTACAGGCGGGCTTTCAGCTCAACATACCGCGAATGTTTGCTGCACTGTTGCTGATCTCTCTGACTGGTGTTGCGCTTTTTGCCGCGATGGCCTGGCTGTCGCGCTGGGCATTAGGCGACTGGCACGCCAGCGAAACCTCACACGACTAACGCGATTAACGCGATTAAAAAATGACGACACTTGAATTTACCACTGCGCAATTGGCTGAGGATTTACCCGACCTCGACTGGATACTTGACACAGCACGCATTGACCGCCTGTCGCAAGACTTTTCATGGTTCAGCCCAGTGCTCAAACGCCAGCTCGAAGGCAAGCGCGGCGACATCGCGGTGCGCCCACGCACCGAAGACGAAATACGCCGCGTCGTGTCGGCGTGCGCGCGCACGGGCACACCCATCACCGTGCGCGGCAGCGGCACCGGCAACTACGGCCAATGTACGCCGTTGCAGGGCGGCCTGATACTGGACATGAGCGCGTACAACGCTTTTTGCTGGGTCAAAGGCGCAGTGGGCCGGGCGCAAGCTGGCATACGCCTGGCGCTGTTTGACGTGCAAGCCAAGCTGGGTGGGCAAGAGCTGCGCTGGATGCCATCGACCTTTCGCAGCGCCACGCTGGGCGGCTTGTTTGGTGGCGGTTTTGGTGGGGTTGGGTCGATCAACTACGGCCCGGTTGCTGCACCCGGCAATGTGCTGGGTGTGCGGGTGATGAGCGTTGAGCCAGAACCCCAAATTACCGAGCTGCGCGGGCCAGATGCCATGCAGCTGCACCACACCTACGGCACCAATGGCATTGTGCTGGAGCTTGAAGTGGCCTTGGCCCCGAGACTGCCATGGATGGAATGCAGTGCGGTGTTTAATCAGTTTGACGACGCACTGGAGTTTGCCAACCGCTTTACCCGCGCGCCTGCTTTGGTTAAAAAAGAAGTCTGCTTTTTAGCTGCACCCATACCCGAGTACATGACGGCGTTGGCCGAATTTTTACCGGGCAAATGCCACGCGGTGCTCCTCGTGCTTGCGCCTGAGTCTGAAGAAGGGTTGGCAGAGATGGTCAAAGCACATCGTGGCCACATTAGCTACCGCAAAACCGCAGATGAAGTACGTACCAGTAACCGCACGTTAATTGAGTTCACCTGGAACCACACCACCCTGAATGCACTGAAGATCGACAAAACACTGACTTATATTCAAAGCGGGTTTACGCCGTCACGCAACATGGAGCAAGTCAAGGCGCTTGAAAAAGCGCTGAGTGGTGAAGTACTGATGCACCTGGAGTTTTTGCGCACCAAAGAGGGCGAGTTCAATTGCAGCGGCCTGCAAATTATTCGCTACACAACAGAACAGCGCCTGAACGAAATCATGGAGATTTACCGCGAACATGGCGTGCAAATTAACAACCCCCATGTGTACGTGGTGGAAGACGGCAAGCAAAACAGTCTGGACCCAAAAGTGCTGGAATTCAAACGACGCTTCGACCCGCAGGGGCTACTGAACCCCGGCAAGCTGCGGGTTTGGGAGCAGCTTAAAAAATGACTGCTCCTGCACTTATCAACGCCTTCTTGGCCGCTATTGAAGGTATCAGCTGGACTCAAGATAACCACACCCTGAGCGTCAAAAGCAAAGACTATTTCTGGTACAGCCCGTTGCTTCAGCAAACGCTGGGCGACAAGCTGGGTGAGGTCTTGGTCAAGCCGCGTGACCAAGCTGAGTTGATTCGCGTTGCAGCAGCCGCTTGCAAAAACCACATCAACCTGACAGTGCGCGGCGGTGGCACCGGCAACTACGGCCAATGCGTGCCATTAGAAGGCGGCGTGATTTTGGACATCACGGGTTTGAACCGCGTGCTGTCGATTGCGCCTGGTCAAGTGACCTGTGAGGCCGGCATGTTCATGATGGACCTGGAGCGCGCCGTGCGTGCGGACAACTGCGTACCTGGCGGGCAAGAGCTGCTGATGTACCCCAGCACCCGCGACATTGCCACGATTGGCGGCTTTGTGGGCGGTGGTTACGGCGGCGCAGGCTCGATACGTAACGGCATTTTGAAAGACCCTGGCAATGTCACGCGCATCAAGGTGGTGACATTGGAGGCTGAGCCGCGTGCGATCGAACTGGTGGGTGCAGACATCCAAAAAGTACACCACGCCTTTGGCACCAACGGCATCATGACGGAGTTGACGTTGAGCCTGAAACCTGCTGTGAACTGGGTTCATCACATTGCATTGTTTGATGGCTATTCGCAGGCCTTGAAGCTTTGCGTGGCCGCCACAGATGCTGTTAACCGCAGCGTACCGATTGGCGACAACAACACGCCGAATGAAGCGCTGTTGGATGCTTTTTTAATCACGGCTGTAGAACGCCGCTTTGCCCCGTTTTATGAAAAGGAATTTGGTGCGCGCTTTCCAGCGAATCGAGATGCCGTCTTCAGCATGATTCACCCCGACTACCTGCCGCAATGGCGCGACATGGTTGAACAGCATGGCGGGCTTGAGACTATGGCCATGACAGAGGACGAGCTGATAGCAGCAGGCATCCCGCCTGCCTTTGAATGTGGCTGGAACCACACCACGCTGATGGCGCTGCGGCAAGACCGCAGTTGGACAAACCTGCAAACCATTCACGCCTGGCCTTTAGACGTTGCCAAAATTGAAGAGCACATGCAGCGCTGGGGCGATGAGGTGCTGATGCACCACGAGTTCGCCCGTGACCACAACGGCCCCGTCGTTTTTGGCCTGCCGCTGATTGCATACTTTGACAAAGAACGCTTGTACGAAATCATTGGCGGATTTGAAGCCGATGGCTGCATGGTGCTGGACAACCATGTTTACACCATTGAAGGTGGCGGAATGAAAACCATTGATACGGCACAAATTGATTTCAAAAAAATTGCCGATCCGCATGGCCTGATGAACCCCGGCAAGACCGAAGGCTGGCAGGATGATATGGCCGTTCCCTCGTCCGCGCCTGCCGCATGAAAACACTGGTGGTGCATTGCCACCCCGACCCGGAGAGTTTCAATGCTGCTTTGTTCCGAGCCGCCTGTGATGCACTGCGTGCTGCTGATCATGATGTGATGGCACTGGATTTGTACGCCGAGCAATTTGACCCAGTCATGACGCTCGACGAGCGGCGTGCTTATGTGGTCAACCCCAGCCTGGTTGAGGCCCGCGTACAAAAGCATGTCGATGCGCTGCGCGTGGCTGAGCACTTGGTGTTTGTTCACCCTACCTGGTGGTATGGCCCGCCAGCCGTTCTCAAAGGTTGGCTGGAAAGGGTTTGGCTACCGGGTGTGGCCTTTACGCCGCCTGCCAAAAAGGGGCAAATCACAGCCCCTGGGTTGCAACATGTTCAACGCCTCACTGTGGTGACAACAGGCGGTGCACCGTGGTGGTGGCTTAAAGTCATTGGTGATCCACACCGAAAGTTGTTCACTCGCGGCCTGCGTGTGCTGATGGCCAAGAAATGCAAAGTCACCTGGCTTCAAATGCACAATATGAACGACGTGGATGGGCTTGAACGTGAGCGGTTTTTAGCCAAGGTGTCGCGAACGCTACGTGGGCTGCAATAAATCGCCCCTATCTGCCTTTGCAATCTGTTAAATTGATCTGCGGAGGTAATTTTATCTATAAAAGTGCTTCTAGACAAATAGATACGGGCGTAAGCAGCTACGTAATTAATAGCATTAGTGGGGTTTCAGAAATTCTGCTATTTTCAAGAAATTCAAGCTAAGTGAATTTTCGCAGCCCGTTTGGCCCAGGCTCCTAGAGACCAGCGCGTAGCCGCCTTCACTGTTGACGCCAGGTACCGCGTGACTCCACTCTTGGCGTTTAAAAGCTTCGACCAGCCTTGTAGGCTGCGCTCGATTTGGGCTTGAGCGACGTAGCCGCCGCCAAAATAGCGTTTGACCGGCCCGCATGTGCGTGCGTGATCGCCAGCCCCAGTGCGTCTGCGGCATCTTTGCCTGGTAGCGCAGGCAACTTGAGCAGGCGCATCACCATTTGCTGCACTTCCGCCTTTCCGGCTTTGCCATAGCCAGCGATTGCTTTTTTCAATTGAAGTGCGGTGTATTCGGCAACCGGTAAATCACAAGACACAAGCGCCGTGATGCAAGCGCCCCGGGCCTGGCCGAGTAGCAGCGTGGCTTGCGGGTTGACGTTGACAAACACAATCTCCACACTGGAGCTGGTCGGTTGGTAGCGCTCCACCACTTCGCGCACACCGTCAAACAGTACTTTCAAACGAGCGGGTAAATCACCGCGATCGAGGTGGGTGGTTTTAATCGTGCCGCTGGCGACGTAGCGCAGGTTCTGGCCGTCAACATCAACCACGCCGAAACCAGCAATTTGCAGCCCAGGGTCAATGCCGAGTATTCGCATATGCTATTTAATCAGGAGCTGCTTGCGACCATATTATGGGCGCTGCGTACCAATTTGACCATTAAATCAGATGCCAAAGTACCACCGAACCGAGTGAAAGAACACCGGTGCCGCAAAGCACAGCGCATCCACCCGGTCGAGGAGGCCGCTGGCCCCAGTCACAGACTTGCCTTCAGTGCCCCAATTGGTGATGCCCCGGTCGCGCTTCAACGCTTTCATGACCAAATGCCCGAGCGATCCGGAAACGCAGGCAATCATCGCCATCGCCACTGCCTGCGCGGGCTTGAATGGCGTCAGCCCTGCCATCACCCCGCCCACCAAACTGGCCACCAATACCGCAATGAACCAACTGGTCCAGTTAAAACTTTTACTGACGCCTGGCGCGCTTGGCGCCTTGGCAAGCCGCTTGCCCACCAGGTGCTGAGCGATCATGCAGGTCTGCACGACAAACACCAGAAAGAAAACCAAAAACGCATTTTTCCCCTGGTAGTTTGGAAAGTTGAGCAGCAGCAATGCAGGCACATGGCTGATGCCGTAAACGCACACCATGATGCCCCATTGCAGTTTGGCGTTGCGCTCCAAAAAATGCCGCGTGTCGCCAGCCAGCGCGCCCACCACCGGGATCGCTAAAAATACGTACACCGGAATAAATACCGTGACCAAATCAAAACGCTCCGTGATGACAAGTGCAAACTGCACGGGCAACACTATAAAAAATGCGATGACCAGGCTGTTGTGATCGCCCTGGCGCGTGGGCGAAAGCGTGATGAATTCGCGTAGTGCAAAAAATGCGACGATGCCAAAGAGCACCGTGGCCATGGTTTCGCCCAGCGTCCAGCCTACCCAGAACACGACCGACATCAGCCATGAAGTGCGCAGCAGGCCATTGAAGTCCTTGATCTTCTGGCTGTTGGCATCGTCTTCTGCGTTGTCTTTCATCGACATCACAAAACCGTAAATGCTGACCAGTACCAGCGTTCCAAATACAAATATGAACAGCAAGCCGACCTGCTGCGATGGCGTGAGGTTGCGCAGAAAACTTGTCATCAGGTTTCCCTGAGGTCCAGCACCGCGAGCCGCGCGCGGGTCAAAAATTCACTGCGTTCTTCATCTGCGCCCAAGGCAATCGGTGCGCCAAAAGTCACTGAGCACAAAATCGGGACCGGAACAATTTCGCCTTTGGGCATGACGCGCTGCACGTTGTTGATCCAGGCGGGTACCAGCACCACATTGGGAAATTTCTGCGCGAGGTTGTACAGACCGGACTTGAATTTTTGCGGCTCTTCCTGGTTCCCACGTGTGCCCTCGGGGAACAAAATCACCGAGTCACCGCTTTCCAGCGCGTCGATCAACGGCTCGAGTGGATCTTGCTCGCCAGTTTTAGCACGGTCAACGTAAATGGCGTTAAAAACGGCAGTGGTGATCCATTGTTTGAACGGAGTTTTTGTCCAGTAGTCTTTAGCCGCAATTGGCCGGGTAATGCTGCGCAGCTCTTCGGGCAGCGCCGCCCACATCAGCACCAGGTCAGCGTGACTCTGGTGGTTGGCAAAATAAATTCGCTGCTCTGCTTTTGGCGGGCAACCTTGCCAGCGGGCCTGGGCGCCGGTCAAGACGCGAATCAGCCCGAGCAAAAATAGGCTCATCAGTTTCGCCCGCATGTTTGCCCCCGCGCTTGTCGCTTTGCGTACAAAGCTGCACCTTGCAGGCCGCTGCTCGCCAGAGGCTTCGCTTCTGTGTTCTGTCCAGACCTGCCGGAGCAGGTCTGGAGCCGCAAGCCACAGCCCCGAGGGGCTGCTATTTTTCTAAGGGCGGCCTGTCGAAAAATCACGGAATCTCCACCCCGCCCATGCGCGCTGCGATGGTGCTGGCACGTGACGACAAATAGCCTGAATTCGGACGCGTTTCAAAATACTTGGGGCGCGGCAGCATCACCGCAAGCCGGGCGGCTTCGTAAGCGCTTAATTTGATTGCAGGTTTGCGGTAGTAGTACTGCGCCGCTGCTTCTGCGCCAAAAACGCCTTCGCCCCATTCAACGCTGTTCAAGTAAATTTCGAGAATACGCTGCTTGCTTAAAAGCTGCTCCAGCAGCAAGGTGAGTACCAGCTCCTGGCCTTTGCGCAGCAATGTGCGCTCACCTGACAAAAAAAGATTTTTTGCCAGCTGCTGGGTAATGGTTGAGCCGCCGATGATTTTGGGCGGCTTGGCCGGTGCCTTGTTACTGGATGGTCTGTTTGCCGATTGCTGCAAGCGCTGCTCGGCGCGCGCATCGGCCTTGGCATTTTTTTCCCAAGCTTTTTCCAGTGCTTCAACGTCCACGCCTTCATGCGCATTAAAGCTTGCGTCTTCTGACGCGATAACCGCTTTCTTCAGGTTATCCGAAATATCCTCGTACGGCATCCACTGCTGCCGCCATTTCAGGCTGCCGGTGTTGGCGACAACGTTGTAAACCGCGGATCGCTCAAACGCTGTGGATTCAGGATTGACAACCGCCATCAAAGCAATGCGTGCAACAAAGTACAGTTGCAAAGCGATTCCTGCCAGCAGCAACAAGACGGCCAATCGCAGCAAACCTTTCATGGTGCGGCGGTCATCGCTCGGTAAGCTTGGTTTCAAGCGTCTCGTCACGCGTGAATTTGAAGCGCGAAACCACCACAATCTGGTCAGCCTTGCGGCGCATGGCGTCGCTGAATTTTTCAAATGGACCGGTCCCTTTGACAATCGTTTGCGCCCGGCGGTCGAGCGTCAGGTTGCCCGAGGTTTCAACGACTTCTGTGGCCAAAATGCGGCCGTCGAAGTTCACGGTCACGATCATGGTCAGCTCGCCGTACAGCTTTTTACCAGCCAGCTCGGGGAAGTTGGTGGTGCCCTTGTCTTCAATTTTTCGACGCAGGCTGTCGTAGTAAATCGCGTACACCTCTTCGCGCGTTGCGGGGCTGATGTAGCGCTTTTTCGGGCGCGCATTTTCTTCATTGATGCGCTTTTCAATTTCCGCCAGAATTTTGACCAGCTGCTTGCGCTTTTCTTCGCGTTCAGACTGCATCGGGTCGTTGGTTGGCAGCTTGGGATCGGGCGGTGGCATCGTTGCCAGTTCTTTTTTGATTTGCGCCAGCAGCTGGGTTTGTTGCTCCTGCATGGACTCAACTTTTCGCTGTGCTTCCTCAGCGGCATCACCCATGTTGGTAAGGGCCGATGGCGGTAGCGGCGACGTGGCCCGACCCTTTTCCATATCGCCACCGCCAGCCAGTGAGGTTTGTGCAATCGCCTTTGCCACGTCCGGCTTTTCGTTCGATTTGGCATTCACCAGAATCACTTCTAGCGGCGTGTCTTTAAATACGCGGTCAAAACGCTCAGGGTCGACAAAACGCGTCGTCAGCACCACCACGTGCAACGCAGCGGACGCCAACAGGGCAATTTGAAGTGTGCTGAGTGATTTCACTACGCCGGATTATCGGAGAGAAAGCACGGCTAAGCCGGGCTGGTGCCAACCGTTTGCGCGTCTTCAATCGCATCGCTGACGTCGACGGCAATCGAAATTGGGCCAGCCGGTGCATCTTCGTCGTCTTCACTGTCGCCGTTACCTGCGTTGTCTGGTGCCGCCGCGCCAGACTCGAGGTCCAGTCGCTCTATCACGGCGCCTGTGATGTCGAGCGTGATCTCGTCAATCTCGCCCAGCTTTATGCGCACTTTCGCGCCTCTTGGCAGCCCAAGCGCGCCGCTTGCTGGCAACACCAGCGGAAGGTCGTCGGCGCGTACCAAATGGTCTTTAAACGCGGTTGCTGTTATTTCGGTGATGCCGTTTTGTTGCAGGTATTTCAGCGTCCAATACCGCTCGATGCCGTTTTGGTAGGCGTTGTAGGCGCTGTAAGCGGCGTCGAACCCGGAAATGATGGAGAACAGCTCCGCGTCTTTGGGTTTGAACGGCGCCACCAGCGCCGCAGTGCGGCCATTTTTAACGCATGCAATGATTTGCCACTGGTTAACCAGATCGGTGTAGCGGCGCAGCGGCGAGGTCGACCATGCGTAGCTTTTTACCCCCAGCCCGGCGTGCGGCAATGCCTTGGTGCCCATGCGCACCTTCACGCCCGGCGCCAGGCTGGCCTGGCTTCGGTAAATGCCAGGAACGCCATGCTCGGCCAACCAGTTGCCCCATGTGCTGTTGGCCAGGATCATTGCCTCGGCCACGATCAAATCCAGCGGTGCGCCCCGCTGGCGGGTGGTAATGGTCACCTGCTCGTTGCCCACCGGCTCTTGTCCGCTGGGGTTGTCAAGTTTGAAGTTGTAGTCGGGGCGGTTGAAGTTTTCGGGCTTACCGCGCGCAACTTCCCGCTCAGCCTTGAGGTGCTTGGCTAAGCGATGCAAGAAAATAAGCTCTCTAGACCAATCGATGTGGGCGCTAGCAGCTATTGAATCAGTAGCGATGAAAAACGCTTCGGTGAAGGTGCTGTCAAGCACGTCGTGGCGCAGGTTGGCAGCAATTGGCACCAGTTCCAGTCGGGTCACTGACGCCGTGATTGCCAGCGTCTTCTCGTCCAGGGTGACGTACAACGATACGGCTGGGCAATCCCGGCCTTCTTGCAGGGTGTAGTTTTGCACTACAGCTTCGGGCAACATCGTGAGTTTGTAGCCCGGCATGTACACCGTGGACAACCGCGCACGCCCCAGCTGGTCGATGGGGCTTGCGGGCAACACGGCCAGGCCTGGTGCCGCTATGTGGACACCGAGTGTGACGGAGCCAGTGCCCAGCCCGTCAACTGAAAGTGCGTCGTCGATCTCAGTGGTGGCCGAGTCGTCGATTGAAAACGCTTTGACATTTGCCAGCGGCAAAATTTCGGTGTGTTGCGGCGCAGTTAGCGTCGGGAAACCCGTGCCTTTGGGAAAGTTTTCAAACAAAAAGCGTTTGTAATGAAACTGGTAAGGCGACGCGATTGCGCCCGAGCGTTGCAGTAAATCGAGCGGTGCGGTGTGGGTGGATTTGGCCGCCTCAACAACCGCCTTGTATTCGCTGGTATTTTTATCAGGCTTGAATAGAATTTTGTAGAGCTGCTCACGAATCGGTTCTGGGCAAGTGCCTGCAGCCAGCTCTGTGGCCCACACAGTGATTTGCAAAGCAGCTTGCTTCTTCTTTTCAATGGCTGCCAGCGCGAGCCGGAGTATTTCGAGTGGCGCTTTCTTGAACCTGCCTTTGCCCGCGCGCCGAAAGTAGTGCGGCGCATCAAACAGCCTGAACAGCGCAGCGCACTGCTGCTCCAGCGATGCAGGCTTTGATGGATCAGCGCTGAAGTAATCACGCGCCAAGTCGGCAAAACCAAATTCTTCTTCGCTTGCGAACTCCCATGCCAGTTCAAGGTCGATGTCCTGGCCTAGCTTTTGCGCAGCGACTATCAGGTCAGCGGGTTGAGGTTTTTCAAACTTGATCAGTGCGTTGGCAGTTTTGACCTTCACCCGCTTCCCCGAGTCAAGCTCCACCTGCAGCGAGCTGTCGGACTCAGCCAAAACGCGACCGGCCAAGTGCTTTCCGGCTTCTTCAAACAATACAAACAAAACGCGACCCTTCAATGTAATGGCCCAAGTGTAATCAGCGCCGTGTTTTCTCTGACAAGAAAGACCGGCCAAGCTCGCTGATAATCTCGCATGGCTGCCGTATTTGACAAACCTTCGCTGCTAAAGCGCGCAACCCCGCTCCTGAGCGGGTTTGATGGCTTGCTCGCCTTTGCTGTGTTCATGCTCGCCTGCGCTGGCCTTCTTATCATGTATTCGTCCGGGTATGACCACGGTAGCCGGTTTGTTGACCATGGCCGCAATATGCTGATTGCGGGGTTCATCATGTTTGTGGTGGCGCAAATCTCGCCGCAGCGATTGATGTCGCTTGCCGTGCCGCTGTATGTAATCGGGGTGGGGCTATTGATTGCGGTGGCAATTTTTGGCATCACAAAAAAGGGCGCGCGCCGCTGGCTGAATGTGGGCGTGGTGATACAGCCAAGTGAAATTTTAAAAATCGCCATGCCTCTAATGCTTGCTTGGTGGTTTCAAAAGCGCGAAGGCCAGCTGCGCCCGCTAGACTTTCTGGTGGCTGGGGCGCTTTTGGTCGTTCCAGTGGGATTAATCATGAGGCAGCCCGACCTGGGTACCTCGCTTTTGGTCCTTGCGGCCGGTTTGGCGGTGATTTTTTTCGCCGGCCTCAGCTGGAAACTTATTGCGCCGCCAGTTGTGCTGGGGCTGGTGGGCATGGTTTTGCTGGTGTGGTTTGAACCCCAACTTTGCGCAGACGGCGTAAGGTGGCCGGTGCTGCACGACTACCAGCAGCAGCGCATTTGCACGCTGCTTGACCCGTCCCGAGACCCGTTGGGCAAGGGCTTTCACATTATTCAGGGCATGATCGCTATCGGCTCGGGGGGGTTGTTCGGCAAGGGTTTTATGGCCGGCACCCAGACGCATCTCGAATTCATCCCTGAGCGCACAACCGACTTTATTTTTGCGGCGTTTTCTGAAGAGTTTGGCCTGATGGGCAACCTGATGTTGATCGTCGCGTTTACCTTTTTGATTCTGCGCGGGCTGGCGATTGCTATGGACGCCCCTACGCTCTTTTCCAGACTATTGGCCAGCGCCCTGACGATGATTTTTTTCACCTACGCTTTCGTAAATATGGGCATGGTCAGCGGGATTTTGCCCGTCGTCGGCGTGCCGCTGCCCTTCATCAGCTATGGCGGCACCGCCATGGTCACCCTTGGCCTGGCGGTTGGCATGCTGATGTCGATTGCCAAGGCGAAACGGCTTGTGCAGACATAATTGGTCAAATATGCCTTTAGCGTCCTAACTATTGGCGCAAGTAGCTACTAATTTAATAGCATTTAAAAGGGTTTTTGATTGTCTTGGTGTCTTACATCAATTTCATCTGCGCTTCATCTCTGCTTAATTTGTTGCGTTTATCATAATTGCGGTGTAATTGCCACAGCCCAACCAGACCCTGCAGTTAGTTATGTCAACCCCGACCACCGTGTCTTCTAACCTAGTTGAATTCAAAGACGTTTCGTTTTCCTACGGCGGCGGAGCCGACGATCGCCTTATATTGGGCCATGTGACCCTGGCTGTGCCGCGCGGCCAAGTGACTGCGCTGATGGGCGCATCAGGCGGCGGAAAAACCACCGTGCTCCGGCTTATTGGCGGCCAGCAAAAATCGAACAGCGGCTCGGTGCTCTTTGATAGCCACGACGTCGGCCAGATGAGCCGGGCCGCACTTTATCTGGCCCGCAGACGCATGGGCATGCTGTTCCAGTTCGGCGCCCTGTTTACTGACTTGAGCGTGTTTGACAACGTGGCCTTCCCCCTGCGGGAGCACACCGATCTTTCTGCTGATTTGGTTCGAGACATTGTGCTCATGAAGCTCAACGCCGTAGGGCTACGAGGCGCACGGGACTTGATGCCGAGTGAAATTTCTGGCGGCATGGCCCGCCGCGTCGCACTGGCCCGTGCCATTGCGCTAGACCCAGAACTCATCATGTACGACGAGCCCTTCGCCGGGCTCGATCCAATTTCGCTCGGCACCGCCGCGCAATTGATTCGCCAGCTCAATGACACGCTGGGTATTACCAGTATCGTGGTGTCGCACGATTTGGAAGAAACCTTTCGTATCGCCGACAAGGTGATTATTCTGGCCAACGGCGCCATTGCCGCGCAGGGAACGCCCGATGAAGTTCGGCATTCTGACGACCCTTTGGTGCACCAGTTCGTGAATGCGCTAAGCGAAGGCCCGGTGAAGTTCCACTACCCAGGGCCCGACGTGGACGCTGACTTTAGTGAAGTCGCGGAACCACAAAAAAGAAAGCGCTCATGAGCAGCACCAAGCCGGGCGGCAGGGCCAACGTGGTTTCCAGTATCGGCTTTTCGGTGCGCCAGCAATTGATGCATTTGGGGCATTCCACACGCTTGTTCATCCGCCTGGTCGCCACCAGTGGCAACGCGCTGGGCCGCTTCGGACTGGTGCGTGACCAGATTTTATTTTTAGGCAATTACTCGCTGGCGCTAATCGGCGTGTCGGGCTTGTTTGTTGGTTTTGTTTTGGGCTTGCAGGGCTACTACACGCTACAGCGCTTTGGCGCAGCCGATACCCTGGGCCTGTTGGTCACTTTGAGTCTGGTTCGTGAGCTTGGGCCGGTGGTTACTGCGTTGCTGTTTGCGGGGCGAGCAGGAACGGCATTGACTGCGGAAATAGGCTTGATGAAAGCTGGCGAGCAATTGTCTGCTATGGAAATGATGGCGGTGGATCCAGTCCAGCGTATTTTGGCGCCACGGTTCTGGGGCGGGATTATTGCCATGCCGTTGTTGGCATCCGTGTTCAGCGCTGTGGGCGTGATGGGCGGCTGGTTCGTGGGCGTGGTGATGATTGGCGTCGATGCGGGTTCGTTCTGGAGTCAGATGCAATCTGGCGTTGATGTATGGCGCGATGTAGGCAACGGCGTTATTAAAAGTTTCGTTTTTGGCATCACGGTGACCTTTGTGGCGCTCTATCAGGGTTTTGAAGCGCAGCCGACGCCCGAGGGAGTTTCACGGGCGACGACCCGCACCGTGGTGGTTGCATCGCTGGCCGTACTGGGACTGGATTTCTTGCTCACTACATTAATGTTCAGTGTTTAACGTGCCAATCGCCGCATTTCAGCCAGACCTGCCAAAATCAAAAATATGCTACATCTGGCGGCGCGCAACGCGTCAGATTTTGAAAGACTAAAAAATGCAACGTTCGAAAAATGATTTTTGGGTAGGTTTGTTTGTACTTATCGGCGCGGGTGCGGTTTTATTTCTGGCGCTTAAATCTGCAAACTTGCTTTCGCTGAATTTTGATACCGAGTACAAAGTCGTGGCAAAATTCGACAACATTGGCGGCCTTAAACCACGTGCAGCCGTGAAAAGCGCAGGCGTTGTTGTTGGGCGCGTTGAGAGCATTACATTTGACGACAAGTCTTATCAAGCCAGTGTTAATCTCGCATTGGAGAGCAAGTACGCTTTTCCTAAAGACTCGTCGCTAAAGATTTTGACCAGCGGCTTGCTCGGTGAGCAATACATCGGCGTTGAGGCAGGCGGAAGTGAGAAGAATATCGCAGCTGGCGACATCATCAAACAAACCCAATCTGCTGTGGTACTCGAAAACCTCATCAGCCAATTTTTGTTCAGCAAAGCCGCCGACACAAAATCTCCAGAACCTTCGACCCCGGTGCCGCCAGTGGCAGAAAAAAAATGAATTCTCTAACGTTGAAAAAAAACCGCATTTACGTTGTCGCGCTTGGCCTTTTGCTAGGCGTCCTGCAGGGCTGCGCCAGTGGGCCAAATGCAAATCCCGAGGACCCGCTGGAGCCGCTGAACCGAACCGTGTTTCAGTTCAACGACGGACTTGACCGCGCGATTTTCAAGCCTGTTGCCACCGCCTATAAAAATGTGACTCCAGCGCCGGTGCGTACTGGTGTGGGTAATTTCTTTGGCAACCTTCTGGATGTTCGCACCCTTATCAACAACGTGCTGCAGGCAAAGCCGCAAGATGCTATCGAGACATTCATGCGTTTAGGGGTGAACACTGTATTCGGCTTGGGCGGGCTGCTGGATGTTGGCAGCGAAATGGACCTGGAACGCCACCCTCAAGACTTTGGCCAAACGCTTGGGGTCTGGGGAATTGGTTCTGGGCCGTACATCGTTCTGCCCGTACTCGGTCCGTCTTCAGTCAGAGACGCAGTCGGTACCGTCATTGAAGGCAGCACCGACGTTGTCACTAACCTGAGCGATGTTCCGACCCGCAACTCATTGACCGTATTGCGTGTGGTCGATCTTCGCGCCAGTTTTTTGCAGGCCAGCGAACTGCTGGACTTGGCATCGCTTGACAAGTATGCTTTTGCCAGGGATGCATACCTGCAGCGCAAACGCGCTGGAATTGCGGGCAGGGGTGCGCCCGCAGTGCCCGAAGAGCGCTTTGACCTGCCCGAGGGGAGCCAAAACGCGCCAGCACGACCGCCTGCCCGAACCATTCGCGCAAACCCTCGCGCTTCGCCCAATTAATGCGAAATCGCACGTTGCTTGCAGCTTGACGCAAGGTATGTCCACCTGTTTTGATTTGGTGCGTTGTATAGCGCAAGGCGTTTATTCCCAGTCACTTTTTCTTGAAAGACGAATACTTATATGATTACCAGTAAATTTTTTGCCTCCCTTACCGGCCGCTTGGGTGCGTTAATGCTTGGTTTGGTCATGGCTGTTTCCACCGGTTTATCGAGCGCCGCTGGCGAGGCACCTGATGTGCTGATCAAACGTATTTCGACTGAAGTCATGGACAGCATCAAAGCCGACAAGGCCATGCAGCTAGGCGACATCGCCAAAATCAGTGCACTGGTTGATAACCAGATCATGCCGAACGTGAACTTCACGCGCATGACGGCCGCTGCGGTTGGTCGCAATTGGCGCCAGGCAACCCCTGATCAGCAAAAACGACTGCAAGATGAGTTCAAGGCACTGCTGGTGCGCACGTACTCCGGCGCGTTGTCACAAGTCAAGGACCAATCGATCAGTGTCAAGCCTTTGCGCGCAGCCGCGGCTGATACGGAAGTGGTTGTGCGCACCGAAGTGTTGGGCCGGGGCGATCCAGTGCAACTTGACTATCGGATGGAAAAGTCAGGCAGCGCCTGGAAAATTTATGACCTGAATGTGCTGGGCGTCTGGATGGTGGAAACCTACCGCACCCAGTTTGCGCAAGAAATCAGCGCCAAGGGCGTAGATGGCCTGATCGCAACACTGGCAGAGCGCAATAAAAGCAATTCGGCCAAAAAGCCCTGATCCCAGCTGCCCCAACTGTGGCTTGAAAAAATGCTGAATTTGCCCGCAAAAGTAACGCACGACGACGCCGACGCGCTTTCGCAAAGCCTAAAAAGCCAGATACTTACGCACTCGGGTGCAGTGGTGGTCATGGCTGACCAGTTGCGGGAGTTTGATTCCTCAGCCCTGGCAGTGCTGTTGGCGTGCAGGCGTGGGGCATTGGCAGCGGGCAAACCGTTCTCGGTAAGAGGCTTGCCGAGTAAATTGGTGCAGCTTGCAACGCTTTACGGGGTGGCGCAGCTTGTTGGTTCCGACGCTTCGACCAACACTGCCTGACGGCCGAAGCCGGCGCTTCGGTTTTCAATTCCCAAATGTTTCGACAGGTACGGCCTGCTTGCAGGCTTTACCCTCGTAAAATGGTGGGCTGATGCCAGCTATTTCATTCCAATCGGTTTTTAAAACTTACCCTCCAGCACGCAAACAAATTGGGCCCGTCGTCAAGGCCCTTGACGACGTGACTTTTGATATCCAGCAGGGCGAATTTTTTGGCTTGCTGGGCCCAAACGGTGCGGGAAAAACTTCACTCATCAGCATTTTGGCGGGGTTGTCCAGAGCCAGCCAAGGGAAGGTGACGGTGCACGGACACGATGTAGTCACCGACTATGCTGCCGCGCGTCGCATTCTCGGTGTTGTGCCGCAGGAGCTGGTGTTCGACCCGTTTTTTACCGTGCGCGAAGCGCTGCGCATCCAGTCCGGATATTTCGGTATCAAGTCCAACGATGGGTGGATAGACGAGCTGCTCAGCAGTCTCGGGCTGGCTGACAAAGCCAACGCCAATATGCGCCAGCTGTCGGGCGGCATGAAGCGCCGCGTTTTAGTTGCCCAAGCTTTGGTACACAAGCCGCAAGTCATTGTGCTGGACGAACCCACCGCCGGCGTTGATGTCGAGCTGCGGCAAACCCTGTGGCAATTCATTGCCAAGCTCAACAAACAGGGCAGCACCGTGCTGCTGACAACGCACTACCTTGAAGAAGCCGAAGCGCTGTGCAGCCGCATTGCCATGCTCAAGCAGGGTAAGGTGGTGGCCTTGGCCAACACTTCAGAGTTGCTGAAAGCCGCGTCTTCGAACGTGCTCAGATTCAAAATTGATAGCGAACTCCCGATTGAATTAAGGCGCAAGGCACGTATTACGGGCAGAATTGTGCAGTTTCCAGCGCACAACGCCAACGAGATTGAGCAATATCTGGCGGCGGTTCGTCAGGCGGGCTTGATCGCCGAAGATATTGAAATTCGCAAGGCTGACCTGGAAGATGTTTTCCTGGATGTCATGTCTGGCAAAACAGGAGTAGCAGCATGACCGGCTGGCAAACCCTGCTTTACAAAGAAACTTTGCGCTTTTGGAAAGTGGGCTTTCAAACTGTCGGCGCGCCGGTGTTAACCGCCGTGATGTACATGCTGATCTTTGGCCATGTGCTTGAAGGCCAAGTCAAGGTGTACGGCACTGTCAACTACACCGCCTTTTTGGTGCCCGGCCTCGTCATGATGAGTGTTCTGCAAAACGCCTTTGCCAACAGTTCGTCGTCGCTCATTCAAAGCAAAATCATGGGCAGTCTGGTGTTTGTGCTGCTCACGCCGTTGTCGCATTGGCACTGGTTTTTTGCATACGTCGGCGCTTCAGTTGCGCGTGGTTTGCTGGTGGGCGCCGGTGTATTTGTGGTCACAGTTTATTTTGGCCGGCCTGACTTTGCCTACCCGCTCTGGATCGTGCTTTTTGCCATTTTGGGAGCGGCCATGCTGGGCGCTTTGGGTGTAGTGGCTGGGCTGTGGTCTGACAAATTCGATCAGATGGCGGCGTTTCAAAACTTTGTCATCATGCCCATGACATTTTTAAGCGGCGTGTTTTATTCCATTCATTCGCTGCCCCCGTTTTGGCAGACCGTTAGCCATCTGAATCCGTTTTTCTACATGATTGATGGCTTCAGGTACGGCTTTTTTGGCGTGAGCGATGTGTCGCCTTGGCTCAGTTTGGGCATTGTGTCGGCTGCGTTACTTGTAGTGAGCGCTATTGCTGTCAACATGCTGCGAACTGGCTACAAAATCAGAAGCTGATGGCACCACGCTCACTCACTTCGTGTAGCTCTCTGCCCCTGAGGCCAGGTAAAGCCAGCTGCGCGGCCCATGCTTGAAAAAACATCACCTTGAGCGTACGACAGATAACAATATGACCAGCGAAGAACTCCAAACCATCATTTCCAGCGGCCTGCCGTGTGAGCACATTGAGCTGTCAGGTGACGGCCAGCATTGGTACGCGACGATCGTGTCCAATGCTTTTGAGGGCCAGCGCCTTATCCAGCGCCACCAAAAGGTGTATGCAACGCTGGGTGGCCGCATTCAAACCAACGAGGTGCATGCGCTGTCGATGAAAACCTATACGCCCGCTGAGTGGGCGGCCAACTCTTAAAGTTCAATTCCCAAGTCAAAGCCATGGACAAAATTCTCATCAAGGGCGGCAATGCGCTGAACGGAACCGTCACCATTTCAGGCGCAAAAAATGCAGCCCTGCCAGAGTTGTGTGCCGCGCTGCTGACGGCTGACACCGTCACGCTTGAAAACGTGCCCGGCCTGCAAGACGTGTCAACCATGCTGAAGCTGGTGCGCAACATGGGAGTAACGGCAGAACGCGATCCATCCATGCCAGGTACGGTGGTTCTCAACGCGGGTGCATTGAGCTCGCCCGAAGCACCCTATGAGCTCGTAAAAACCATGCGTGCATCTGTATTGGCGCTGGGCCCTTTGCTGGCGCGTTTTGGCGAGGCCACGGTGTCTTTGCCAGGCGGCTGTGCCATTGGCTCGCGCCCGGTCGATCAGCACATCAAGGGGTTGCAAGCGATGGGCGCCGAGATTGTGGTCGAGCACGGCTACATGATTGCCAAGCTCCCGGCAGGCCGCGCGCGCCTGAGGGGTTGCAGCATCACCACCGACATGGTGACTGTCACTGGCACTGAAAACTTTTTAATGGCCGCCACGCTTGCAGAGGGTGAAACCATTTTGGAGAACGCCGCCCAAGAGCCCGAGATTGGTGATCTTGCTGAAATGCTGATCAAAATGGGCGCGAAAATTGAAGGCCACGGCACACGGCGCATTCGTATTCAAGGCGTTGAACGCCTGCACGGCTGCACGCACCGAGTAGTTGCTGACCGAATTGAGGCCGGCACGTTCTTGTGTGCGGTAGCCGCCACCGGTGGCGACGTGAAGTTGCTCAATGGCCGTGCCGACCACCTGGATGCGGTCATTGACAAGCTGCGTGAAGCGGGCGCCACCATTACTTCGGGCGATGGCTACATTCAGGTGAAGTCGCACGGGCGGCTTAAAGCCCAGTCGTTTCGCACCACTGAATACCCGGGGTTCCCAACCGATATGCAGGCGCAGTTTTGCGCGTTGAATTGCGTCGCAGAAGGCGTCGGTACGATTACCGAAACCGTATTTGAGAATCGCATGATGCATATTCCAGAGCTGATGCGTCTGGGCGCTGACATTCGCTTGCATGGTCATTCGGCGACGATCCATGGCGTGAAGTTGCTTTCAGGTGCGCCAATGATGGCCACCGACCTGCGCGCCTCTGCGTCTTTGGTACTAGCAGCACTTGCGGCTGAGGGCGAAAGCGTCATTGATCGGATTTATCACATAGACCGCGGTTACCAGCACATTGAAAGTAAGTTGGGCGGGCTTGGTGCGCAAATTCGGCGTTTGTAGTTAAAATGCGCCAGCGCTTTTAGTGCTGCGCAATAGGAAATAAGGTGGATGAAAGCAGCGGCGATCTTCTGGCATCGCCGCTGACTTTTGCGCAGCTATCGCAATCGATAAACTCTAAAGCAGCGATCAGAAATTAAAACGTGCGCCGACTAAAGCACCGGTAAAACCGTCACCGCCGCGAAGTGCAACGTTTAAACCTGCGGTTTCGGTAAAAAAGTACGTGCCACCAAATTCTGCAACCGCGTCACCATCGCCGGAAGAACCGGTGATGTAGCGTAAATTCCCTTCTAATTCAAAAGAAGGTGCAACCATTCCACGTAAGCCTAAGCCTATCGTCGGATCCGACACATCGCCAAAGTTTGTATCAACTCGTGCGTAACCAAGCGTTGCAAAAAAAGCGGAGGCGTCAGAAAGATTCCAGCGGTAGCCAACGTCTACGAACGTCAGACCCAAGTCGCCGTTGTAGCGGCTGTAATCAAGTTTGCCGAAAAAGTTTTCGTTGAAAGCAACGCCGCCTGCAAGGTTAAGTCCGTCGCAGTCGCTTGAACAATCGGTGTCAAACTGCGTGTAACCCACGCGCAGCGTATTGAAACTTAGGTCTGCAGATTGAGCAGCGCCGCAAATAAAAGTGGCCGCAATCAGCGCTAATTTATTAATTTTGATAAGTAATTCCTTTTCTTGGATGCCACTCCACATTTCTGGAAGGCAAGTTAATATTGTTAATTGAGTTTTAGGTCTCATAATTACCGAGCACCGCA
>ENA-OFCX01000220-OFCX01000220.1-metagenomes-genome-assembly--contig:-NODE-220-length-32742-cov-4.088567_pt1 | contig 32742 bp, 44 predicted proteins | sample MGYA00153384_OFCX01 | MGnify analysis MGYA00153384
GAGTGAAGATCTGGTGGCATGCGCCGCTTCCGGTGTACCACGGGCCGGGAGTGTGGGAGGTGGTCATGTTCAACCCTCCTCTTCGCTCAAGAGCTTGCGGCCACACTCTTCCAAGGCGAACCAAGCCAGAGCATTGGCGACCATGTCGTAGTCTTCATGGCTGGGGTTGGCCAGCACGGCCATGGGGTCCGTGATGCGCTGATCGCGATGGACGCGCATAAAGACCATGAATCCAGCGAGCGTGGCTGATGACGTTTCACCCATGTCGCTGGCCGAGTCGGACAGAAGCGCGAGGATGGCGGAACGGTTACGACGGAAGAAAGCGGCCGCTTCCGTGTAGTAGCAGAAGCCGTTAAACCCACCGTCTGCACCGTGACGCGCAGCATCCTTGGCCGATTCTACGGCATCGGATCCGCCTCCAAGCTGACGCAGAACGCGACGGTCAAGGGAAGTGAGGGATGAGGGCAGTTTCGACATTGTAGGCTCCCTTAGAGCTAGGGCCGGGTCGGTCACCGGCGGGACATTTGTGATGGTATGGACTTGGCTAGACAGTGCAAGACAAAGTTTTGGGGCTGGCCTTGCGATGGATTCGCGTTGATGCCTGCGCACGTTCAGCACGCTCGGCTTGGCGGAGCGCTGTGAGGTGGCGAGACATTGAGTCAGCGGAGGTGAAGCGTGTTAGGGTTGGGACGGTGAACATGGGTTAGCCTTCCCGGACTTCAAAGGTGCAAGTATCAGCCGGGACGCAGACCTGACTCTCGTAGGACAACGGGCGATCTAAGACGACACATTCCCGGCCGTCCACCATGACGCGACGGACGACACGCATCGAGGCGGAGGAGCGGGTGAGGGTGGAGAGCAACGGACGGGCGAAGGTGGAGAGCATTGGGCGATCCTTGGCTGGTTATGTTGCATCATGGTGAGACGTCTACGAATGTCCAAACAATCTTTTCGGGCCTGGCCAGGATCAGCTAGACACGGCTGGTTATGCTATTTGTGAGCCAGAACACGCCTAGGTTATGCTAACAGGCGCTTACACTAGAAGTGGTGCAAGTGATGCGTAATTAGGCTAATGAGAATGAGTCGCATGTACTATAGGCCTATACAATGGCGCAGGATCGATGATCTACGGGATGGGCATGGTAGGTTATGGCAGGGATTGGAGCGCATTGGACGGGCACTGGACGTGGCTGGCTGGCAGGATGGTGGCTGATGGTGGGTGGACGGTGATTATGGATACTGATGGTGACTGATAGAGGCTGGGTTCCCGTCTCTCACATAGGCGAATGTCTCGCCAGCACCCCGCCCAGGCTTAACTCCTACCAAATTGGTCAACATATAACTGGCCATAGCCTAGCCGTATAGCTACGGTCATAAGTCCAGTAAAGACTAGGGCTGACAGCTGGACGCAATTAGTACACAAGTGCTGATATTCTAAGTCCTTTAGAATCCCCAATGTCCGATAAGGTTTATCGTGTAAAGTGGACCAGCGCAGCAGGTCGCCTTATATCAGTACGCGCGCACGCACTACTAGGAAACCCTCTAGGCCCCCCTGCCAGCTAGGCTAATCGTGTCGGTATTGCATAAGGTGATGGTGTAAGTGTGTCGATATGACGTGGTTATGGTAGGTTAGTGAACGATAGCTAACATGCCGAGGCTATGCTAGGCGGGTGCGAGGCTACGGCGACCGGGGGTGGGCACCTTCGCACGCCTGTTATATGATCCGGATACGCCCTTTAAATTTTCCCCCAAAACCGACCAGATCCGATCCTTTCAGTTGCCATCCGTCTAACCACTGCTATACATTACCCATCGCCAGCCCAAACCCGCGTATCGGCCCTCAGCCACCCGATCCCGCCCGCTGCCGACCTTGGCTAAGAGAGCCCTCCATGTCCCGAGTCCCCCGCACCGTCACCGGGAAGTTTGAGCTGAACTTCAGGTACAACACCGCGCCGCGCTACGCCATCGACATCCTGCCATTCGAAACAGACCTCGATCTTCGGCCCATTGAAGTCGATCGGGCCACCCATGACGCCGTGTCGCTTGGCTCCACCGTCTACGTCGAGAAAAGTCTGTTTGGCGTGAGCGCGCACCTGGCGGCCCAGTGACCGACCCTACCCAAACCGCCCAGGTCTTCCTCGTCGGCCACACTGACGCCCGTAATCGTCCGTCAGATGTCACCATCCAATACACCCGCATGGGCGACGGCGACCGCTACATGGAGTTCCACGCTGTAGACGGAGCGATGATCCTGATCGCCCACGCCCAAATCGCGGTCATCCGAATCGAGCCGACCCCATGACCCCCATCCTCGTAGCCCTCTACGTCATCATCGGCCTCTTCTACGCCCAGGAAGTCCTAGACGTCCGAGGTCCACCAGGCCCCGGCCTGATCCTGTCAACCGCCGCCATGCTGCTTGGGACCGCCATCGTCTGGCCGCTCCTGCTCATTGCGCGCTACCTCGATCGGTGCCGCTGGTGATCGCCGTCGACCTTATGGAGAGCGCTCTCATTTCCGTGGGCCTCCTCCTTGGAGGCTACAAGATGGGCGAGATTCTGAAGTCGTTTTATTGCTGGGCCAGGGCTCGCCGTAAATGAATGACCTCCTCCGCCATCGCTTGGTCGTATGGATCTCCCTCCTGGCCATCCTCGTCGCCATCACCCTAGCCGTACTGGTAATCTTCAAATGACCTACCGCGTCGAAATCGAAACCAAACCAATCAACCTCGACGATGACGGCAAGCGCTTTGCCCACACCAGGTCTCTGGACGACATCGCCTTCAATGAGCACGGCATGCTGGTGATCAATGACGCCGATGGCGGAGTCATGATGATGCCCGCCGCATGCCTGCTTTACGTCAGTATCAAGGAAGACAAATGACCTACCCACGCGGCAAGCACCCGGCCAAGGCGGCCGAGTTCCATCGCCTCTGCTTTGAATCCATCAGCCACCTGGCTCGCGGCGCCGATCCTGACCACTGGTACTATTCCATCGTCGGCTCGTTTGGCGACACCATGGATGACGACTGGTGCATCCGCGAGATGTCCCGATGGATCGAGTGCCAAGACCTCGGCCAAGACTATTCCTCTGACTTCACCATCCTTGTCCAGGCGGAACCATCATGACCTACCCCCACACCCGAACCTCCCTTAGCCTGAACGGTGTCCCTAACCACCAATTCGGCTCCTACGCCTACTCCCGCGCCGAGGTGCTGCTGACGCTGCATAACGGCACCCAGATCCGCGTCCACTGCACCTCGGAGTCGTCAGCCACGGAGCTGATGACCGACTGCATTCAGGCCCGTCGCGGTCGCTGCCTGACCAAGCCTCACTTCAACGGCACTGACCTGCACGGTGACGATATCCACCGCGTCGAAGCGAGCGTGGTCTAATGAGGCGCTTTTACCAAGCTGTCGCCTTGATCGCCCACATGGCCTTAGCTGCTGGATTCTGGGCGCATACCACGACCGACCTGCCGTCAATTGGCCTTGGCGCGACCGTCCTTTCGATCCTATTTATCTTTCACTGTCACCACCTGGCGGATTCCTAATGGCACGTCCCAAGCCCCCCACTCCCGAAGTGTTCCTGTCCGATGAGTTGACCGATTCAACGACGACAGTCGCCGGCCCGCTGCGTTATAACCCGCCGCGCTCTCACCTGGACGAATCGGCCCTGAGCGCCCGCATCACCGCCATGTCCGCGCTCATCACGTCCCTGACCGCCCTGAGCGATCCGAACCTGGCCAAGGAGCGCCTGGCCCTGCTGCGGCTGGCCATTGCCAAGGCGGAGTCCTGGCTGTGACCATGTCGCTAGACGACGAACACCTGCATCGCCAAGGCTTCCCGTGGGCGATCTCAATGCAGTGGACCACGGCCAAGGACTTCAAGCGCGCGATTCTTTATTTCCATACCATCCCGACCGAGGCCGAGCTGAACAGCGAGCTAGCAAAGATCGGCAAAGCGGTCATCAAGGACTTCGCATGAACCTCCCCTACGCCCTCCGTGACGTGCTGACCGACCACCCCATCCGCGCTGCCGAGGACGACGATCTCTGGGCGACGTTGCAGTTTCTGCAACAGTTGATGGCTGACGTCCGTGCCGAGCAGGAGCGGCGCCGGATTGGGCGGACGCACGCATGACGGTCATTCACACCGTCATTGCTTCCATCGGCGGCGAATCATTTACCGTAATCGGCCGGGACCCAGAAGTCCCCGGCTGGTCGCACGGTGAGGTCTGGTTTGATAATCTGACCGACGCGGAGCGCCATGCCGCCGAGTCCAGTGAACGAGACAAAGGCGTGAGTCTGCTGGCATTGCTCAAGCCGGGCCACTGGGAGCACGCATGACGGTCCTTCTTAAGATATCCTTTTTCCCCAAGACCAATTCCTACGACGCTGAGGCCGACTGCGGCGACGGCACCAAGTTCCGGAGCGTTGGGTCTAGCACGGCCAGGGAAGCCGCCGTCAAGGTGATCGAATACCTTGAGATGCGCACGGTCGAGAAGTCAGGGGTCTACCTAGCCCAGGTGTCTCTCGTAGATGCGACTTAGTCACCGGCCGTTTACTTATCGCCATCCCGCGTTAGTCTAACCCCTGTGAGTAATCTCCCAGCCAAGGCCGAGCGTCAAGAAGCGGCGATCGACCGTCTCCTGAAAGACATCTCGCGCCACGCCCGAGTCCGTCGCCGCATCAGTGGCCGCTACAACAACCTCCAATTGTTCAGCGACATCGAGAGCCCAGACGGCGAGACCTGTTCCCGTTCCAGGCGGGCCTGGTCTGACACGCCCGATGTCCAGCTCCTCCTGGAACGTGAGCGTCGGTACGTGGCGATGCAGTTCGACCTCGTCAGCGCCCGCTCGGCCGTGAACGATGCAGAGCTGGACCCCAAGGAACGGGTCGACGCCTTCATGGCCCTGTCGCGTTACGAGGCCCAGGCCACCAAGGAGTTGGAGGCCATGAACGCCGCTCTCGTGGCGATGCGTAAGGACGACGGCCAGAACGCCCAGGTGATTGCCGGTATCGCGGCGAAGATGGCAGACATGGCCCAGAAGTGGCGGATGCACGAGGATCGTAACGGCGGCGGCATGGACAATCTGACGGACGCGGACCTTGCCTAAGCTTACCGCCGCTCAGAAGGCGTCCGTCCTGGCGCAACGCGCTGCCCGTGACCCCCTCTTTCACTTCCGTCCCAGCCCGACGCAGCAGAAGTTTCTCGATAGCGACGCCTATTACCGCATGGTAACGGGCGGCACGAGGTCGGGCAAGACCACGGCCTCGATCTACGACCTATCCCTGGTCGTTCGCGGCAAGCATCCCACCAAGCCGTGGCAGGGTCCGGTCAACGCGATCGTCTTCTGCGTCTCTCGCCAGAACGCCTCGATGGTCGTGCAGGAAAAGCTTCTGCGCCATTCGCAGCTTCCCGGCAAGATCGGTGAGTACCCGATGATCCCGCCGTGGGAGATTGAGTCGACGGGCCTGGTCAAGGTCGCCGGCATCAAGGTGTCCCAGTGCGTCTCGCTCAAGAACGGCTCGACGATCCACTTTTCATGGTCGGACGTGGACGATACCTGGAAGCGTATCCAGGGCGCCAAGATCCAGTACGTCTACATCGACGAGAACGCCGGCAATAAGGAGCTGCTCAAGCAGTGCCGCGCCCGTGTGCTTGACTCTCAGCATCCCGGCACCTGGCACGGTTGCATCACCTGGGGCGGTCACGGTACGGAAATCAACGAGGCGTTTGAAGACTTCCGCCGTCGCTGCCTGGACGCCGAGGACAAGGATCATCAACTCTTCCAGATCCTCCCTGGCGAAACCGGTGCTGTCACCTCGGACGCCTTGGAGCGCTTCAAGAAGACCCTGAGCGAGGACGAACAGAAGGTCTACATCACGGCCGAGGAAACGTCGTCCAACACGGTCCTGATCTACGGCAAGCAGTTCGACGATGATCGGCACATCCTGGACACGGACTATGAGCCTGGGCCGGATGACAACATCTGGGTCGGCCTTGATCCTGGTGGCGCTGGCAAGGCGTCCCACCCCACGGGCATTGGCTTCTTCGTCATCAAGCCCAACGCGCCCCTCCACGGCGAGATGACGCAGGTCATCGTGGCGGATTACATCGAAACCAAGCGGCTGACCATTGACCAGAACTTGGCGATCATCCGTGGCTGGCTGAAGGGCCGTACCCTAGAGGGCTTCGTCGTCGACCCGGCCGTGACCAAGTCGGACCCCTACGGCAAGTCCCTGGAAACGACCATCCATGAAGTGGTGCGCGAGATGGGCATCGAGTCGTACCGGGGCATCCTGCATGGCAACAACCGGCACTGGGACGGCATCGTCAACGTCCAGCGGTACCTCTGCCCGGTCATGGAGCACGCCGAGCATCCGCCCATGCTGGTCTTCAACCCCCGCTGCAAGCTGGCTATTCAGGAGATCAAGGCGTACCGCGGCAAGCTAGAGACGCGCTTCACGGGCGAGGGCGGCGTGGTCAAGAAGTTCGATGAGTTCCCTGACGTGGCTCGCTACGTACTGTCTAAGACACCGTATTACTGCAAGCGGCGCCCGAATCGCATGGCCGATGAGCTGCCTGCCCAGGCCCTTGCCACCCTCACCCCCGATCAGCATGAGCACGAAGCCCGTCTGCGCGCCTCGGCCACCCGTCTTCGCCAGATCCTTCCTGGCCGGACCCCTGGAATCGGCACCGGGACGCTTCTCTGGGGCTAGAGTGTCTCGCACTTGATAGTTTTCAGCCGTTTACTAATATGCGGACGTGCTTGAACCGCAACCGTCAAAGGCAGCTCTTAGCTTAGCCACCACGACTACCCTGAACGCCGTCATCCGCGCGTCCAACACCACGGGCGGCACGAAGAACAGCGGCGTCATCATCGACGACAGCAACAACGTCACGGGCGTGGCGGCGCTGACTCTTTCTGGGATTCTGAGCGGCACAGACATCCGCTCCCTTAGCGGTGCCACTCTCGGTGCGCGCATTTATACCAGCGGCTCAGACGGCGTAATCGACGCAGCTAGCGGCAGCCTACTCCTGCAAGCCGGCAGCGGCACTAAAGTGACGATCGCCAACACGATGGTCACAGTGGCCGCGTCAGGCGGCCTAACCGTCTCCGCCGGCACCACGGCGGTCCAGGCGCTGACGGCAACGGGGTCGGTGGCCGTAAGCGGTACCGCTGGCTCCAATCGCCTGGTGCGCTTGCAAACCAGTGGCGTGGTGCGGTGGGACATGGCGGTTGGCGCCGGCGCCGAATCCGGCGCCAACGCAGGCAGCGCCTGGTCACTCAGTGCCTACACGGATGCGGGCGCCTACATCGACGACCCCATCAACGTGGCTCGCGCGGCGGGCGGCGCGATTGGAATTGCGCGGCCTACGTTTATTACCCCCGCCACCGGCACCACCCTCACCATCGCCAGCACTAACGCGACGGCGCTTTCGTGCGCGGGCGGGGCGAGCTTCGCGGCTACGGTAACCGGCACCGGCGTAACGCTCAACGGAACCGGCTTCACCCAGATTTCCACCGCCTTCTCGACATCGTATCGGAACACGACCAACACGGCCGGGTTCGACATTGGCTTGCTGGCGGGGTCCGGCGATGCGACGGCGTATCTCTACCAGCGCCACAACGCCAGCATTCTGTGCTTTACGAATAACGCGCTCCTGTTGTCCATGACCGCCTCGGGCCTGGAAGTGGCCAGCGGCAAGACACTCAAGCTCGGCAACACCTACGTCGCGGGCGCCCCCGGCGCGACCACCGGCACGATCACGATCCAAGACGCAGCCGGCACCACCTACCGCATCCCCGTGCTGGTCTAACCCATGCCTAAAATCGTCACCCACGCCCGCAATATCACCGCCGCCACCGACCAGTGGGAAACGGTCCAGGCCGTCGCTGACATCGGCATGTCTGCAACCTACCATCGTCGCTTGGTCACCCGTGACGGCGCGAATGCGATCGTCGGCACGCCCGGCCCGTGGGTCGGCACCACCGTCCTGTGGGCTGACCTGCCCGCGAATATCAGAAACGCTTTCGTTCTGTCCAATGGCCACGGAGATACCCTGTGATCGACCCCGCCCATCTCCGCAACGTCCTTGCCCTCGCCAGCGATCACCTGCGCGGCGTGGCGCTGCCGGCACAAGATCCCGAAGTGATGGCCGGCGTGTGGGGGCAGATCGCGGCGCTGCATCGGGAGATGAAGGCGCTGGAAGAAGCGGCCAAGTCGGAAGCCGACGTGCGGCCATGACCGACGAACGCCGCTACACCCCCGGTGGGATCAGCCTCGACGAGCGCCTGTCGATTATCGACGAGAAGCTCGACAAGATTCTCGACCTGTACACCAGCGTCGACAAGCGCGTGTCCTTGATCGAGTCCAAAATCGATCTGCACGACAAGATCCTCATGGGCGTGTGCGGTGCGGTTGGCGTCGCTGTCCTGACCGCTGTTCTGACGCTGGTGATTAAATGATCTACTTGATCCTTGGTGCCCTGGCCGTCCTCGCCCTCTTCGCTGCCGTGGCGGCTGGCATCTGGCTTGGCTATCGCGCTGGCCTGCGCACCGGTCGCACTGACGCGGTCTTACGCCTGGTTGCGTCCAACGACGCCGAGTGCGCCGTCGCTGCGCATTACATCGTCGCTGACCTGGCTGCCGAAGCGAAGACGCAGCGGATTGTGCGGGGGAAGCCGTGAACTGGATTCGTCGTTTCTGGCGCGGCGTGGTCAAGCGCGAATTACTTGTGCTCATCGTGGCGCTGATCCTGTTGTGCCTGGCCTTGGCTGGGTGCGCCATCCCGGTGCGCAACGAGAACAATGATAAGCCGCTGCTTGTGGCAGCTACCGGAGTCTCAGTCCCGCAGGCTGACGGCTCGGTGTCGCACAACCCGGCCCTGCCCCAGCCCAGCGAAGGTGAGTACAAGCCAGGCAGTCAGATTAATTGGATGCTGATGATTCAGGTCACTGCCGGCCTACTGCTTGGCACCACCGGAGTCGGCGCTGTCTCAAAGATTCGCACCCTCACCGCCGCTGTACGCGACTCGACCGCGTTTGGCGAGGACATGGAACGCGCCGAGACGGACGAAGATGTCTCAGCCGTGAAGGCCAAGAACGCCGCCCGCCAAGCCAGTAACAACACCTTTAAGACCATTGCAAAAGTTAGGGGCAAAGCCTAATGTCCGACGCATCTGCATCGGTTGACCTTGTCGACCGGCCGCTAGCCACGCTTGCGCTGACAGTAACCGAGAAGCAATACGCGCTTACCTCGACCTTGGCATCGGCCGGGAAACGCAAGGTGACACTGATCTGTGACACTGAGTGGCTGTACGCCGCGATTGCCGGCGGGCCATACTTCTTGGTGCCGGCCAAGTATCCCGTGTCGATTCTGGTGAACACGGTGTCGCAGTCAGTGTTCGCTAAGGTAGTGACCACCAACGGCACGCTGTACCTGCTGCCGCAAGTGATTGCGATTCTGTAAGATGCCAGCATTTGGATTTTACGGCGGGCTTGGCTTCGGCGCGTTTGACAACCTGCTGCCGAAAGATCACGTTCACACGTTCATCAATCGCGGCGGGCAAATTGGCTTTGGCCCGTACCCAATTGTTACGGCGTCAGGCCTGACAGGTCCTCTGACGATTCGTACGCAAACATTCACTGTTTTCTTGATTGACGTAACGGTTCGGGGGATTTAACGTGCCTGTTGACTTTCCGGCCGGGGTACTGGCCACTGATCCGAGCTTCCTTCTGGGCGCCAACGCCACTGACCCGGCCAAGGCTGCGATCACGGCGGCTGGACTGACGATGATTGCCGCTGCATCTGCCGCCGCTCAGCGCACGGCCTTGGCGCTCGATGGCCGGGCTATCGTCAAGACCAATTACATTGCCATCACTGACCCCGGCGTTGGTACTGACAATACGCTGGGCTATGCGGCTGGCAGTGAGTGGCTGAACACCGCAACGCTGACGATCTTCGTTTGTCTCGATGCGGCAACCGGCGCGTCTGTGTGGCGCCGTCGCTCCGCCGATGTCCAGGTATTCACCGCTAGCGGAACGTGGACCAAGCCTGCCGGCGTAACGTCAACCTCGCGCTCGCGCGGCCTTGTGATTGGCGGCGGCGGTGGCGGTGGATCTGGTCGCAGGGGCGCGGCAGCCAGCGTGCGTTGTGGCGGCGGCGCTGCGAGCGGGTCTGCGGCTAGCGACTTTGACTTGCCCACTTCGTTCCTCGGCGCGACAGAAACCGTGACTGTTGGGGCTGGCAACACGGGTGGCGCGGCGATCGCGGTGGCCGACACCAGCGGCGCCAGCGGTACCGCAGGCGGAACGACGACATTCGGCGGCATTGCTCGCGCGCAGGGCGGTAACCCCGGCAGCGGCGGCACTAACGCCACCGGCTCTGGCGGCACGACTAATCAGAATCACGGTAAGTTCGCTCCTGCCGGCGGCGCATCTGCGTCGACTACAGGCGCCGCTGGTTCGGCCGGTGGCCCTTCGCCGCTCGGCGGATCGGCTGGCGGATCGGCGGGCGGCATTACCACTGGCGATGTGGCGGCGGCGGGCGGCGTTGGTGGCAATCGGCCAGCCGGAATCGTTGCATCAGGCGGAGGAACGGCCGGCGCTGTCAGTGCCGCTGGTGGCGTGGGCACCTCAGCAACGGCCAACATCCCCGAGGGCGGCGCTGGCGGTGGCGGCGGCGGCGCGAGCACCACGACCAACGCTGGCGCTGGCGGGAACGGCGGCCTGTATGGCGGCGGCGGTGGTGGCGGTGGCGCTGCGGTCAACGCGGTCGGTAACTCTGGCGCTGGCGGCAATGGGGCCAACGGCATTTGCGTCGTCATTACGGAGTAATCAATGCGTACAGCACTCATCAAATCAGGCGTCGTTGAAAACATCTGCGTAGCCGGCGACGAACGCTGGCGCGCTCAAGTCCTGGCCGATGGGTACGAAATCCTCGACCTGGCCGACGAGGATCATATCGGACCAGGGTGGATTCGTAACGCTAAAGACTTCAAGCCCGAGGGCTGGACCGACGAGGTTCCGCCAGGAATGCTCCGGCGTATGTGGCGCTTTACCGAACGGATGCTGGGCCTGTGATTTCTTTTCTTCGCTTCATTAGGGAGACTTCGTGGTAGACAGCACTCAGGGATCGAGCCGCGAGGCCAACGACATTGCCGGCAAGATCCTGCTCAAGCGGGTCAAGGCTGCCAAGCGCGCGAAGAAGCGGTTTGACGAGATGGGTAAGGAAGTGTGGCGTTACGGCTACTCGACGGACTACAACTTCGAATACCAGAACATGCCCAACACGCACTTCAAAGCGAAGGTCAGTAAGACCACTGAAGCGATTCAGATCATGGTGCCGATGCTGATGCCGCCGAATCCGTCGCGTCGGGTTGCGCCGCGTCCGTGGGATACGCCGGAAGTGTCGGCCCGTTGCAAGCGTCGCAGCGAGTACATTAATTATACCCCGAAGAAGACCGACCTGGCCCTGCATGGTCGCCGCGTCGGTACCGATGCGATCATCTTTGGCCGTGGCGTGGCGTGGACCGGCATTCATCCCCGCAAGGGACTGATCTGTTCCGAGTGGGACAGCGTCCGCAATCTCTTGGTCGACCCGAACGCCAAGACCTGGGAGCAGGTGACGTGGGTCGCCCGTGAGCGGTACCGTCCCAAGTTTGAAGTCATGGACGAAGTGCGCGAGATTGAAGGCGCGGCTGCGTTGGTGCGCGAGACCCGGTCATCGGCCAAGCGGCCAAGTGATGAGGGCGGCAAGTACGACTTCGAGGCACGCGACACTAACGCCGAGTGCATCCGCTATTACGAGATGTACACCCGCGTTGGCGTCCATAATGACCAGGGCGGGCTCGATTGGCTGCGCGCCAAGGCAAAGGGCACCGGACTGCCCACTGACGACAAGACCATGGCTGAAGCGGCCATGGAGATCGAGGAATCGCCGCGCAAGTACCTGATCACCGATGACGGCAAGATCATTGCCGAGATGGACTGGGAAGTGCCATACTTCCATCCCAAGTTCGATTCGTGGCCATGCACGCCGCTGGACTTCTATCCCAATCCCGAGTCGATTTGGCCAGTCTCGCCGCTTGAGGCCGGACTTGGCTACCAGCGCGCGATGAATTACATCTGCACCGTGATGATGGGCCGGGTCAAGTTCTCGTTCCGCACCATGATGGCGATCGTCAAGCAGAACCGCAACGGCCCGTCTGACGACGATAAGTTCAAGGTCCTTGAGGGTCCGGACGTCAACGCGCTGCAGATCGACGTCCAGGGCGACACGGCGAAGATCCAGGACTTCTTCCAGCAACTCAACTGGTCGAACGACTACATCCCGGCGGCTATCTCGGCCTTCCAGTTCTTTGAGACGCTGTTTGAGAAGGCGACTGGCCTGTACGCCATCCTCTACTCAGGCGAGGGTCAGACTCAGTCCCGCACCGCACAGGATGCGTCGATCAAGGACCGTAATAGCCGCAACCGTATCGAGGACCTGCGTGACCAGGTGGCGCGCTTCCACGCCGAGATCGCCCGTAAGGAGAACTTCGCGGCTGGCTTCCTGCTTCAGCCTGAGCGGGACATTGCTCCCCTCATGGGACCGGAAGCTGCCATGCAGTGGGGCACGCTGGTACCTGAAGAGGCTAAGACCTTTGAGGGCATGGCCATGATGTTCATGCAGAACGGCATGGACCTGGAATCGGCGGCGATGCAGGCCCAGCAACTGCTGCCGTTCGCTTACTCGATCGATGACCTGGCCGAGGAATCGGACTGCGACATTGAAGTCGCCAGTGCCCGTCGCCATGACTTGGATCAGCAGCTCGACGCGATGAAGGAACTGTGGAACCAGAACGGGACGGTCATGCTTCAGAGCATCGATCCGATCGAAAAGGCTGAGGGCTACCGCCAGCTTGCTGAGTACAACAAGCTCCTCGGGCTGAATGACGCCGCCAATCGTCTCCAGGCCTTGGCTGACCACTTCGAACAGATCGGCATGCTGCCCCCTCCGATGCCCGCTGGCCCGCCTCCCGCTGTTGCTTAATGTCTAACCAATGTTAGCGTTACCTCACATATGAGAGCCAGGCGCGAAACACGGATGCGGAACGGTGAGTTGGTGTACTGCCTGGACGGCGAGGAAGTCAGCCACAAGGCGTTCCACGCTGACTGGCACGTCAAGCCGCCGGACTACAGCAAGGGCGAGTGCCCGTCCGTCCGTCCCGACATGGGCGACTTCTCAGGCGAACGAGACCGACTGACGGGCCAACGCGGGCGCTACATGCCGCAACTGGCCAAGTTCCGTGGCGATAAGTCTGCCGTCTTCGAACACGTCAACGACGCGGTCCAGGTTGCGACCGATCGCGGCCTTGACGTGGTCAAAGGCTAACTCACGTACGTCCCGTCTCTCTCACTATAGACAAAGAAAGCTCACAGAATACAATGCCCGATAGCACCGACTCGCCAGTTGACGCGGATACCGTTGACACTGCCCCAGTGGTAGATGTTGCCGAACCGACGGAAACGGCAGCGCCAGAGCAGGAATCCACCTCGGTGGACAATTCACGCTCGGAAGCCAGCGCCGGATCTTTGCCAACCGATAACGCGCAGACCAATGTTTCGTCAGCTACAGGGGAGACGCTTCCGCAGTTGAAGCCCGAGGAACTTAAACAGCTCCTCAACCTCAAATCTCTGTATGGCCGACAAGCCCAAGAACTGGGCCAGTCTCGTAAGCAGTTGGAAGCCTACCAAGGCCTCCCCTCGCCCGATGAGATCCGTTCCACCCTAGAGCAGCGTCAGCGAGAAGCTGAAGTCCAAAAGCTCCAGGCGTGGCATCCGAAGCACCCCGAGCACCAGCAGGCGATGAGCCGACTGGAAAAGGTTCGTCATTTCAGTGTCGCAGTGGCGGCGAATGCGAACGTGCCCGGCCTGACGCCGGAACAGCATGAAGACATTAAAGCACGCACGGCCTCGGCCCTTGGCGTCTCTAATGAGGACATTCAGTTCCACAATCAGTGGGTGCAGCACGGCGAAAGCGTGCGCCAGGAGTTTGCCCGTGACCCAGAGGGGTTTATCGAGCAGCGCGTCCAGGCTCGGGTCGAGAACGCGATCCAACAGGCCTTTGCCCAGTTCGAACAGTTCCAGAGCACCCGCTCTACGGCTCAAAGCTTCCTTGCAGAAAATGGCAAGTTGCTTGAGACGAACCGCGACCGCTTCCTGGAACTGATGCCCCAACTGGGGCGTGAGGGCGCACTTCAGGTGATTCGCTTGGAGGAAGATAACAAGAATCTGCGCGGCAACATCGGCAAGGCTACCCAGGTCCAGGCCCAGGCTCAGGCACAGCAGTCAGCTTTACAGCAGCGTTCACGGATCTCGCGCGACGGAGTCTCGACTCCCACCGTTCAGGACCCGCTCGCCGCTGGCAAGGCCAAGGGACTCAAAGGCGATGCCCTCATTCAATACATTCAGAAGAACACGAAACGCTAAGGATTCACCATGCCTACCGGCTCTACCCCCGCTATTAACTACTCGCCCCTTGTTGACGAAACCACGACCCAGAAGTTCATGCGCGGCGCTTGGGATGACACCAAGAAGGTCCGCTACCTGCTCGAAAAGATGGAACAGAGCGGCAACATCCAGAACGACGGCGAAGGCACTTTCCACGAACAGAAGATCTGTGTCGGTGAGTTCCAGGCTTCCGAGCGTGCGGATCTCGCGGCGCGTAACTTCTCGCGTAAGCAGCACTACATCACCATCCGTGCGCCTTGGGGCTTCATGGATATGACCGACGTGCTGTCGGATCGTGATCTGGCTCTGAACAAGGGCGAGTCTGCCAAAGTCAAGCTCGCGCAGGGTCGCCTGACCCGTATGGGCAAGGACTTCAAGAAGGTCATCAGCAACCGCCTTCTCACCCGTAATCGCAGCGCCAACGTGGTCTTTGGCCAGGCTGCCGCGACGATCGCCGCCGGTGCGGATGAGCCGATCAACGGCCTGCCGACTCTGTTTGGCTACGGCTCGGCCGCCATCGGTTATAGCGCCGTCTCCGGCACGACTGGCGTCGCCATTGTTGACGCTGACCGTGAAGCGACCCCGAACACCAGCTACTTTGGTCAGAGCACCCTTCCCGGTGGCCTGGTCGGCGTAGACAACGCGATCACTGAAGCGTTCAGCCCGGTGATTGGCAACTGGTCGTCCAGCACCTTTGATACCGCTGCCGCCTCCAGTCTGTGGAGCGTCAATTGCATCAACTTCCTGGACTACATGAACCAGCGCCTGTCGCGTTCCAGCGACATGGAAGATCAGCCGGACATCGGCACCACCACCCAGGTCATGTACCTGGGCATGAAGCAGCGTCTCCAGTCGATTCAGCGCTTGCTGATCGATGACACCCCCAAGAGCCCGAACGCCGGTATGTACCCCCGCCGGTTCATCCCCTACGAGCAGCTCAACGTCTCGTGGGACGAAGATTGCCCGGCCAACGTCATCTACCTGAACAACACCAACAAGATGTTCTTCAAGACTGTTGCCATCCCGTCGGCCGGCCATTCGGAAGGCGCTGGCGCTGAAGGCGATGCGGGCGAGATGTTCAAGGTCACTCAGGCGCACTCGATCGAACAGGGTGGTCATCTGACCGCTATCCAGTTCATCGCGCAGCTGGTGTGCGACCCCCGTTATCAGGGCGCTGGCTTCAACTTCGCCTGATCGAAGTTGGATGACCGCCTGGGCGCCCATGGCCCAGGTTTCCTCTTTTACTCACTACCAATCAAGGAATCTCTCTCATGGCTTACGATGTTATTCAGACTCTCCCGATCGGGTCCTTTTCGACCAATACGTACTTCACCAACGCGGTGGGTACCCGTATCATCCAGGGCGGCGTGGTCTATCGCCTTATGCGCGTCGGCGCGTCGGCCATTCCGGCCGCTGCCAACGTCTTCGTGAAGTTCCAGACCGGCTCGGCCCTCCTGTGGGTTGTTGACGCGGTTGCTGGCGCTGCTGCCCCCGCTGGCACCGTCGCCGGCATCCCGCAGCTTCCCGCTGGCGTCACCGCTGCCCCTGCCAACGCCTTCCTGTGGGTTGCCCGTAAGGGTCGCGTCACTGGTACGACCGTCGCGGCAGTCGCCGCTGGCGTGGCTTTGGCGACTCACGGCGCGGCTGGCGGCGTCGACGACCTGACCGTGACCTTCGATACCCTGGTGGCCCGTGCGCCTGATGCGATCGGCAGCGCCACGACTGGTACGCTGGTTCTCTGGCTTGAGTAATTCGCACCGCGCTTAGCGCTGGTTGCCGGTGTGGGTGAGCGACCCCACCGCCCTGACGGGAAAGATGGGTTGCTCGTAATTTACTGAAGGAAGCTGATGGACGAATACGCCAAGATCGGACAGACGTTCTACACCGAGTTCCCTTACCGGAGCGGCGGGGTCAACGTTACTGGACTTGTGGACGCATCGTTCACCAAGCAACTGGCCAAGAACGGCGTTGGCAATCAGTCAACGACCGGGATCACGATTTCGGAAGTAGACGCGACCAACAACCCTGGGCTCTACGGTATCACGGTGTCTGGCACGACGGGCTTCCCGACTACGACCGGCGCCTACGCGCTCATCGTCTTCCGGACCTCCGTGCCTGATGATCGCTGGGATGGGACGATCCGCGTGACCAGTGACGGCACTGGCGCGGGGACCTGGGGCTCGGCGGTATTCACAGCGGCTGCCACCAATGGGCGCATCTATGACGGCTCGGCTCCCATCGCGGGCGCTACGGTTCGCATTCTCAATTCCAGCAACGTCATCCTCTTTCAGACGCTCTCTGGCGCGACGGGCCTCTATGGGCCTATCTACCCCCCGGCTGACGGGACGTACACCATCAACGCCAGCAAGTCCGGCTACACGATTTCCACGGGCACGATCACCGTCTCGTCCAGCGTCGCCACTGGGCCCGGTACAGACATCACCCTGACCGCCGTCAGCACCACGTCGAGCTTCCTGGCGTCGAACCTGTGGGCGTACGCTGGCCGGATGATGCGCGATCGCAACGGCACCAAGGCCGACCAAGAGAAGCGCGAGGCGGCGGACGACGCGCTTGAGATGATCTCGCTCGATAAGAAGTGGCCGAAATACCACCAGCTTGGCGAGGTGAAACTGAACGCTGCGTACAGCACTGGTACGATCGCCATTACAGCGGCGTCCACCACCGTGACGCTGACCACCGGCGTATGGCCAACCTGGGCCGCCAATGGCAATCTAGTCATCAACGGCCAGCTCTATCGCATCTCGACCCGTGATAGCAATACCGTCCTGACGCTGGCAACGGCATGGGGCCAGGCGGCTATTACTGCCCAGACCTACACCTTGGCGCAGCATGCCTATGCGCTGCCGTCCGACCTTCAGCGTCTGGACCAGGTCCTGTTCGACCGCTCATGGGTGTGGGGCGATGCGCCGCTGTCGAATGCTTATCTGCAAATGATGCGCGCTGGCGTGCAGCATGGCGCCGGGCGTGCGGCTGGCTGGTCTATCGCAGACGACAAGATCTGGTTCTGGCCGTGGCCGACCGAAGCGATCACGGTTAATCTGCTGTACTACCGTCGCCCGGCCAAGCTGGTCACTGGCACGGACGTGGCGGACTGGGATAGCATGCACGAAGTCTTGCTGCGGCGGGCGATCGATTACCAGTGCAGCCTGCGTGGCGACTGCGTAGCCGGTACGCCAGAGCAAACCAAGGCCGCGTACACCGCTGCCCTGGATAGCGCCTTCTCGGCCGACAAGACCCCGGTCTCGCGCGATCTGGGCGCCACTACCTACAGCCTCTCGCGGCCCTTCCGTGGCTCGACGATCTCAGGATGAGTGAAGCCACGAAATGGGGCGGCGTCCGCGATGACGTCTCGGAAGTCGCTTACGGAGACGGCGAGGGCCTGGGCAGTGCCTCGCGCGGCATGTCGTTCTACGTCCAGGGTGAACTGCGGCGGCGTCCTGGGCTGACCTTCTTGGCGGCGCATGGCGGCACTGCCCTCGGTACGTTCAGCAGCCCGGTTGCCGGATCATGGATGCTGGTCTTTAAGACGAACGGCGAACTAAAGAGCGTGGCACTGTGACTGTCCTTAAGACCGGCCTGAAGGCTGACCGCCCTGCCATCTTTTCGACCATCAATGGTCGTATCTATTTGACCAATGACTTCGACCGCATCCAGGCATGGGACGGCGTCTGGTCAGCCACGCGCGATGCGGGCATAGCGGCACCGGCAGCGGTCATTGGCGCTGGCTCTCAGGCGGCAGGCAACGTCACCCTGGGCGTCCATCTGGTGCGCTATCGGTACACGGACTCAACCAGTCCCGGTGGTGCGTATCGCTCCAACCCGTCCACCGCGCTGTCGGTCACCATCGCCACCACCACCAAGCAGATCACCTTTTCGGTCGGCGCGTCAGCGACTGACATCATTCGTTCCACCGACGTCAAGTGCGACACTATTCAAATCGAAGCGACAGCAGCGGGCGGCACGAATTACTACGTTGTCGGGACGGTACTGAACGCGGGCGTCACCTCCTATGTTTACAACGTCTCGGACACGGTCCTGGCGGCAGGCGAGCTGACCTCGCTCTATGACGACTTTGGCCATGAGCAGCCACCGGCCGGGGCGATCCTGACCGAGTGTCGCAATTACGCCTTTCTGGGCGGCGCGCATGCCCGTGCGGTGACTGTTGGTGTCACCAGCGCCGGGGTCACAGTCACCAGTGCCGCCGCCCTCTCGACGCTGTGGGTCGGACGGCTTATTCGCATCGGCAGCGAGGCGACGCAGTACCTGATTACCGCCGCAGCCAGCGCATCGAGCGTGACCATCAGCCCGGCCTATGTCGGCACCACGAACGCCAGCGCCTCGGCTATGGTCTACGCCAAGAACCCGAACCGGATCTACTGGTCCAAGGCCGGCTTCCCCGAATCGTTCAAGGCCGCATCACGGGTGCGCGACGTCCTGAACGGTCGCGGCGATCGGCTGGTAGCGATGACGGACTTCCTGGGCGATCTTTACCTGCTTGGTACGCGCTCGATCCAGCGGCTGGTCTTTGTTGATGACCCCCTCACTGGCGAGTTGAACACGATCGCTGGCGAGTTTGGCGTCTGGACCCAGCGCTGTCTGTACGGCCTGGATGGTGCCCTCTTTGGCTGGGGCGCGAATGGGGTATGGATGATGACCGGCGGACGTCCGCGCTGGATCAGCAAGCCCATTGACCGCACCGTCGCGGCCCTGGTCGACACGACCAAGTCCGACCAGTTCCACGCCACCTACGACCCCAAGGAAAAGGTCCTGCGCTGGCATTTCGTGGCGACTGGCGACGTGAACCCGAAGCACTCACTGGCGTACGACCTTCAGGGCGAGCGCTGGTGTATCGACCAGTGGCGCCAGGGCCTCGACGCCGGGGTGACGGTCGCCAATGCCAATGGCACGTTGCGTCTGGCCGTGGCTGACAGCGCCAATGGACGGGCGTGGTACAGCGAGGGCGCCGCTGACGGCGTACCGGCCAGTTCCAGCGGTGACTACACGGTCGGCGGCTCGTCGACTACGACTGTCATCCAGGTGACCGGATCGAGCCTGCCAACTGGCGCCGGAACGGACCTGGCCGGCACGGTCCTGTACGATGTGACCAGCGCCCAAGAGCGCCTGGTGTCCAGCAATACTGTGAGCGCCATCACCTTGTCGACCGCGCTGAGTGCGGCGCCGGCCATTGGCTCATCGGTCTACGTCGGCGCGATCCCCTGTGTGGTGCAAAGCGACTGGCATGTCTTTGACGGCCAGGAAGAGAAGACGCGGCCCCCTGCCCTGTGGCTGAAGTTCGTGCCGCAAACGGCCGGGACGTTGCGCATTGAAATCTACAAGGACTTCAGCGAAACGCCAATGACCTGGACGCGCAGTGCCTCGGAGCCGAATCCGAAGTATGCGACGATCACCAATAACGGCACCTTTGCCACTCTGTCGCTGACGTCGGCTGCAACCAACGACGGATTCGCCGTGGTCCCGCTCTTTGCTGACTGGGCACGGGCGTGGCGGTACAAGGTCACCGTCCTTAGCCCGGCCGGGACACTGCAATTGATCGATGCAAGATTCTCATTCGAGAGCAAGAAGGACACCGGACGGGAGACCACGGAATGACCGGCATTCGCGCGAGCAGCACGGGCCTAAATGACAAGGACGATGACTATTCGTACCAGCAATTGGTGGGCGATGTGGAGCGGCTGGCTCAACGCGCGGCCAAGCTGGCGACGGATCAGGCGGCTGCCGTGGCTGCGCTATCAGCCGACATTGCGGCGGTATCGGCCTCAATCAGCACGTCCATTGGCGCACTGGGCACGATGTCGACGCAGAACGCGAATGCCGTGGCGATTACCGGCGGTAGCGTGGCTGGCATTACGGATCTGGCTGTTGCTGACGGCGGGACCGGGGCGAGTACGGCGGTGGATGCTCTCTTAAATCTCTTTGGCATTCCCGTTGGGTCTTCATCGGTCACGACTACGACTTACGCCTCTGCCGGGTCGGGAACTCACACGTTCACTGGCGGTAAGAAGCTCGCATTTGTTGTCCTGTTTGGCGGGGGTGGTGGTGGTGGCGGGGGCAGTGTCGGCTCCCAGGGGCCTGGCGGCGGTGCGTCTGGCGGGTGTTCATACTACATCTGCCGCACCACGGCTGGATCGGCCGCCTATACCATCGGGGCCGGCGGCGCGTCTGGAACCGGAGCCCCAACCAACGGCGGCAATGGAGTGAACACCACGTTTGGCGCAGCGACGGCGGGCGGCGGTGGCGGCGGCGATCGGGCCACCTCAACGCAGTACGGCATGGGCGGATATGCGAACGGAGTCGTTATCCCGATGCTGAACCCGTTGGGGACGCTCATCTCGCTTCCTGGCGCGCAGGGGCATGCCGGTACGTATTCCTCAGCGACCAACAGCGGACGGGGCGGCTACCTCTCTTCTTACGGAGCGGGCGGGGACGGGTGGGCGGCCGGCAGCGCTGGCGCCATCATCGTCTATGAAATCTAGCCCCCCGGCTTGCCATTTCGCCATCACTCGTTAACATAGGATCACCCACATGCCAGCGCCAACCGCCGATCAACTTCGCCAGCAACTCAGCCAGCTTCAGTCAAGCTATGCCGCACGCCGTCCTGGCGTTGGCCTGGCCGGCACACGTGCACAGGGTCAGGCCCAGGCGCAGTTCATCCGCCAGCAGATGGACCTGTCGAACCGGATCGGACAGGCGGGTCAGGCAGCCCCCGGCGGTCAGGCCAGCACCGGCGATCGTCTGGAAGACAATCGTACTCAGGGCTATGCTGGCGCTGAGGGTCGCCTGGCCGAGCTGCGCAATGACCCTGTGGACGCGGAGATCATCGCGTCGCTGCGTGGCCGTGCGACTGGCCAGGACCAGCCGTTCAACGAAGCGACGACCAACGCCATGTTCACGGCCCGTGCGGAACAGGCCGATGCTGGCCAGGCCGCTGCCGTACAGCGACTCCTTCGCTCGGGCCTGACCCCTGGTGACCCCGCGTTCCAGGCGGCGCTGTCTGAGCTAGACGCTGGCCGGCAGGGCGCGAATCAGAACGCGCGGCTGAACGTGGACATGAACGCTGGCCGTGAGAACTATGCCGCACGTGGACAGGCTACCGGGCAGCTCGCTGGGTTTAACCAGGCGCGTAATGCGGGCATCACCGGGCAGAGCAACTATGTGACGAATGCTCGGTTTAACGAAGTGGTGACGGACCAGACCAATGCTGCCAATTCCGCCAGCCAGGGGAACTTCCGCGACTTCATGGAAATGATGCGCCAAGCCCAGGGAGGCGGACAGACGCAGGGAAATGGCGGCGGGCAGGTTCAAGGCGGTCAGGGGCAAGGCGGTCAGGGCGGTGGCCAGCGTCCAGTGGTCACTCCGGTTCGCCCGCGCCAGTACATGGTCGGCACTGGCAGTCTCGGCCAGACCAGCGGGGCAGTCGCCTCTAACGGCGGGACGATGGGCGGGACTTACGGCGGGGCTCCGACGCAGAACCCGCGCGGACCCACTCCGCAGTACGGCACGGCTACCAATACCCGTACCGGCCAAGTAATTCAGATTCCGAACGGCCAAGTTCGCCCGAGCGCGTCCATTACGCCAACCAATCGGCCACCCCCGGTCGTTCAGCTACCTTACCTCGGGCGTAATCGCCGGACGATGGAGTAAATCATGCCTATCCGTAATCGCTCCGTCATGGGCGGCACTTCAATCCAGGCAACTCCCGAGGAGGAATCCAACCGCCGCGCGCAGGAGATGTATATCAACGCCGCGACGCAGAAGTACCTGGCTGATTCGCAGTCGAACGCTTCGCGCTATGGAGTTGATGCCAATATCGGCATGAACCGCGATAACTTGGCGTCTCAGCGAGAGTTGAATGGCACGTTTAACCAAAAGGCCACTGCGGACTTTGGTATGGAGCGGCTTCGTGGCGACAACCTGGTTGCCAATACGCGCGCCGGGAATGAGCCAACGATGGCCGGGCACGCCCTGGACCAACTTAAGTATAACGACATCTCGCCGTCGATTAAGGCCAAGTCGATCGCCGAGAAGGATAAGATCGAGATGACGAACACCTGGATTAAAAATTACCTTAAGCAGGGCGCCGGGCCGGCTGCTGCCGGTGGCGCCGCAGTTGGCGGCGGACTGGACCAATCCGAGATGGCACTGATGATGTTTGGCGCCAATCCAGCCGACATTATGAAGTCTCGCTCTGATAGGGGCCAGCGTGACCGCGACCGTGAACAGGATGGCGAGGCCGTCCGTACGAAGCTCGCCACCGCACTTGCCGCCGCCGGTAATCACACTGCCGCTGCCGCCCTCCTTAAGGGGACGAACGGCTTCAAGGACATGACCGACGAGGCCCTGGCAGGCGCGATGCAGAGGCAAATTGATCCAGCCGACGTTGAGGGTATCTTGGCTCAGAAGCTGCCTGACTTTATTAATCGGGATACGGATTCGGCCTGGTCACGCAGCGTCAAGTTCGGAGTCCCAGGAGCACTCTCGGCTAAGGGTGATCCCAGCGCTCAGGAGTCCGGCGATATCCAGGAGCTATACAACCAGCTTGTCGAGGCGTACACCGCCAAGAACGGCGGGCGCAAGAGTCTAGCGATTCAGCAGGCCAAGGCCAAGATGGCTGAGTTCGCCAAGACATCGGGCCAGGGCGACGATTTCCTCACCGACTGGGACGGCGACAAGACCAAGATGCTGTTCCGGGGGTTCTAAGTGCCGCTGCCGCTGATTCCGATCTTCGCCGCTCTTGCCGCCGGATCGCTTGGTACGGCGGCGGTCATTGGGGCCGACCGTCGTGCGCGCGGTACGGCTAAGAAGCTGGACGATCCGCTTGGGTACGACACGGAGAGCAAGGGGGCATTTATGTCCGCCTTGGAATATCTCGGCCGGCCGCAGAAGGTTCTGTATAATGCGGCAATGGGAAACTTTGAGGGCGCGGGCCGTCAGCTCATTGATGTCCTTGGCGATACCGTAGATGCTTTCATCCCTGGCATTGATCTGATTCCTGAGATGAGCAGGAAGATGGACAAGCCTGAGTTCAGCGACGTCGCTGGGGGCATGGATCCGGGATGGGCTAAGACGGCGGTAGATATCGGCGGTGGCGTTCTGACTGACCCGCTCGCATTCGTTCCCGGTAAGCACTTGATTAGCGGCGGCAAGGCTGTTGTCGGCGGGGTTGGGAGTCTCGGAAAGATGGCGGTTGGCGCTCTGCCCAACGGCGCAGAGAAGGTCGCTGCCCTAGAGAATGGCGCGGCTTCTCTCGTCCGTGGAGTCAAGTCCACCTTTGGCGCGCAAAGCGTCTCTCCGGCAACCCGCGCGCTTGTCGACGAAGGCACGGCCGCCGGATCACTGGCCAGCCTGGCCCAGACGCAGGCAATGGCAGCAGCCGTGAAGGGCATGTCCGAGGCCGAGCGCAAGACGGCTTTCCGCGTTGTCAGTAACTTTAAGATGGATGGCGCCGGTAAGGCAGTCCCGATCCTGGAAGATTCCGTCCCCCTCGCGGCGACGGCTGACGACGTAGCGCGCGGCGGGCTTGTCGGGATCGCGCCTGACGCTGGCCAGATGGTTCAGCCCCTCCGTGCCAGTGACGCCTATTTACAGGTCAAGGCGCCCGGTAAAGCGCGCGGCCCGATCGATGTGATGGACGCTGGGCTGGGCATCAAGGGCGTCGACGTTCCCAATCAACTGGTTCAGTCTCTGCGACCCAATCTGCCGGGAGCCATCCCCGGACCGGCTAGCGGCATTCATGGCACCGGATCTTCGTTCGACACATTCGACGCAGCAAAGGGCGGCGGCTTCGCGTACTTCCACGGCCCCGAGTCGGCCGAGGAAGTCGCCAAGTACGCAGCGACATCAGGCGGCGGGCGGCGGTCAGCGGTCAGCGCGTCTGATATGAAGCTGACTTCCAGCTCAGGGTCGGAGTACCTGTTTGATGGAAGCGCGTGGAAGCGCGTGAAGACCGGAGACTCAAGGGACCCTGGTCCGGTGACACTGTCGCAGGAGGAAGCGGCGCGGCTCTCTGGCGGCAACGGCGATTGGACCATGGAGGTTGCCCGTCCGCGCACCGTAGAGCGCGACCTATCAAAAGCGAACTTCCTCGATCTCGAATCACCAGAAGGACAGAGGGCGCTACTCTCGCTCGGGCTGCGCGGGCTCCCCAGTGGCTATGCCCATGGCCGGCTCGTTGACGGGAACACCGCCCTTCAGTTCTGGAACACTACTAAGTCTGGGCGTGAATGGGATCAATACATCCCCAAGCTGAAGGAGCTTGGCTACCAGGGCATTTCCCATAATGACGTTGGCGGTCGATCGTTCGCGGTCTTCGACATGGACGTGGCGAATCGCGTAGCCAGGCCAGACGCAGTTGCCAAAATTGCCAATGCGTCCGCTCTCAAGACGCTCGATATCGCCTATCCCAAGTACGCCACGGAAGGTAAATTCCTCAGCGGTATCGAGCTAGCCAATAAAGGCATGATGGGAGCTGCGGCTGAGTTGCCGGCCGCAATGCGTGGCAGCAAGGCGCTTGGCCCCCTCCCAAAAGTACTCACGCCCGAGGGCATGGACGCGCCTGGCCTAAACTATCTCAGTGGTCGCGGTGGCCCAGCGGTCGCCAAGGCAGCCGAGAAGCCGGCCGTGGCCACCTTTGATACGGTTGATGGCCATATGGCCCGATTCAGCCAGCGCATGGCGGCAGATGGCGTAGAGGGCGCTGCCCGAACCAAGATGGAAGCGTACTTCGCCAAGCGTCTGCCGATCGTGCAGATTCAGTACCGCGAAGCCGTGGAAAAGGGCGCGTTCAGTCGCGTCCCCGGTATCGACATCACACGCGAGATGCCGATCGACTACGTGCAGCGGCAATTTACTGGCATGCTAGATGAGACATCCGACCTCGTTGAGGGCAGCGCCCAGGCCGGCAAGGCCCGCACGCTCCGCTCCCATGAGAGCTTCCTGGACCACATGAACAATCCGGAGAATGCCGGCGTCAGGCTAGAGGATGACATCGCCAAGGCCGACCTGTTCCGAGCCGAGCAGTCTGGCCGCATGACCCAGAGCGCCCACATCGGCCGGGAGCTTATCGAGCGGACTGCCAAGTCGGCGGCAGACAAACAGTTTGCTGAGCGGGCCGGCATGCAGGCTAGCCGCTGGTCGGGCGCTGCCGATATCCCCACCTCCCTCACGAAGGGCGAGCAGGCGGCGCTTGAGGCGCGATACAAGGCGTTCAACGAGCCCGGCGTTGGCGCGGCGCTGAAGAACATCTTAGACGAGATGAAGGTCACTGCGCCGGAAGATGCGCAGGTCTTCCGTGACGCAATCTTCGGCCTAGCTCCGCGCGGTGCCGTGTCTGACTTCCTGGCCAAGACGCTGAAGCCCTTTAAGGCGGCGGCCGTGTACGGCTACGTCATTCCTAAGTTTGGCAACATCGTCCGTAACCGAATCGGCGGCATTTGGCAGGCGGCATCGAGCAAAGATACACGTGCGGCAGTTCCCGGAATGGTAAAGCGTCTCGGCTCTGACTTATCAGGGGCCGTCGCCGATTCACTGAATCTACGCATCGGGCGCGATAAGTTCAGTAAGATCCTTGGCGACTGGGAAGATGCGCTGCGGACTAGCCAAGGTTCGTCCGACGCCGCGCTCGCCACCATGGCGGCGAAGCATCCGGCCAAGATCATTGAGGTACTCCGACGCGGGATCTTGGATGGATTTACGTCGGCAGAGCAGATGCTAACCGAGATGGGCAAAGTCGGCTGGAAGCAGAAGTACGCCAATGTTGCAGACTGGCCTGGGCGAATCTTTCGCGGCGTCGAAGATCGCATGCGGCTGGGCATGGCCATTGACTTAATCGACGCAGGTAAAAGCGCGGACGAGGCGGTGATGAGCGCTGGCGAGGCGCTGTATAAGTACAACGTCTCATCGGTCGCCAACCGCGAAGCCAGAACCTACATCCCGTTTTTTCAGTTCGTCGCCAAGGCTATTCCGCAGCAGGCCAAGTTCCTTGCCAATAACCCGCCGCTTCTCTCTGGTATTCAGAATGCGATGAGCCAAGGCACGGACGGACCTATTTTCCCGCAGATGTCCGGTAAACTGAATATCGCCATCGGCCAAGACGAGAACGGCGACGCGCAGTATCTCAGTGGACTAGGCCTGCCATTTGAAGCACTGGGCGCCATCCCGAATATCTCCGGCGGCTTCCGTGACTTTGGGCGCGATGTCGAGCGGTCCATTGTGGGCTCTGCCAACCCGGTCTTGAAGACGGCGTATTCCATGGTGTCGGGACGCGAGCCCTATTTTGGTTCGGGCTACGCCTCGTACGGAAAGATTCCAGGCAACGTCGATGCTGGCGCGGCCGGACGTGGGTACAACGCCTTGGTCGGTACCGGCCTCATCCAGCCGCTCGCCTCGCTGGGTCAGTTCGCCGGCAACCTGATTGATGATCGCAAGTCTGGCATTGAGAAGACGCTAGCCATGCTGTCGCCGGCTAAGATCCAGTCCGTCAACGAGGACCGCGCGCTTCAGGCGCAGCTCCAAGCGACGCTGGAACGCAATCCGCAGATCAAACGATTCACGACCCCGTACGCCGCTGAAGGTGATGTTGAGGGTCAGCGCCTGGTTGAGGAGCTACGGGAAGTTGGGAAGCGGATCCGCGCAAAGCGTGAAGCCGCGAACGCTCCTCGCTAGCTAGCCTCTCCTTCCGCTCCCTGTTCATCTGAATGATGAACCAAGGCCAGAGCGGGAGGAGAAGGAGCGCGCCTGACAGTTGCAGGACCCACTTGCACACCCAGGCAAAGGCGGCGAGTGGCATTAGCAGGAAGTCTGCTGCGGTGTATTGGTTGCTGGGCATACTATAGGCTAGAGAGACGCGGCCCGGGCGCAAGGCTTACCTCAAAAGACGTCCTCCGCCGGGTCGACTTCACGGTTCATCTTAAACGTCCTGACCGCCAAGTCCCCGGTCATCTCGCCCATCGAACGCCCATCGGTAAACCGCTGCCCATCAGCTTTATTGAAATCCAAATCCACCAGCGTGCCTGACTTACCGCCACGGTTCTTGGCGATCTTAGCCGTCACTGCCTCGACGCCCACTCCCCTGGACCCACGCGGCCAGAGAAACACGATGCCGTCAGAATCCTGTTCAAGCGTTCCAGAACCAGCCAGATCCTCCATGCGCGGCTCGGGGTTGGCCGTCACCATCCCGGTCTTGTCGCGGCCCGCCTTGCGTCCCTCGCGGTTCATCTGCGCCAAGCCGAGCACGCAGATATTCAGGTCATTGGCCAGTCGCTTCACGGCGCGCGTCACTTCGCAGATGCGGTCGTAGGACGAGTGGCGCGGATTCGTCGCGTCCAGGATTTGCAGGTAGTCGCAGACAACCAGGCGCAGCTTGCCACCCGAGCGGATGTAGAGCTGCCGCACCCACGAAGCGAAGTCATTGACCGAGCATTTCTCGTCTGACTCCTTGATGCTGGGCGCACCATGGGACCGCCAGTGCTGGGCAATGTCCTCCATCTGTTGGATCTTCTCAATCGGCACGGTCGCGTTTTCAATGTCCTGCCGACTGACGCCAATCTCAGCGCCGGCCAGGATCGTGGACAGTTCGCGGCTGGGCATCTCAAGTGAGCAGATGGCGGCGGTGTGTGGCCCATGAGCGCGCCAAGTGGCCATCGCTGCCTGAAGGGCTAGGCTGGATTTTCCACCTCCTGGCTGTGCCGCCAAGATCACGAACCGTCCCGAGCGCAACTGGATCGCATCGTCCAGTGACTTCACGCCCCACGTCGAGCGGAACACCGCAATCCCTGACCGCAGCCGCTTGACCACTTCCTCCAAGGCCTCGCCCATTGACGCCGTCTTCGTAACGCCGCCAACGATCCGTGCCGACCCGTTAATGACCGTGTCCGCAATGACGTTGGTGAAGTCCCGTCCATTCGCCTTAGACAGGCTGTGCGCCGCCTCGTCCAAAAGCTCCATCATCATGCGCTGCCGGTAATGATTCGCCACAGCAGCCGCAGCCTGAGCCATGTACGGCTTACTGCCGACTGCGCAAAGGTCGGTGCATCCGTTCATGCCGCCGATCGCCATCAGCGCAGTGTCTGCGTACTCCAGGGAATCCTGCGCACGGATAATGAGGCTATGATCCTTCAGGACCCTAATCACGTCCTGAAAGCTGACGTGCATAAGGAAGTCGGTGATCGCCTCGTTACTGGGATCGATACCCTTGGCCACTCGGTCCATAACTGCCCAGGCGACGATCTGATGGTCCCGCTTATAGAACATGCCCGGCGAGCGGATCACGTCAGCCGCTTCTGACCACGTCTTGGGCCACAGCATCACGGTGCCCAGAACAATCTGTTCCGCCCGCTCACTGTGCGCGTGAGTAAAGTCAATCGTCATGCGCTACCCGCTTTTTGTAGGTCAGATCAGACGCGCACCCCTCGCAGAGATCCGTGCGCTCAGTGTTCCTGCACCACGTGCAGATCTGTTCTCCGCATTCGGCGCAGGTGCCAGTCGGCGGGGCGTACCAGCACCCATCGCACGTGCCAGGTTCTTGCTCGGGCGTCACGCTGCCACCGGCCGATGCCCATGCGCGTAAAACCGGCGATTCTTCCAGAGGCCAACCGACGGAAAGGCGCAGCGCTCAAGGAACCCCTTGGTCTGCGAGTTATCCCAGCACACCCCAGCGCGCACTTCCTGAATCGTGCTGCCGGGATGGGCCAGTAGATACGCGGTCAGAATCGGCATGGCCCGTTGCTGGGCTTCACTGAGATGCTTGGGTATGGACGTGAATCCCTGACGTGGGCTGCGCTCGGGGATGTGGATGCGGCTGAGTGTTGAGGCAGCAGCGTGCCAGTTCTGGTTCGCGAGGTGCATAGTCTAACCTTTTAGAGACAGGGTGGGCAAAGTCAAAGCCTCAGCTTCGAGCTTGAGGTAAAAGTCGGCTACGGCTTTAAGCTGCTGCGGGGTGGCATTGTTCTTAATCGCGTTTGCGAAATGAGAGACAACGATAACATTTTCGGGGACGTACCCATCCTTAGGAACGATGCGATCAAGTGATGGCGAGTTAGCTGAAGGGTGCCCCTTACATGGCCTTAACGGGATTCCAAGAACAGGGCAGAAATCAGGTACGCTAATGTCAGAAATACGAAGGCTCATTGCAACTCCGTGCATTCGCGCACGTTTACGCGCCCCGTAGATTAGTCCCTGAGCAACCAACCGCTTATCGAATACCTCAAGGCGAGCCCTCCTGGATTCGCTGGCTCGCTTTTGAATGAGTTTTTTATTGCGCTGATATAATGCCCTCGAAAGCTCTCTCTTTCTTTCAGCGAAGACAGGATCGGTCCGGCGACGCCTGTTTGAGTATTCTCGCATGTAATTCCTCTTCGTTACTGGATTGTCGGGCGGCATGTCACTCCCCCTCCATGGTCACATGAACCGTGCCAGGCCACGTCCCGGTCAGCGCCTTAAACGCATCCTCCGCAGTGGCGACAACGCACTTAACCGGATCGCCAGGGACGGCGTCTTCCGTGGCCACGGCGGCCCATATCTCTGCGTCGTCGGTCACGGTGATAATGATATCCCCGGCCGTCACGAACACGTCTTCAAACTGGTCTGTCATGGTCTAACCTTTTAGAGACAGGGTGGGCAAAGTCAAAGCGGCAGACCACTGGCTGGCCATGGCGTCAGCGATGCCATGGAAGGTGCGGCTGCGCTCCCTCCATCGATCGGGGGATGGTGATAGTCTATTCTGGCCTGAGTCAGTCTGGTTGCTCCACCTGGCTAGACCTCCAACGGCACGGCCTTGGACCACGTTGGTTGGGACCAGTGGCGGCAGCCCGTTCAGCCAGAGGCACGTGGACTTGGACGCATCGTGACCGAACTGCCACGGCTGGATGATCTGATCCGGCTTGCGGTAGCGGGACGACATCAGGCCGATCGGATTCTCGATGGCCCACGCGCAGTCCAGATCGGTGAAGCGCATGAAGAAGTCAACCGCATCCTGTTGGCGCCCGTCTGCTACCTTAGCGGCCCAGTGCCGCGCGCCGCTAGAGGAAAGGTGCGTGCATGGCGGGTGAGCAATGACCAAGTCCCAGTCAGCGCCGTCGATGACCTTGAAGCAGTCCTGTTGGCTGTGGTACAGGCTATCGTCCTCAGACGGCAGAAGGTCACAGGACCAGGCGTCATGTCCCAGCGCGCGGAAGGCGTTGCGGACACGGCCAGAGTATTCGCAGGCAACGAGAATGCGCAGCATAGTCTATCCTTTGTTAGACAGTGTGGTAATGCAAGAACCGATCCGCTTCAGCTCGGCCAGCACCAGGACGAACTCCTCGGAGTGCTTGAATTCATCCGTGCGACGGGCCATGTCCTGCGCGGCGGAATGGTCACGAAGGCCAACTAACTCGTCTTCCTTTTCCTTCAGCGCGGCGGTCTTGCGGCCGGCGCTTTTCCACCACGTCCATGCGGCCCAGTAGCTTGATGCGCGCTGTCATGGCGTTGTGCACGCCCATCGGCATTTGGTAAACCAGGTGCAAAACACCATCGATGCGAAACCGGATCACGCCCTGTTCGCGGCGCGGCTCTAAATGAATGTCGCTGGCCCGCTGGTCAAACGCGTACTGCCACAGCCAGTCAACCACCTGCACCACGCCCTGGTCGTTGGCGTCCAGCTGTTTGCTGGTTTTGTTCAGCTCAACCAGTTGCTCAAAACTGGCCCCACCTGAATTGCCGCCGGACTTGATGGCGGCTTTGACCGACTTCGCCAGCGAGAAAAATTCAGCCGTGTATTTGCTGATGTCCAGCGGGTTGGCTACCACCAGGCGCACGCTGCGCCTGGACTGGCGCTCTACCTCGCTCACCCAATCGGTAATAAAAGGCTCAGACGTAGCTACTACCACCTCAAGTGGCGTGACCTGCACCGGCAGAACCTTATGGCGCTCGGCATAAATGGCGGACATGCTGTCAGCGACTTTGCCCACATCGACCTTGAGCGGGTCGATGCGCAGGTAATTCAAATTGGCCCGCCCTGCCAGCCACTGGGCCATGGTTTCAATGTCCAGCGGCTTGTTGTCTTGCAAGCGCGTCATGCTGACACTGGCCAGCCGAACCAACGGCGGCTGCGCACTTTGCACTTGCGAACACCGGGCAATGGTGCGGGCCGCCTCAGCCGGGCTGATCACGCCGTCTTCACTCAACCATTCCACCAGTTTGCGCCAGTCCAGCGGGCCAACGTGGGGCACGTTTATGGCGGGCTTGCGCGGTGCGGTATGAAGCGTCATAAAGGTGTGCTGAATTGGATTGACAGGGGCGGGTATGTTGAATTGCACTGTAACTTAACCCGATTGCAAATTCAGGCTCAAGCAACGGGTTTGAAGAGGCGCAACCATTTTTTAGCGGGCAGTGCCCAAGTCGATTGAATAGCATCGGCGCGCTGCAGCAACTCAGCACGCTCCGGCCGGGTCGGCTCGCGCTGCGCCAGCACCACCGTGTTGCCCTCTTTGGTCGGCCTGAAAGCCCAAACCGCCTGCGGCCCAAAGGCTTCGGCTATTTTGGCCAGCGACTGTTCGTAGCTGGCGTTGCGGCCAAACAGGTTGACCGTCATCACGCCGTTTTCTTTAAGCAGCTGGTAGCAGTGTTCGTAAAACACTGCGCTGTCCAATACCGGAGCAGCGGCCTCATGGTCGTACAAATCGACATGCAGCAAATCAACTGATTCAAGGTGCTGCGGTTTTTGAATTTCCAGCGCAGCATCCGCTTCAATCACTCTCAGACGTTTGTCGTCTTTCGGCAACTTGAACCAGGTGCGGCACGCGGCGATGACTTGCGGGTTGATTTCAATCGCTGTCGTCGTCATACGCAGCTTTTTGTAGCAAAACTTCGTTAAGGTGGCAGCGCCCAAACCCAGTTGCATGGCGTGCAGCTTGGGCACGGCAAGGGGCTCAAAAAACAGCAGCCCAGCCATCATGCGCTGCACGTATTCAAGTTCAATCTCAAACGGCTCGTCCAGCAGCATCGAGCCCTGTACCCACTCGGTGCTAAGGTGCAAGTAGCGGACATCGCCAACGTCGGAAAAGTTGACCTCGGGCAAATTTTCCAGGGCGGTGTTGAGGGTATCTTTGCGGGCCATGGGTTCAGGTGATCAATCGATGTTTTTCAAATACGTCGCGCCAGGCGGCGAGTTTGCGCTCAAACGACCAGGAGGCATTTGCCGGGCTGGTGGAGGGGAGTTTGTAAACTGCG
>ENA-OFCX01000222-OFCX01000222.1-metagenomes-genome-assembly--contig:-NODE-222-length-32643-cov-5.083957_pt1 | contig 32643 bp, 26 predicted proteins | sample MGYA00153384_OFCX01 | MGnify analysis MGYA00153384
GCTGGCGAGGCACTTACGTGCCACGCCAGCCTGATGGTTTGAACGGAAACTAGATTTTCACGTTCGTTGCAGCGTTCCAGCCCTGCGTGACCGTTGCAAGCTTATTGCCGTCAGGGCCGAGCGAAATGTACTCCTGCTTAATCTGCTCATAAGTTATCCCGTACTGAACCATCGGGTAGCCCTCGGCGGAAGCTCCGCTTCCTGTGCTGATGCTAGTGAACATCACGTTAGTCAGCGTTACCGTTTTGAACTTGACCTGAACCTTGTTGGCCATCTTGCACGCCTCAAGCTTGACTTCTTTCACCGTATCGCCAGACGCCAATTTGTAATAAATCTCCGGCATTGCCTTGCACAGCACCGCACTGATGTGGATGTCGTGATGATCGGCACCGCCGGTATTACCACCGCCGCCGACAGAGAAGCTACCTTGATTACTAGCACTAATGCCGAACGGTTCGATATCGATCCAGCCCTTGTGACCGTCGTCATTGCTGTCGCCATCGGCACCAGCGACCTTCATAAAATTCATTGAAGCCATTTTGTATTCCTTTCAAATATAAAAAAGACGCGGCGATATGGACTGAACGACTCGGTCGCTCGTTGCCTGCCGCTCATCAAGTCGCTGCTTAGCCGCCTTTGTTGGTGTTGACGTCCCAGTAGTGCGTGACTGCACCCTTAGAGCCTCCGCCGACCTCTTGAGACTTGTAGTCCATGGTCATCTTGGCAAAGTTAAACGAGTAATCTGCGCTGGGTCGGTCACCGCTCGTATTTGACGAAGCCGAGCTGACGATGCAGTTTTCGAGCGTGATCGTCAAATAAGTGATCTTTGAATCGCCGGTCTCTTTCACACACTCCAGCACAACCTTTGGAACGGTCTTGCCGTTAGAGCAGAACAGATGCATATCCGGCCACGCGGTGTCGAGATGCGTTGAGAACGACAGGTCGGTGAACGCGGTTTTACCCGTACTGCCCGCGCCGCCGTGTTTAAATCCACCCGGATGATTGGCACCAACGTTCCAGTTGGTCGCGTCCATCCAATCCTTATGCGCCTTGTCGGCAGAACTGCCCTTGACGCCTTGAACTTGTACATAAAACTGAGTTGCCATAATGTGCTCCTTTAAAGCAGTAGATAACAGTTCGATTGGCGGGTTGCGTTGAGTACTAAAACTTGCTTCATCAACACAACATCACCATATTCACATAGACGCGATTGACGCTGACAAAGTGACATCGCAACGGGTTGGCCATTCAAAAAAATTGAATCGTCAGTTGCATTGCTTATTTGCTTTGCGTCTTCACCGACGGCAGCTTGGAAACAAGCCGCAACGACACGGTCAAACCTTCAAGCTGGTAATGCGGCCGCAAGAACATCTTCGAGGTGTAATAACCAGGATTACCTTCCACCTCTTCAACGGTGACTTCCGCAGCGGCAAGTGGCTTGCGCGCTTTGGTTTCCTGGCTAGACGTTTGCGGATTGCCGTCCACGTAGTTCATGATCCAGTCATTTAACCAACGCTGCATATCTTCTCGTTCACGAAACGAGCCGATTTTGTCGCGAACGATGCACTTCAGGTAGTGCGCAAACCGACAGCACGCAAACATATAGGGTAAGCGCGCGGCCAGATTCGCGTTAGCGGTGGCGTCTGGATCATAGTATTCGGTCGGCTTATTCAGCGATTGTGCGCCGATAAACGCCGCAAGATCGGTATTTTTTCGATGCACCAACGGCATGAAGCCGTTCTTCGCTAGCTCTGCTTCGCGTCGATCACTAATCGCAATTTCAGTCGGACACTTCAGATCGACACCGCCATCGTCGGTCGGGAACGTGTGCGCTGGCAAATCGGTCACTACGCCGCCCGACTCGACACCCCTGATGGATGTGCACCAACCGTATTCTTTGAACGAACGATTGATATTCGCGGCCATCGCATAGGCGGAATTCGACCATGTGTACTTGGCGTGCGACCCGCCCTCGGTATCCTCTTCAAAGGCAAACTCTTCGACCGGATTGGTTGTGGCACCATACGGCATGCGCGACAAATACCGTGGCATGGTGAGACCGACATATTTCGAATCGTCCGACTCGCGCAAGCCGCGCCACGCAGCGTATTCGGTATTGCCGAAGATCTTGGTGAGATCGCGCGGATTGGACAACTCCTGCCACGAGCTCATCTGCATGATGTTGGGTGACGCGCCAGCGATAAATGGCGCATGTGCCGCTGCTGCCACGCGGGCCATTTCTCCGAGCAACTCAACGTCGGGTGCGGTGTGGTCAAAGTGGTAATCGCCGACTAAGCAGCCATACGGTTCTCCGCCGAACTGGCCATACTCTTCTTCGTAGAGCTTTTTGAAGATGGGACTTTGATCCCAACCCGTTCCTTTGTAGCGGCGCATGGTCTTGCGCAGGTCGTTCTTAGTGATGTTCAGGACGCGAATCTTAAGCATCTCATCTGGATCAGAGTTATCGACGAGATATTTCAATCCGCGCCACGACCCTTCAAGTTTCTGGAACTCTTCGTGATGAAGAATGAGGTTCATCTGATCCGACAGCTTCTTGTCTATCGCCGCTATCAGGCCCTCGATAGTGCGGTAGGCGTCTGTGGAGATGGTGCTGCTGTGCGCAAGCGCCTGCTGCGCAAGCGTTTGCACCGCAGTTTCGATCGCTCCACGCGCTTCGTCCGTCTTTGGCTTGAACTCTTTGTTCAGGAGTGAGGCGAACTCATTTCCCTGAAATTCAACAGCGGCGAGGCTGGTTGCACTCTGTGATTCGGTTGCCATGGTTTTTTCCTTTTCTGCTTGATCAGCTGGACGAGCGACTAGGCGCTTGGCGTGTCGTTAGGCTTGGGAGCCGACGACAGCGACGACATCAACGCGGGATCCTGCAATACCTTTGACAGCAGATCTTCGGCACCCGACTTCCCGTCCATGTAGGACAGTAGGTTATGAAGTTGGGTGCGTGCTTCGAGCAGCTGGTTCAATGCGCCGACTTTCTTGGCGACGGCGGCAGGCGAAAAGTCGTCCATGTTTTCAAAACTGACATCGACTGACATATAACCCTCTCCGGTCAGGGTATTGGGCACCGAGAAGGCCACACGCGGCTTTATCGCCTTCATGCGCGCATCAAAGTTATCAAAATCGATTTCGGTGAATTTTCGATCTGCAATATCTGGCAGTGCCTCCTCCGACTTACCCGACAAGTCCGCCATCACGCCCATGACGAACGGAATTTGCACTTTCTTTTCTGAACCGTAAACCTCGACGTCGTACTCAATCTGTACGCGTGGTGCCCGATTTTTAGCGATCCACTTTTGTCCACTTTTTCTGGCTGACATGGTCTGTTACTCCTCTGTGAAAATAACGATGGAAAACGGGGGGGCTGGGGCATCAGTCGCGCTCCTGGCGCGGTGCCCCAGTTAGCATTTCAAGATGCGACATGGAATCAGGTGACAGTTCTCGCATGATGTCGAGAAACGGCATGCTGAGGAGTCGTTGCGCACGACGCGCAAACAATGATGCCGGGTTGCTGGGCTCATTGCGCTCCAAATACTCGCAGACTCGATCCAAGGCTCGACGGGCGTCCTCTCGGTTTTGCACAACGCCTGAACCACCTGCACCTCGAACGACGCTAACCGCTCCATCCTCTGCAACGGATTCGTCGTCGGCCGCGCTTTGCGTATCCGAGGACTGGCGTAGACGCTCAAAGCCTTGGGCTACGGGCTTGAGCACACCGTCGAGGCGGTCCATATCGGGCGCTTCCGCCACCGAGACGCGTTCGTCGAGCAACGCGCGCAGCGCCTTGTAGTTTGAGTACGCGTCAATCACCGCTGCAATATCGGTGTTACCCGCAGCCAGCGCGTCGGTCAGTGTCGGAGATATTTGCTCCAGGCTGTATGTCGCTTCCGGTGCCTTGTTAAAAGCCAACTCCGCGTCGCGAAAAGTCAGCGCCATTGGTTGTTTCACCAATGAGGACTTTCGCAATGCTTGTAGGAGGCGATCTTCACCTGAAAACTCGGAGCCCGAAAAGGCCGAGATTGCATTCATGCGGAGGTAGGCGTCGGTATCGCCGTCGACTTCAATCTGCGGATGGACGGCGTCCCAATATTGCTCGCATAAATTCAGCGCCAACTTGAGTCCGGCAGCAAACGAACCGACGCCGTGCATGTGCGTCTCGGCAAGCGTAAGCCACGCCACGACCCGCAAGTCTTTGCTTCGTTGAAGCAGCGCTTGACATAGACCACCGACAATTCGCCAATCAGGATCAACCGCAGGAATGACGGTATCCCCAAACTGTTGCTCCGGTTTCCCGGCGACCGCTTGCGTTAAAGCCAAAAACTCGTTGTCGTACTCAAGATCAGGCCCGCACGGAGACGCTCCGTCGATTGGCGCTAAAAAGCGATCAAAATCTGTCACTGATTCCCCACTCTTGAATTCTTCAGGTACATCAACAAAAATTTCGCTGATTTCCGATGCTTATCGGGCCAGTTAAACCCGAATACGCCCACATATATTTGAAGGCTACAACTGTCCAGACCACAACACAAGGGGCTAAGCTCAATGTTGCGTTACAACAAGTTACACCGCGCGCGCTCCATAGGGATAGACGGAAAGCTCACCAGAAAAGCGTCACGCGGGTTGCATCGCCATCGGCGGCATGGTTCGTTCGTCATCATCTTGCGTTGTTGTAGGCACTGCCACTGCACAACGAACCACCAACGCGCTGAAATTGTCATGGCCTGGTGCCATACGTCCGCGCACGGCGGCCACGATATGGTCCCGCCACTGGGCCACAGTTGCACTCATCGCGTGCAGCCTGCCCATGGTTTCTTCGTCGACCAATTCCCACACGCCATCGCTACATAACAAGACCCCGTCGCCAGAGGACAACTCAATAGACGCGGCACTCACGAATGGGTCAATCGTTTCCTCGTTAGCTCCCAATGACGCATACAGAACGTTACGCTTTGGATGCTCGCGCAGCCTCTCTGCGGGATAGAGCCCCGCATCGATAAAGCGCTGAACTAGGCTGTGATCGTACGATTGCGCAATCACCTTATTTTGTCGAAACACGTAGCAGCGCGAGTCGCCGAGATTGCCGATCAACGCTTTACGCTGCCGATAGTCCACCAGCAATGCGACGAAAGTTGAAGCCATACGCGCCAACCGCGTCTCTTCTGTCTGCCGTTGACGCACCGCCAAGTCAGCCGTCTTCATGCAACGCAGCAGCGTGTCGGGGCTGTACGCTGGCAGTCGCATGAATTCGGCCTTCGCCGCGGCGATTGCTGTGCGCGCCGCCACGTCCCCTCCTCCCTGTCCACCCGCACCATCGGCCAGCATGAATAACCGGACTGCCCCGAAGGCGTCGCTCTCGCCTACCGCGTCCTCGTTATAGTCACGGCCACCGTCGTGAGAAAAGCTAGCTGACTCAAGTCGCAGTTCGCCCGCATTCGTCATCATCATTCACCCCCAGCCATCGGTGACTCGCCTTTTATGCGAGCGGTTTCGCGTTCATAGGCCTGTACGAATGCACGGCCAAAAATACTTTGAAAGTCGTCTTCGGCTTCGCGCCGAATTTGTAAGTAACGTTCGAGATACATGTCCCACAGCTTCGCTTTGCGGGCAGACGGCATGAGACTTTCAAGCACCGAACCCTTAGCCAGTTTGTCGCCGAGCACCGCTGGGTCAAACTTGCCGAGCACCTCAGTCAAGGCGGCGCGAGTGCCAGCGATAACGCCCACCTCGTGCGCCCTGAGATCATCGAAGGCATCGCGCATTGCCACATCGGCGCGCATAAAACCCGGCATTTTTTTACCGAGCAGCTGCAGCAAAGCCGCATCCGCGTTCGGAAGGAATTTGAGCGGATTGTTGGCCTGAACAGAAATAATGGTGACACTGGCCTGAACCTCGCGTTTGGTGGCAGCGCGCGCCGCGAGCATGTCCACCGCACCGGCCGTTGCACTGCGCAACAGGCTGCCAATGATGGTCATGATTTCCGGGGTTAAACCATGCGGCAAAGCGCCCGGTGCCAAGCCGGCACCGCGCAGGAACGCCTCGGTTAGTACGTCTGCATCGGGTGCTGCAGATGCAATCGAAGGAGCGGACACTTGCGACACAACATAGTGTGGCGCCGCAGCCACCGATCTCGCAGCGACCCAAGGGCTCGACGCCTGCGGAAGCAACTGTGCTACCGCAGGCTGTAGCGGCAGCGGTGGCGACGGTGACGGAAACATAGCAGCGAGCGCGTTGTCTGGCAACGCCGCAACCATCGCAGCTGCCGCTGGGTACGACGCTTGGTTCGACCGATCCGGCGAGCCTGACATGCTGGCCAGCGGCGGCTTAAACGCAGAACACAGCTCCATAGAATTGTCTCGCATGGGTCGATCAACCGCCGTCGGGGGCGGCTCAATCGAATCGAACAACGACAATGGATCACTCGCCGCGTCCGAACGAATCAACCTCTCGATGCTGCCGTCGCCGCCGCGTGAGGGCTGTCCGAAGCCGAACAAAGAAGCATCCGAAGCGCCCGCGCCACCGGACTGAAAAAGCGAATCAATCGATGGTGTCCCGGTTGATTGCACGCTGGTGTTGCCGCCAACGTGTGGCGAGACACCCAGCAAATCCGCCAGCGGATCTGCGGCGTTGCGTCGCGCACTAGACGGCATGTGAAACGCGTTGAAATCACCGGCAAGATCGGCACCCGCCGCTGCGCCATTGCCACGCTCACGCTGCAAACCGCCAAAGATGGTGTTTCCGTGCATCGGGGCGGACCCCATCGCGCCGCCGAAGGCAGCCAACGGATCAGCGCTCATACCGGCAGGCGTCCGCTGCGGAACGCTGAACCGTTCAACCGACACGCCTGAAGGTTGGCCCGGCGAGCCACCAATGCCCGCGAGCAAATCGGCAAACGGATCTGCGTCGTTGACCGCGCCGTAAGATGCAGCCGACAGACCGTAAGATGGCGCAGCAGGCGGCGGGGCAGCGAAAAAATCGGCGGGCAGCGACGCCGGCGCAGAGGGTGTCGAGGCACAGTACGGTTGGCCCGGGCTTGACAAGATGTCGGCTAATCCCATCGCCACCGGCGGTGGCGCGGGTGGTAACAAGGACGACGGAGCATGATTCGCTATAGGCCAATTTAGTAACGGTTCAGCGGCAAGAACGTCTCGAGCCATCGGTTGCGCATACGACACCGGTGCCGCCGGAAGGGCGGGTGGCATGACGGTCGGAAGAATGTCGCGTCGGATGAATTGCGCTGGCGGCGGAGCTTGAGGTGCTGCCCCGCCGAGACCGCCCACATGCGCTTGCAAGATATACGGGCCAATCTCGATTAACGCTCCCTGCGTGATCGGCATTGATTCGCCGCCATCAAGTTGCTGCTCACCGACCGACAGCGGCAGCGAAGTACTGGAATTGGTGATGGTGGGCATGCCGCCCGGAAAGCTGATGGTCGCATGCAACCGCGACACGCGACGGTGCTTATCTGGCAACGACAGGAAGTTGGTTTCGTCACGCCCGATGCTTCCACCGCCGTCATCAAAGGCGTACACAGAAGGTTGCCCCACCGGTGCGGCATCGATTGAAACCACCTGAAGTGTCAGTGCTGGCATGAGTGTTTAGCGCGAGGATTAAGTGATTAAGTTAAACGAACTATTTGCCCAGCACGGTGCGGCGAGCGCGGAGGAACAGTGGCCCCCAGATCGGGTGGCCACGTTCTGCCGTGGCGAGATCGAACTTTGCATCTGACTTGAAGGCGCGTTCGAATGTTTGCCGACATGCCGTTAACGCGTTGGTCGAACACTGCGAAAAAGCCAACGCCTTCAGCGCTCGCAGCAGTTGCGACGGGTCGAGCGAACCGTCTGTTACCAAGGGTGTCAACTGTCGAACCGCACTAGGAAATTCGCCACGGTCGTAGGCTTCGATGGCAGCGACCAAAAGCCGCTCGTTGGCGTTAACTTCCACAGCGGGAGCAGCGGGTGCGGGTGCGGGTGCCGGAGCGGGCACGGGTGCTGCTGGCGGCGGCGTGACAGCCACGGGCGGCTTGGGTGCGGGAGCCGGATAGTTGACCGATGCGGGCGGTGGTGTCGCGCAGGCTGATACAAACAGTGTCAGTACGGCCAAATGGATAGGACGAATAGTTATTTTCATGTGTTGCTCCTTGAGAGGCTGTGAGTCACGATCTCTATCAGAATGAGTGGCGTACGGTGGTCGATTTTCCAGCGACGACTTCAACGGTCTTAGTGACCGCCGGGCCCGCTGGATTTTCTATTTCGATGGTGTAGCTGCCTGGCGGCAACTGCAATTGCATCGTCGGTGGCGACGCGCCTCGGGAAACACCGTTGACGGAAATGCTGCCCCAAGGCTTAATTCGTAAATCGACCTTGCCAACGGCAACCACGGGCGGCCGGTCAGCCTTCGCCGGTTGATCGACCGGGGCCGGAAATGCCGTAGGACTCTCGGCGGGCGTCACGGGCAGTGTGGTCGGGGCGGGAGCTGGGGCCGGTTCGGGCTGCGCTGCGACTGGCGGCGTGACGACCCGTGCTGGCAGCTCTTGTTTGGTCTCAGTTGCCGGTGTGGCTAGTGCGGGGTTTGTCTTCGCGTCTCCGGATCCGCCTTTGCTCATTAGCAAATAGGCACCGGAGCCAAGCACCGCCAAGACCGCGACACCAATGATCGCGATGGGCAGCATGTTGTTCTTTTTGCCAGAAGCAGACTTGTCGCTCGTCTTGGCATCCGCAGCGGTCTTACGGGCCGCACTTGAATCGTCTTTGTCAGCCGATTTACGCGGTAGCGCCGGCAACGTGTTCGCCTTCGCCGCAGGCGATGTTGGTAATGGTTTTGCCGTGCCGAGCAAATCAGATAGCGCATCGGAGGATCCCGACGACACGCCAACTTGGGCCATCGGATCAAGGCTCTGCGCGTTGACGGCCCCCATCACTGGTCGCATGTCGGCGTTTTGCGGCAACGATGGAATGACGTGCGCCGCTGGAGGCGCAGGCGTGACGATCGTCGTGCGTTGGTAAATGACCGTTGAACTCACAGGGGTCGTTACCCAACCAAGCGCGGCGCGCAATTCGTCAACCGACTGATAGCGATTTTCTGGCATGACCGCCAGACATTTCATGACGACTGCGCACAAGTTTGGAGAGAACTCCGAGCGTGCCGCCGTCGCCACAGGCTTCAGCGGATCGTTCATCATGCGAGAAATCGCCTGCACTGGCACTTTTCCCGTCATCGCGTGATACAGCAGGCCACCGACTGCGTAAATGTCCGTCCATGCGCCTTGCGCCATCGAGCCGTCGTCGGAATACTGCTCAATCGGCGCGTAACCCGGTTTCAGTACAGTGGTCAAAGCCCGTGTCATTCCGCCAATAATGCGTCGCGCCGCGCCGAAATCCATGAGCACGGAGCGGCCATTTGGCAGCACCAAAATGTTGTCGGGTGCGATGTCGCGGTGGTAGCACTTTTCGTTGTGCAGCTCTTGCAGCGCAAGCAGAATCGGATCGAGCGTTTCGCACAGCCACTGCTCAGTCACGATTTGCGGATTGGCGCGCAGTAGTTCGCGTAGCGTCACACCCCGGTAGTAACGCATGGCCATGTAGGCGGTGCCGTTGCCTTCCCAAAAACGGAACACTTCGACCAGCCCCGGGTGCGAGAACTTGGCCAGCATGCGCGCTTCGTTAATGAAGCTGGACAACCCGGCGTCAAACGTTTTGCTGTGCTCGTTTGAGCGCACCTGCACGGTGCCTGCCGTGGTGCGACTGGCAAACGCGGACGGCAAATACTCCTTGATCGCAACGATGCGGTCAAGGCTTGAGTCGCGGGCACTGTAGACGATACCGAACCCGCCTTCGCCAATCACGCCCGTGATCTCGAACTCGCCAAGCCGCGTGCCGCTGGGCATGGCGCTGGAGGCAGTGAGTGTGGGTGAGGTCATGTTGGGATGTCTCTCAGTTGAATAGCGCGGTTCGCAGTGTCGCTATTTAAACGTATGGGATACCGTGACCGGCGTGTTTTCGGTCACTTCGATGATGCGGGTGACAGGCGCGTCGGGCGGGTTAAAAATTTCAATCGTGTGCGTGCCGACCGACAGTCGCCGTTCGGTCAGCGGCGGCGAAAAACCTCGGGTGATGCCATCGATGTCGATTCGACCGCGCGGCTTGATGTCAAATTTAACTAATCCTTCAGCTACCGCAGGGGCCGATGTCGCTACGACTTCGCCAGCCGCTTTGGTCGGCGTTGGCTCGGGTGCGACGGGTGTCACCGTCGGCGTGGGCACCGCGACCGCGACTGGGCTCCCAGCAGGCGTCTTACCTTTCATTTGCCAAAACGCGCCACCACCGATGAGCGCCAAACTGGCGACCACTGCGACAATCGTAATCGTCGACTTGTTTGAACTGGACTCAGCCACGCGCTGCGTGGTGGCCCGCTCACCGCGAATCACCGGTTCTGCTGCCACTGGCGCAACTGGGGTAGTTGGCATTAATGCTGTCGCCGACGATGCGAGCGTGCCAGAGTCGCGATTGGCGGTGTTACTGACATTTTGGCCGGTGACCATGACAGGCGCGGGCCCATTCTTCGGCGCGATGTCGGGCTCAAGCCACACCCTAGGTGCATTGGGCAACGTGACCACGCGGGGCTGTAGGCCGACGTTCCAGCCCAGCGCTTCACGAAACTCGGTGACCGTCTGAAAACGAGCGTCGATGTGAACCATCATCGCTTTGCTAACCGCTTGCGAGAAGTTGGTCGAAAACTTGTCACCGGTCAGCTGACCGACCGTCTGTAACGGGTCAGACATCATGCGCGACACCGCTTGCAGTGGGGTTTTGCCGGTCGCTAGGTGATAGAGCACGCCGCCAAGCGCGTAAACATCCGTCCACGAACCCTGCTTCATCGTGCCGTCGTCGCTGTATTGCTCGAGCGGCGCGTAGCCCGGCTTGAGCACCGTGGTCAGCGCTTGGGTGGCGTCGCCAATGATCTTCCTCGCCGAGCCGAAATCGAGCAGCACTGATCGCCCCTCAGACAGCATGATGTTGTCAGGCGCGATATCGCGGTGGAACACCTGTTCGCGATGCAGCATTTCTAGCGCATCAAAAATAGGCCCCATGATCTGGGCGATGCGCTCTTCGGTGAAGTCCTCTTCCCCTGTTGCCAGTGCCTGACGCAGCGTTTCGCCGCGATACAAGCGCATCGCCATGTAACCGGTGCCGTTGCCTTCCCAAAATCGAAACACTTCCACCAGCGCCGGATGCGCGAACTTGGCGAGCATCTTCGACTCGTTGATGAAGCTTTTGAGGCCCGCATCAAACATGGCGCGATGATTGGCGGCACGAACTGCAACATGCACGCCGTCGATGCGCCCGGCAAACGCGGCCGGCATAAATTCCTTGAGCGCAACGATGCGATCCAGCGTGACGTCCTTGGCAAGATACACAATGCCAAAGCCGCCTTCGCCAATCAGGCCGATTATTTCAAAGTCGGAGACCCGCGACCCAATCGCCAGACAGTTGGCGTGCGTTGCAAGTAGGGTACTGGGCGAACTCGACACTCAATGCCTCAGAGAATAGGTAAGCAAGAACGATAACAGCATTCGCGTCGCGCTGCCAGTGGCGAGCATTGCAACAATCGAACAACGCGCGCGTTAAAACGAGAGCCCAACCTCTTCCAGCGACTTCGACTGAACGGCCCCGATGTTGCGCGATTTGTAATCCTGAGTCGCCGCACTGCGGCCTTCGGCGAACAGCTCGGCGGGCGCACGCTTTTGGTTGCCGAGCGAGGTTGCGTCACTGATCTGCACACGGGCGATTCGCTTTTGAACGTCAATCTCACGAATTTTTGCTTTGACGTCGAACACATAAGTCACCCGTTGGCACGAAGCACCACTCCCTGATACACAAAACGGAAATTCTTGCTGAAATGCGACAACCGCACCGATTAAAGTTTTTGCCAGCGCCGCTTTTTCATCGGTCGCGCGGGTTGCCAATTTTTCCCGCTCTGCAATTACGGCGATTTTTTGCCGCGCCAACGGATGACGACTACATTCGTCGTCGGGAAACGAGTCTAGAAATTTGCGTAGGGCCACCGCCGAATTGGCCGCGTTAAAGGTGGTCGCGCACAACGTGACACGCGATGGGGCGGCGGGTGCGGTCGGTACGGTCGGACTGATGACACCGGGCGTCACAATAACCGGAGCCGGTACCGGCTCCGGCACGGCCGCGGCGACCGCGTTCAACATATAGGTCATTTCACCTTTCGCCGTGGGTTTGCCCGCGACAAACTCGCCTTCGAACCGATCTCCCGATCCCCAGCGAAAGATTCCCTGACCGCTTGGCATTCCGTCAGTCACCTGCCCGGTGTAAACGTCGCCCGATGCGAACACGATATCGCCCTGCCCGGTCGCTTGATCGTTGACCCACGGGCCGTCGTAGGTGCCGCCATCCGGGAAGCGCATCTGGCCCAACCCCTCCTTGCGATTGGCCTTCCAGGCCCCTTCATAGCGCTGACCATTGGGCCATTCCTCTACACCGTTACCGTCACGCTGACCGCGAAGCCATTGGCCGGTGTACGTATTGCCGGACTTCTGACGAAACACGCCTTGCCCCGTGCGCTCATTGGCAACAAACGCACCGTCGTAGCTATCGCCGGCAACAAATACCAGCTTGCCGCGACCGGTTTGCACGTCATCGACCCAATTGCCCTCATAGCGCAGTCCATCCGCCCAAAGGTGGGTGCCAACGCCGGTTTTACGACCGTTTTTAAGCGCCCCTTCATACGACCGACCATCGGTAAATTCGACCTTGCCGGAGCCACTGATGCCCCCCGTTAGCGGATCAAGCGTAAACGCTCCGCGATAAACCGCATCGGGGCCACGAATCACGCCGGACGACGATGGTGCCGTCGCAGCAGGCACGCTTGTCGATTGCGGCGATGCACCCGCCGTCGGGGCGCTCACCGGGGGTGGGGCCGACGCTGCGCTTCTAGCAGCCGCCTGCTCATGCAAACGCATCAGCGTCGGTGGCACGTCATCAGTGCAATTGGCCACCCCGCAGTCGCGCACGTTATCCTGACGACGCAATTGCCCCGCTCTAAATTCGCCGCGCAGTATATAGCGCAGCGCACCATTGGAGAAGGCAATGACGTCGCCCACGCCGTTGGCCGAGCCCGAGACGCAATCTCCCGTCCAGCTCACCGACAAGCGCTGGGCGCTAGGAATCGAGCCAACGACGCAGCCAGACTGTATGTCAAATGCAGCAACAGCTCCCTGCGCATAAACCGGTACAGCGCACGCAGCAGCAAGTACGCAGGCCATGTATGCACACCAACGCCTATGTAGGCTAGGCAGCCTAGGCAACCTAGCCAATCCAGTCAATCCAGTCAACCTATCCCACGTAGCACTCATCAGACCCACTCCCCGATACGCACACATCCAAAAACGCGAGACCGCGCTGGGTGCGTGCTGATTATCGCCTACCCTGCACAGCGCGACAGCGCACCCGTTCGTTGACCCGCGCCCCTGCGGTATCCCTGCTTGGCTCGGCGTCGGCAAACGAGCGTTAAGCGGCTGAAACCCTGCTTCAGCATATACAAACAGCTTACTGCCGAAATGATCACCGTACTTGAGCAACGGCTACGAAAGTGCACTTATCGACTTTTGATAAAATGCGATCAGAGCCCATATAAAAAAACAAATACAGCCAAAAGCTGTCTTTCGCGCTCGAATCCGCGTTGTGCTGCGCTGCGGGACGCGTCAACAAGCTAACGCAATCCGATTGTTACCGCTTGTTATCCCGGCAACGCCAGTGGCCTCGCCTGATACGTGGTTCGCCAGTTCGACGCATCGCGCAGCATGATGTCGGCTAGGTTGCGCAGGCGCGCTGAAACTCTTGCGTAGTCCAGCGGCTCGTCCTGCATCGCGCGCTTCAGGCGCTCCAAGCGCGACACCGTAACCTGCGAGCGAAACGCCACGCCCGCAAAATCGCACTGCATCCGAATGCCGTAAATGGATGCACCCAGCGCGGGCAGCACCGCCGTCAAAAAGGTCACGATTTCGGTCATGCCGACCGTGCCAACCGAGCCCATTGGAATGCCGCTCAACTTGACAACGATACACGCTACGCAGGCAACAACCGTACCGCCAAACAGCACTTCACCGGTTTAATGCAGGCCAATGTTCGCGCTTGTGCATGCGCCCTGCGTGGGTGTGTTGATAAGCCATTTGTACGGTGATCAAATGCAGCGCCATTTCGCGCACCCGCGTGAGTTAGGGCGCGTCGGCGTGCATGTTGGGCAATTCCGTCTCGCGTGCAGTCGTACGGGCGAGCCATCCGACCCCAACCGGCAATGGCCGCCGCACCGTGCCCGCTATGGTTGGTGTGACTGCGAACTCCTAAGTCCCCCCAATACGCTGGTGAGTGCGAATGCATATAACTGCTCGGCTAAATGGCGATCGCCCATTCAGCGCTCGTGCCAGCCGAAGCGCTTGCCAACGTGGGTGTTAATCAAAATCAAAATCAAAATCTCGCAAATCAGTTCACCGCAGATGATCGGCAGCTTGAGCGCAGGCGCGAGTAAAACGGACAGTGCCAGGTTTACCGCGACCGCCGCGAGCGTGAAATTGCCGAAAAAGCCAGCGCGAAAAATCTGCGCGAAGTACGACGCAGCGGTATCTGCCGCGCCGTAGCGCTGGGTAAGCTTTTCGGCAAAGTTCGTGGTCGCGATGACAGGTCACACCGACGGTATGGCACAGCCGGGGCTTGATCGCGATGTTGATCTCGTTCACCCGTCGAAGCCCATTTTTTCAGGATCAGCCTCCAGCGCGGATCGCCGTGAATCCGCACAAACAGCACGCATTCTTTAATCTGCTTACGAATCGATACATCCCACGCATCGCCGCCGCGCAGCTCCGATTAATCGAACCAGACTTAACGGCCCGCCGCACGCAGGACATCGCTAATACGCCGCGCCGCGTCAGCATCTTGCGATGCGTAAGAAAGAAAAATGGCTTTGATCGACGATAGCGATAAACCTCTTTGCAGTTGCCCTCGCGCAGTACGCGCACTACGATTCGTTTGTCCTAAATGCCGCAAATAATGCGCCATTCGCCCAAGCGGTACTTCCAATACTGCGCGGGTCATCCAGCGGCGCAACGCGGTCTTTCAAAAAGCCGATCAGCCGTTGCTGTGTCGGGCAATGCAACTTGTTCAGATCCTTTACCGCATCGCGGTCGAGTTAGACCTTAAAGGCCAAGCGTGCGCTCCACATCTTCGAGCGGAATCGTCTTGCGTTCTTTGCGCGCGCGTGCTTCGGCGAGGTAGTCATCCTCTAGATCATCGATATGCTCGTTGATCGCCTCACGGGCAAGCTGGGTCTTGGTGCGGCCTGTTTCCATGGCGAGTTGATTGAGCCGCTGCTTCATGGGCTCAGGCAGACGAATGGCCAACATATTTTGCTCATCAAAAATTTCTGTACTACACAACTATAGCGTCGGACATCGCGCCACGTGTTTCGACCACGCCGTCGCTGTTGACGCTGCAAACGCCTTGCTACCTTCGCATCTCCTCCACACTGTGCTCCCGCAGCATCGCGTAATTCTTCAATCGCCTCAAACTCGCGGGCATCGAGTCAAATCGCTTTGCGGCGTCGGCTGGGCATTTGGCTTTTTCGGCGGGCCTGTCGCTGTTGGCGATGGCCGCAGCGAGCAGCACTCGTGAATGCCAATACTTCGCGGTTTCATCAACGCTCTTCCAGTTTGTGAAAGGGCTTCTTCGGCATTTAATGCTCGCTTTGCATGGCGAACACGAATTCCTACGTTTCTTCGTCTGAAATCACGTAGGTGGGCGACGCCGAGACACAACCCCGCAGGTTACACACCGCCGGATGCGACTTCTGTTCGCGCAACGTTGGAAGGTCGGCGATGCGATTGGGAACGTAGCTAATCACCTCAGCCGAGGGTGCGCCATCGAAGCGCGCCTCGTTGATGTCTTGCTCCAGATTCCCGTCAAGCGGGGTGCTGACAAAAAAATCGAGATCAGTGATGGCTGCGAATCGCTTGAGCGTGATCGGCGGGGTGAAGGTGGCCTCGCGCAGGATCGAGCGCAGACGTGTGTAAGCCTCTTCGCGCCGCTCGTGAGACGCCGCATGCCAGCACACCACATCGTTGAGCGAATATGGCTGCGGCAGGCGCGAGGTGTCGGCGTCGAGCTTGGCGGCGAGCCGGTCCTAGAGCAGGCGAGAGCCCGAATCGGTATCGACTTTCGAAAGCTCAGGGCCGATGATCGGGATGTCGCGCTTCACTTCGATGAAGTTGAGCCGATCATCACAAGGGTCTTCGCATAAGCGCGAAGGCAAAGTGTGAAGCGGTACAACGGTGCGCAATGCGACACCCTATAGCGTGTGCTAAGGATGTACAGCCAATCGACGCCGGAATGGTCGCATCGCTCGATCTGCCGCAACGTGTCGGGAGTAATTAGCTAAAGCCCGCGTTTTGTCGCGTAGGAGCGTACGCCGCAAAGCAAAAAGCCCCGACAACGGGGCTTCAAACACGCTACTATTTTTTGACTCACTTAACAAACGTTCTGCAACGCATTAGTGGCGTCCCCAAGGGGATTCGAACCCCTGTTACAACCGTGAAAGGGTCGTGTCCTAGGCCTCTAGACGATGGGGACTTCGGAACTTAACAGTACAACTTTACTTACTAATATTTTGGTGGAGATAAGCGGGATCGAACCGCTGACCTCTTGCATGCCATGCAAGCGCTCTCCCAGCTGAGCTATACCCCCCAGACACGCTACTACCCGTAACTTCTTATTCGCTTCCGGAAGCTTCGAATTATAGTCACAAATAACTTAGCTTGGCAAATTAAGTGCGGCTGATTTTCGTGCTTACCGTTGCAGACACTGCCGGATGTTGCTGATGGCGCAACGCGGTGGTCAACTGCCGCCATCGATCCGATTCCATCTCGTCACGAAACGCGATTGCGGTCTGGATCCACCGGGTTGCAGATGACGGCACCGCGATCAAGTTCGGAGTCACCGTGGCGCGAATCATGGCCGGTCGCTCCTCGTCGGCATTTCGTGTGTCTCGCAGCGTGGCAATCAAATCGTTCACGTCATTGGCTTGAAGCGGGAACGCGAAGCGAACCCGCCAAACTACCATCCCCGCGGTGAGCTGCACCGCCGCCCATTCCGGAGCGCGATTGAGCGCACACAACACCCCGCTGGCAACGCAAACAGCAGCGCAAACCAGCTTGACTCGCGCGCGTTGCTTCACCGCATCATCCCGCTTTCGCGTCCTTCAATTTGGAGAGCATCAGCCATGTATCAATTACCGCATCGGGATTCAGCGACAACGACTCAATGCCGCGATCAACCAGCCACGCAGCGAGATCAGGATGGTCCGACGGCCCCTGACCGCAAATGCCCACATATTTGCCGCGCGCGCGACACGCGTCGATGGCCATCGCCAACATCTTTTTTACCGCCGGATCACGCTCATCAAACACGCTGGCAATCGCACCGCCCGCATCGCGATCAACCGCCAGAGTGAGCTGCGTTAGATCGTTGGAGCCAATCGAAAATCCGTCGAAATAGTTGAGAAAATCGTCAGCGAGAATCGCATTCGATGGCACCTCGCACATCATAATCAGGCGCAATCCATCTTTGCCACGCTCTAGCCCGTGCGCAGCGAGCGCCTTGACGACAGCCTCCGCTTCACCCGTTGTTCGCACGAACGGAATCATCACCTCAACGTTGGTCAGGCCCATCGTTTCGCGCACGTAGCGCAGCGCTTCACACTCGAGTGCGAAGCAATCACGAAACTCCGGCGCGACATAGCGCGACGCGCCCCTAAAGCCGAGCATCGGATTTTCTTCATGCGGTTCGTAGCGATCACCCCCGAGCAAATTGGCATACTCGTTCGACTTGAAGTCACTCATGCGCACGATCACGGGCTGCGGCGAAAACGCAGCTGCAATCGTTGCGATACCTTCGGTCAGTCGCTGCACAAAAAATTGCTTTGGCGAAGCGTATCCATGAATTCGCGCCGAAATTTTTTCTTTCAATTCGGGAGGGAGCGTTTCATGTTCCAGCAGCGCGCGCGGATGAATGCCGATTTGCCGGTTGATGATGAATTCGAGCCGAGCGAGGCCGACGCCATGATTCGGCAGTTGCGAAAACTCGAAGGCGAGATCCGGATTAGCGACGTTGAGCATCACCTTGGTCGGCGCTGCGGGCATGTTGTCGAGTTCGACTTCGGTTCGCTCGAACGACAATTTTCCCGAATAAATATGCCCCGTGTCGCCCTCGGCACAACTCACGGTCACGATATCGCCGTCTTTCAACACCGTGGTCGCATCAGCACAACCCACGACCGCCGGAACGCCCAGCTCCCGCGCGATGATCGCGGCATGGCAAGTGCGGCCACCGCGATTGGTGACGATGGCGCTCGCCCGCTTCATCACCGGTTCCCAATCGGGATCGGTCATGTCGGCCACCAGGACGTCCCCCGGTTTCACCATATCCATCTCGGAGGCATGCTTCAAAATTCGCACCGTGCCCTGGCCAATTTTTTGACCAATTGCGCGGCCCGTTGCGAGCACTTGACTGGTTTCGGTCATTCGGTAGCGCACCAACGTCTTGGTGCTCTGCTCTCGCGATTTGACCGTCTCAGGTCTGGCCTGCAGGATATAAATTTTGCCGGTGCTGCCGTCTTTGCCCCACTCAATGTCCATCGGACGACCGTAGTGCGCCTCGATGGTCAGCGCGTAATTGGAAAGCGTTTCGACTTCTGTGTCGGTCAGCGAAAAGCGCGTGCGATCCTCTACCGAAACATCCACGATGTCGGTCGATTTTCCGGCTGTGGACTCGGAGCCAAACACCATCTTTTGCATCTTGCTGCCCAGCGTACGCCGCAAGATTGCAGGTCGCTTGGCGCGTAGCGCGGGTTTAAACGCATAGAACTCATCCGGATTCACAGAGCCCTGAACCACCATTTCGCCCAGCCCGTAGCTCGACGTGACGAACACCGCGTCACGAAAGCCGGACTCGGTGTCGAGCGTGAACATCACGCCCGCTGCGCCGGTGTCGGAGCGCACCATTTGCTGAATGCCTGCGGATAGCGCGATGGGCATGTCGGCGTAACCGGTGTGAACTCGGTAAGCGATAGCTCTGTCGTTGTAAAGGCTCGCGAACACGCGACGGACGGCGTCCAGAATTGCTGGAACGCCGACGATGTTCAGATACGTTTCTTGCTGCCCCGCAAAACTCGCATCGGGCATGTCTTCGGCCGTCGCCGAGGAGCGAACCGCCCAACTGATCTGCGCGCCCGCGTCGGCCTCGAGCGCCGCAACGCCTGCGTTGATGCCCATTTCCAAGGCTTCCGACAACGGTGCCGCTTCGATCCAACCGCGAATTTCAGCCCCAGCTTTGGCCAGGGCGGGAACATCATCAACGTCCAATCCCTCGAGTCGAGAAGCGACACGAGCAGTCAAATTGTTGAGGGCAAGAAAATCGCGAAAAGCGTCGGCGCTGGTGGCGAGCCCGCCGGGCACCTGTACGCCGTGGTCGGTAAGATTACCGAGCAGCTCGCCGAGGGACGCGTTTTTTCCGCCGTAATCGGCAACGTCCGTCATCCGCAACTCGTCTAACCACCGCAATAGTCGTGGATTCAGTTGCGTATTGCCTCGCGCCATGGAGCCTCCGATTTAGATTCGAAGGCGATTCTAGCGAACGGCGACCGCTGCATGTTGCAACGCACAATATCTGCCGCCTATTGATCAGCGAAGGGACCTAGAAAACGCTACTGCCCAAGCCGATAGGCTCTGCGTCCACTGCGTCGCGCAACTTGGCGTAGAGATCAGGATGTGTACTGCGCAAAAACTCGATGATCTGAATGTCTTCTTTGCGTACCGTGCTCAGGTCGACGCCTTCTAGATGCACGAGTCGCAACAGCTCTGTAACTGGCTTGGGCATATCACGCCCAGCTTCGTAGCGCGAGCCGCCGCTTTGCGTCACACCAATTTTTTGCCAAAACTCTTCCTGGTTCAGACCCAGTTTTTGCCTGATTTCTCGCGGATTCGTTATTTTCTGAAAAATACCCATTGCTTACTCTAGCCTCCCAAAGGCGCATGCCCAATTTACGCGTTTCTATGAACGTCAGTTTTATGGGAAAGATAACAAAACTATGCCAAAAGCATATTAGGGATTATAGGGGCAGCGCTCTTCGTTCTGTCAACTAATCTCGCTTCTATACTCTCAGGTATGAAAGGTGTTGCAGATCTTCACAGCCACTCGCGTTATTCCGACGGCACGCTTTCGGTGACCGAGCTCGTTACGCTGGCAAAGTCGCGCGGTGTGGCCCTGTTAGCACTGACCGATCACGACGAGCTTCAAGGCATGCCCGAAGCCAAGCTTGCCGCTCAGCAACAGGGTTTGCAATGGGTGTCGGGTGTTGAGATTTCAGCGCAATGGGCGGGCGCATCGGTGCATATTTTGGGCTTGCGCATTGATGCCGATGACATGGCTCTGCGCGCCGCGCTGAACTCAACCCGAAAAATGAGAAAAGTCCGAGCGCAGCAAATGAGCGATTCGCTGGCGGAAGCGGGCATCCCTAACGTCTTTCGCGGAGCGCTCGCCTATGCGCCCAATCCAGAGCTCATCTCTCGCACCCACTTCGCGCGCTACCTGGTCGACACTGGTGTCTGCGCTTCGTTTGGGGAAGTGTTCGGTCGCTTTATGAAACCGGGCAAGCCCGGGTATGTGAAACAGGAATGGTTGCCGATGACTGACGCGATTTCGCTGATTCACGGGGCGGGTGGTCGCGCTGTGCTAGCGCATCCCGGACGCTATGAAGTTGACCCGTTTGGCGGCGTCAATTCATTGCTGCAGGCGTTCGTCGATGCGGGTGGCGACGGTGTTGAGGTCGTATGTGCGGCGCATCATCCCTCGGAGTGGGCGCAATTTGGCGCACTAGCTCGCAAATTTGGCCTGCTCGCGTCCATCGGAAGCGACTTTCATTCGCACGCCGAAAGCCGCGTTAAATTCGGCGATTTGCCGCTCTTGTCGCCGAACCTGAAACCGGTGTGGCATGACTGGCCAGAGGCAGAATGTTTGTATGGAAAAAGCGATGCCTAATCGTCGCGCGGTATTTTTTGTCTCCGATCAAACTGGCATCACCGCTGAGGCCATGGGCAACTCGTTGTTGAGCCAGTTTGACGGCTTTGAGTTTCGGAAAACGACGATTCCGTTTGTGCATTCAGCCGACGCCGCAGACCGCGCCATCGCGCAGATCAACGCCTGCACAGCGAACGACGGCAAGCGCGCCATCGTCATCAGCTCGATTGTTGACGAGCAGTTGAGCGAGCGCATTCGCACCTGTGATGCGCGCGTGCTCGATTTTTTTCAGACGTTCATCGCGCCGCTTGAACAGGAGCTGGGCGCCAAAAGCTCGCACGCGGCGGGCCGGTCACACGGGCTCGGCAATGCCACCGAATATTTCACGCGGATGGAGGCCGTGAACTTCACGTTGGCGCATGACGACGGGCAGAGCGTCAAAGAGCTGAGCCGCGCGCAGGTGATTTTGGTGGGTGTGTCGCGCTGCGGCAAAACGCCCACCTCGCTCTACCTAGGCCTGCAATGTGGCATCCGCTGCGCCAACTATCCGTTGACGCCTGACGACTTTGAGCGCGGCGCGCTGCCCGATTCGATCATTCGTCATCGTGATCGGTTGTTCGGGCTGACCATTGCCGCTGATCGGCTTCAGGTGATTCGTCAAGAGCGCAAACCCGACTCGGTGTATTCAAGCGCCAAGCAGTGTCGCTACGAGGTCGCCGCAGCCGAACGGATGATGGAAGATGCGGGCATTCCGGTGCTCAACACATCAACCAAATCCATTGAAGAGTTGGCGACAACGATTTTGATGCAGCGCCAGATTGATCGCCACATCTTCTAGCACGCTACAGAGGCAACAGCTTTCGGCTACAACCTCGGCATTACATGGGCTAATACCCAATTATTGATATAGTCGACTTTTCCGCTTTAATGATCTAAGCCCAAGTTAAATGGGGCGTTCAACGATAAGCTGTGTGAACACTACAGTGGCCCGCAACCCGCGCGCACCGGGCTCATCAAGTCGACGATTTTTAAGCGTCATCCGTGCGCCTATGGCCCGACAGATATCGCGGCAAATCACCAGCCCCAAGCCACTGCCGGCAAGCGGATCGCTGGTCGAAAACGCTTCGAACAATTTAGCCTCACGATCAGCATCCATGCCCGCTCCACTGTCCCATACCGACATCGCGATGACGTTTCCCGAGGATCGAATATCAATGCCAAACGCCGAGCCGCGCGACGTGTGGCGGATGGCGTTGCTCATTAGGTTGCGAAACAGTTCTCGAATCAGCCATTCGTGGCCGTTCACCCGATACCCGTTGGCGGTCGTGCCATACGTTTCCAGCGCAAAATCAAGCTCTTTGTCGGCGATCAAGGGCGAACATTCCACGGCCAATTCACGCACCATCGTGTGCAAATTGGTGATCTCGTCGCCATCCGCGGGCTCGGCATCGAGCTGCGCGACTTTCGCCAACGCCAGCATTTGATTGGCCACACGGGTGGCGCGATCCACAGACTCTGCCAGCTCGGCAAATGCAACATCCGGCGCGACGTGGCCGCGCTGTGCGTTTTGCACCTGCACCTTGAGCACCGCCAGTGGCGTTCGCAGTTGGTGTGACGCATCGCGCACGAAGCGCTGCTGATTGTCGAGCATGCGTTTGAGTCGTGCCATCACTTCGTTCAAGGCTTCGACCAGCGGTTTCAACTCGCGCGCTGCCGGTGTCGAAATGGGCGTCAACGATTCCGGATCGCGCTCCAACAATTCTCGACGCAATGCTGAAATTGGCCGCATGCCGCGCGCGATCAGCCACCAAATCAACGTCGACAACACCATCAAAAAAATCACCTGCCGATCCAGCGTAGAGATCAGCGCCTGTTGCGCCAGACTTTTGCGCAGCTCCAACGTCTCGGCCACCTGCACCGTGACCATGCGATAGGCCTCTGATGAACCCAAACCGATGTAGACCGGTTGCAAGAGCGCTGCCACGCGTACCGCTTCGTTCTCGAAACGATCCTCATAAAACGCCGCGAGCGCGGCGTACGGCGAGCGCTTTGGAAATACGCCGTCGTGCGGCGGCAATTCGGGGTAGCCGGACAAAAATCCACCGTCAAAATCGGTGACGCGATACACGATACGGCCACGGGTTACCGCCTCAAACACTTCAAGCGTGGCGTACGGCAAGGAGGCGCTCAGCTTGCCATTTTCAAATTTGACGGTGTCGCCGATGGCGCGTGCAGAGGCGAGCAAGGTTCGATCAAAGGCGACGTTGATCGACTGCAACGTGTTCTGATAAATGACCGTCGTGTCGACAATCAAAAAAGTCACCAACGCGGCGAGTATCCATAGCGTCAGTCGCCGTTTGATTGAGATGGGCGAAATGGGTTGGGCCGGTTTCATTCCGCCCGTTTTTCACGGATCAGATAACCGACACCGCGCAACGCCACCAGCTCCACTCCGAGGCCCGTGAGTTTCTTGCGCAACCGATAGGCCACCACTTCAATCGCATCCGGCTGCGCATCACGACCGTCGCCAAACACCTTTTCCCACAGTCGTTCTCGCGTCACGGCATGCGCTGGTTTTTCGATCAGCGTCGCTAGCATCGCAAATTCGCGCGCCGAAAGTTCCAGCGCCTGATCGTTGGCGTAACAGACCAATGCGGCCTCATCGACCCGCAGCACACCAAACTGGCGTCGCACCGGCGGCGCAGCACCGCCGCGCCGCAACAGCGCATGGATACGCGCTTCAAGCTCGTCGAGATCAAACGGCTTGGGCAAATAGTCGTCTGCGCCGAGGCGCAAACCTTGGACGCGATCCCCAACCGTGCCGCGCGCCGTCAGCACGATCACAGGCGTGGTCGTGCCGTGCGCTCGGACGCCTCGCAACACCTCCAGCCCGTCCATTTCCGGCAGCGTTAGATCGAGCAAAATGACTGCGAATTCTTCATGGGTTGCGCGTTCAAGCGCGCTCTTGCCATTGGTCGATTGCGACACATGAAAGCCGCGCCGCGACAGCGCCAATGCGAGCGCCTGCGCCAGTGCAGGATCGTCCTCCACGACCAGCAGCCGGGGTTTCTCCGCTTGAGTCCCGTTACCCATTGACATACATTCTTTTTGTCACGTCGGTTACGTCTGTTATGTTGCAGATTGTTCCGCATGAACACTGCCCCCCACCCAACGGCAGCGAAGGACAGCCAGCCGACAGGTCGACTTTCTACCATCGCGCAGATTATTTAAACAACTAATTCGCTTTAGAAGCTACTTACACAAGGACGAGACTTATGAAATTTATGTTACGCCAAGCCCTGCTCGCGCTGGGCTCCACCGTGCTGCTCGCTGGTAGCGCGCTCGCTGTCGACAACGTCAAATTCATGATTGGTGCCAACCCCGGTGGCGGCTTTGATCAAACCGGACGCGGCTTGGGCAAAGCCATGATCGAAGCAGGCGTGGCCAAAAGCACGCAATTCGAAAACAAGGGCGGTGCAGGCGGCACCATCGGCCTCGCGCAGTTTGTCAATGCCAGCAAAGGCGACGGCAACGCGATGATCGTCACCGGTGCGGTCATGGTTGGTGCCATCGTGCAAAACAAGCCACCGGTCACGCTCGCTCAGGCCACGCCAATCGCACGCTTGTTCTATGAATACAACGTGTTTGTGGTGCCGGCGAACTCGCCGATCAAAAGCATGAAAGACGTTGTCGACATGCTCAAAAAAGACCCAGGCTCGGTGAAATGGGGCGGCGGTTCGCGCGGTTCGGTCGATCATATTTCAGTGGCACAAATCGCCAAAGATGCAGGTGTTGATCCGACCAAAATTAACTACGTGCCGTTTCAAGGCGGCGGTGAAGCGTCGGCGGCGATCCTAGGTGGACACGTGACCGTGGGCACTTCGGGCTGGAACGAAATGGCGCAGTTCGTGAAAAGCGGCAAGATGCGCGCGCTGGCAGTAACGTCGGCGGTCAAACTTCCGGGCGAAACGGTGCCAACACTTAAGGAACAAGGCATCAACGTCGAAATCGGCAACTGGCGCGGCGTGTACGGTGCGCCCGGCATCACGCCTGAGCAGCGCAAAGGCTTGACCGATGCCGTGATCGCCGCCACCAAACAAAAGTCGTGGAATGATTCGCTGGCAGCAAACGACTGGTTCACCGCCGTGCTCACCGGCGACGAGTTCAGTAAGTTTGTCGATGCGGAACACAAGCGGATTGAAGAATCGATGCGTGCGGTGGGGTTGGTTAAGTAGCGACGAATGTACGCGCGGCCTTAGCCGCGCTAAGCGTTTCGCACGCGTGGGTCGCAATCAAGGCCGCGCCTACCGTTTCGGGTACTGCCACAAAAAAGAGGGGAAATCATGCAAAAACGCTGGCAGGTCGGCATTGCCGCCTTCGTAATGATGCTGTCCGCCGTATTTGGCGTGGGGGCCACGCAGTTACCTGCGGATACGGGCTACGCGGGCATTGGCTCTGCGTTCATGCCTACGGTGGTTGCAGTTTTGTTGTTGCTGGTTGGGTCATTACTGATGTGGCAAGCCTTCACCGGAGGCTTTAGAAATTTCACTGATGGCGTGGCTGAGCTTATCGCCGATCATCGTGGTGCCTTGTGGGTGACCGTCGGCATTATGGCCACCGCCGCGCTCATGACCAAGCTCGGATTCGTGATCGCTGCGACCACGTTGTTCGTCTGCGTCGCACGCGGCTTTGGCAGCAAAACGTGGCTTCGCGACGTAATCACGGGTGCGGTGCTCGTGTTGCCGGTGTTCTGGTTGTTCACGTTGGTGCTTGACGTCAACCTGCCGCGCCTTTTCAACGACTGGTTCTAGGGGCGGCATCATGATGGAAACCTGGACCCTGCTGCTCGGCGGCTTCGGCACGGCGCTGCAACCGATGAATCTGATGTGGGCATTTATCGGCTGCCTGCTCGGTACCGCCATTGGCGTGCTGCCCGGTATCGGGCCAGCGCTGACCGTGGCGATGCTATTGCCGGTGACCGCAAAGGTTGATCCGGCAGGCGCGCTCATCATGCTCTGTGGGGTGTACTACGGCGCGGCATACGGCGGATCGACCACATCGATTTTGATGAATACACCCGGCGAAAGCTCGTCGATTATGACGGCGCTCGAGGGCAACACAATGGCCCGATATGGTCGCGCTGGGCCTGCGCTGGCAACGTCCGCCATTGGCTCCTTTGTCGCCGGTACGATTGGTGTGGTGCTACTCACTTTATTCGCGCCGCTGGTGGCTGATCTCGCACTTAAGTTTGGCCCTGCTGAATTTTTCTCGTTGATGGTGTTGGCGTTTGTCACCGTGTCATCGGTGCTCGGCGCGTCGATGTTGCGCGGCATGGTGTCGCTGGCGCTGGGCTTGGCCATTGGGCTGGTCGGCATGGACTCCATCGCGGGCATTCCGCGCTACACCGCAGGCGTGCCTGAACTTATCGACGGCATTGAATTTGTGTTGGTTGCGGTCGGGTTATTTGCCGTTGGTGAGGCGCTGTATTCGGTGCTCTACGACCCGAAAGGCGAGGCCGCGCAGCGCAACAAAATGAGCTCAATCTGGATGACCAACAACGACTGGAAGCGCTCGTGGCCCGCGTGGTTGCGTGGCACGGCGATTGGTTTCCCGTTCGGTTCGATTCCGGCGGGTGGTGCTGAAATTCCGACCTTTTTGTCGTACTCCACCGAACGCAAACTCTCGAAATTTCCGAAAGAATTTTCCGGCGAAGGCGGCAAGGGGGCCATTGAAGGCGTGGCGGGACCGGAGGCCGCCAACAACGCCACCGCAGCAGGCGCGTTGGTGCCGCTGTTGACGCTCGGCATCCCGACATCGGCCACCGCTGCTATCTTGATCGCTGCGTTTCAGAACTACAACATCCAGCCCGGCCCCCTACTCTTTCAAACCAGCGGGCCGTTGGTGTGGGGCTTGATCGCGTCGCTTTATGTCGGCAACGTGATGCTGCTGGTGCTCAATTTGCCGTTGGTCGGCCTGTGGGCGAAGTTGCTGACGATACCGAAACCGCAGCTCTATGCGGGCATCCTCGTGTTCGCCTCCATCGGCGTGTACGGCATGCGGCAAAGCGCGTTTGACTTGGTGCTGATGTACGTCGTCGGCGTCATCGGCGTCATCATGCGCCGGTTCGATTTCCCGGTCGCGCCGGTCATCGTCGGCATGATCTTAGGCCCGATGGCCGAGAAGCAATTACGCAATGCGCTGGCCATCGCCCAAGGCGACTGGCTGATCTTTTTCAAACAACCCATCGCCTGCACCTTCATGGTCATCACGATTGCGGTCATGTTTATCCCGATCATTCTGCGCAAACGCGGCGTGCGGTTGTCGGAAGACGATTAACGCTAACAGCTATCTGCTCAATGCCCCATTTTGTTGGGGCTACGTGCGGAAAGCGTTGTTTGTCGATTAACGTCGTTATGACGCTCAAGCCCATGCATTACGGGCTTTTTTGTTAAAAGCTGTTAAGTACTGTTGGTGGGCCATGCGACCCAGTCCACCCACTGCGTCAGTAGCGCCAGTCGCGCCAATCGCTTGCACGCCACCGCCCTCCACTGACGAAAAATCCGCAACAAATGCTGATTTGTAATCCAGTTGTCTGTCCCGTCGAGCGAACATTCGTGGGATGGCGCGTCAATGCGTCTAGCCCAGTCACGACGGCGTTCGCGTTGGGTCGATGGTTTGTCGCATGCCGTGTCGGCGTCGACGCACACTTAGGACTCGTCAGTAAATAACTTTGGCATCTGCTCGGCTGGGCTTGGGCGCACTGCGTCGTTGGCAATGGCTTGTGTCGCTAGCCACACGGCACCATTGCCGCCCAGCATCGCATCCCAATCCAGCGGCCATAGGTCAAATTTATTTTCCTACGAGCCCTTTCTTCGGAAGAACAGAATGATTTCTCACGCTTCACCTCGCTGAGGCTCGCGCTCACCGCTCGCATCGTCAGCCCGCTGGCCACGCGACGTCGCTGTACGTCTTTGGGTGCCAATGCTGCTGTCGCTCGCCGCAATCGGCATCGGCATCGGCGTCACACCATCGGCCATGGCCGCCAGCAGCGCTTTCGTGGTCAACATTGGCAACACTGATCTGACCGACGCCAACAAGGGCGACGGCATGTGCGCGGACATCAACGGCAAATGCAGCCTGCGCGCCGCCATCGAGGAGGCCAATGCGCTCGCCAACACGCTGCTGGGCGGCGTGGCTACGCCACACACCATCACATTTAGCGTGAATACCGTGAACGTGATCAACGGCGGCCTGCCCACCATTGCCGCGCCGGTCGCCATTACCGGCGTGCCAAGTGTGACCACGATCAGTGGCAACAGCTCGGGTGCGGGTAGCAAACAAGGATGCATCAGTTTGACCGACGCCGGAATGGTGGCGCTCAACCACGGCAGCGGGGCGTCGGGCTCAACCATCGCCAATCTGACCATCGGCAATTGCGGCGGCTCCGGCATCTCGGCCAACGGCCACGACTACAAGTTTCTCAACAATCGCATCGGCGTTGACGCCACCGGTTTGATTGCGACGCCCAACGTTCTCCACGGTATTTCGGTGTCCGCGTCACAGGTTTATCCCGACACCAGCACTGGCTTTTTCTCCAGCATCTATAACTCAATCGCAACGCCGTTCCCTCAGATTCCGGTGGACGCGTCGCAAATTAACGCGTTCCAGAGCAACCTCGCGACAGCGCTGGCCTCGCTGAAACCCGTGTTGATCAGCGGCAACGTGATCTCTGGCAACACGTTGAACGGCATCGAAATTTTCAGCCAAAATCTGGCGGCGGTGACCGTCGTCAACAACAAGATCGGCACTGACATCACTGGCAACATCGCCATCGCCAACGGCGGCTCAGGCATTCGCCTCTCAGGCGACACGTTTGGCCACTTGATCGGCCCGAACAACGTCATCAGCGGCAACACTGGCGACGGCATCAGGATCGAATCGGACACCGTGTTTTTGCCGAACTTCATTATGGGCAACCGCATCGGCTTGGCGGCCACCGACCCCACCGCACACATCGGCAACGGTCTCAACGGCATTTCTGCCAGCACCAAACCGAACGGCGACCCGCTCAAGCTGAAGCCCACCGGGAACTCGCTCGTAATCGGACCTGCCAACCTCATCAGCGACAACAAAGGCGGTAGTGCCAGCAGCGATCCCGACGTGATGACGTGATGAGCACCGACTACGCGGGCATCCTGCTCACCGGGCAGGCCAATGCTGTGAAAGTCATCGGCAACACCATCGGCATCGGTGAATTTGTACCCGGCTCGCCTGTCGCGTCCAAGGCGTACGGCAACGCGGGCGACGGCATCATCGTCACCTCTTCCGGCAACACCATCGGCGGCAGCACGGCCGACACCAGCAACAACATTGCGGGCAACGTGCGCCACGGCATCGTAGTCAGGGGCAGCGCGACGGCATCCACCAGCATCCTCGGCAACACCATCGGCGTGCATTCGGGCCTTGCAGGTAACTTCAGCATCGGCAACGGCGTTGACGGCATTCACATTGATAACGCCAGCAGCGTAAGCGTCGGCGGCACGGGCGCAACGGACTTCAACGTGACCGCGGGCAATGGCCGCAACGGCATCAAGCTGGTCAACGGCGGCGCGCAGAACGGCTGGAGCAATTTTTTTCAACGCAACCAGATTTACAGCAATGCTAAATTGCTGGCAGGTGTCGGCATCCACTTGGATCGCACGCAAAACGCAGTTGACGTGCCAAACGATTCGAGCTTTAGTGAATTCCCCAACACCCACGCCAACCTCGATCAAAACGCGCCACACATCTGCACCGGCCCTGTTGACACGGGTGCATGTGCTGGCTCAACAGCGCCCTCGTCCACGGGCAGCAACACCACGCTCAACTGGGCGATCACCACGCACGGCCCGGCAGATTTCCGTGCCGAGTTTTTCCGCATCAGATTCGGTCGCCAATGCGGTTACGTCCATGACGGTCACGCCGACTGCTACACAGGCGAACGCGACGATCAAAGTGAACGGCAACACAGTGGTTAGCGGCAGCGCTTCGGGCGCAATTGCACTCGCGGTTGGTGCAAATGCAATCGCTGTGATGGTCACGGCCCAAGACGGCACCACGACACAAACGTACACCGTCAACGTGACGCGCGCGGCACCGATCAGCAGCAACGCGAACTTGAGTGCGCTGATCGTTTCCAGCGGGACGTTGGTGCCGGTGTTTGCTAGCGGCACGTTTGTTTATGCCGACTTGGTGGCGAACGCGGTAAGCACGATTACTGTGACGCCAACCGTTGCGGACGCGACTGCGACGGTTAAAGTGAATGGCAATACAGTGGCGAGCGGCAGCGCTTCAGCGGCCATCGCGCTCGCAGTCGGTGTCAACCCGATCACCGTCGTGGTCACCGCGCAGGACGGCACCACGACGCAAGCGTACACAATCAACGTGACCCGCGCGGCAACGGTGCTAAGCAGCAACGCAAGTTTGAGCGCGCTCGCCGCATCCGCTGGCACGCTCATACCATCCTTTGCTAGCGCAACGTTTTCCTACGCCGATAACGTTGCTAACGCAGTGAACTCCATCACCGTCACACCAACCGTTACCGGCGCGACAGCAACGGTAAAGGTGAACGGCAATACAGTAATCAGCGGAAACGCCTCAGCAGCGATTGCCCTCGCCGTTGGTGCCAATGCAATCACCGTCGTGGTGACCGCGCAGGATGGAACAACGACGCAGACGTACACAATCAACGTAACCCGTGCAGCGGCGCTCAGCAGTAACGCTGGCCTCAGCGCGCTTGCCGTCTCGTCCGGCAGCTTGGTTCCCGTGTTTGCTAGCGGTACTTTGGTCTATGCGGACGCAGTTGCGAATGCTGTGGCATCAATCACAGTGACGCCAACGGTTGCCAACGCTAATGCGACGATTAAGGTCAACGGCAATACTGTAGCAAGTGGCAGCTCGTCAGCGGCGATCGCGCTTGCGGTCGGTGCTAACGAAATTACAGTCGTTGTGACTGCACAAGACGGCACCACGACGCAGACCTATGCCCTCAACGTCAATCGCGCCGGAGCCCTCTCCAACAACGCCAACTTAAGCGCACTTGCAGTCTCGTCCGGCAGCTTGGTTCCCGTGTGTGCCAGCGGTACTTTGGTGTACGCGGACGCCGTTGCCAATGCAGTGACGTCAGTCACGGTCACGCCAACGGTGGCGCCGACTGTTGCCGACGCCACGGCAACAGTCAAAGTGAACGGCACGACGGTAGCGAGTGGCAGCGCGTCCGCCTTGATCGCGCTCGCGATAGGCTCCAACACAGTGACGATCACGGTCACCGCGCAAGACGGCACGACAACGCAGACCTACACCGTGAACGTCACCCGCGCTGCGGCAATCGTTACCGTGTTCAGCGGCACCACGTTCACGGGAACAGGCATCGCCACTGCCAGATTGTCCGGCGGCGGCGCGACCCGCACGTTTGGCACAACGGCCTTCGTCGGGCCGTCGGTGGCAGCGCCCGCCGGTGTGACCTTCCCTGACGGCTTGTTCGACTTCACGACGACTAACTGCACGGGCACGATCACGGTCACCGTGACCTTCCCGGCTACGTTCGCAGCGGGCGCGCAATACTGGAAATACGGCCCAACGCCTTCGCTCAGCTCACCGCACTGGTACACGCTGGCCGCAGGCGCGCCGAACAACCTGGTGTTGTCAGGCAAAACCGCCACGTTCACCATCACCGACGGCGGCCTGGGCGACGACGACCTAACCGTCAACGGCACCATCGTAGATGGCGGCGGCATTGGCATCGCAGCGGCAGTGGCAGCGACTGATCCAATGACCGTACCAACGCTCAGCCAATGGAGCTTGCTGCTGTTGTCAGGATTGATGTTGCTAGGGTTTGTTGGGGTGACGCGAGTAGGGCGATACGGCGTAACGCGCTGCTTATAAAAATCCTTGGGTGCGCCCCCCATCGTGCCCAAGTTGATACTAACTAACGTTGCATGGCGAGGCGGGATCCCGCCTTATTCGCTGCCCAGGGCCACGTTGTCTTCGTCAATTTTCATCTTAAGGATATGTCCGAGCGCCTCCGACGCAATGTAATTTACCTCACTGAATGTGTACTTCATCGTTTTGTTCGCAGGCACTCTGCCTTGGTGTACGTACGTTGATCGTGCGTCATAGACAGCCTTTACCTTCTTATTGCAGTCGTCGACACTGAGAAAAAGATCCTCGCGCGGCTGTTTGGCCACCCCGGGAGCGCAATAGTCGCGGATGAGTGATCGAAGAACGACGGACCGTGACGCTTTGCTAGCCTGATTAAAGCAATTTTTGATTAGTAGAACATCGACACCAGTTTGTGGTGCATCGAACGTCGCTTCTGAATGCTCAATCAAAGTTTTAATTGCCACTTTTGTCGCTACGTTTGACACAGTGTCAGTTACGAGCATTTCGAGTGTCATAACTGTAAGCAGAAAGCTCCAGACCGCCTGTGTTGATCGGCGCGCACATACATAACTAGTGTAGTGTTGCATAGTTAGTGCAATTTAAGTAGGTGAGCGGAGTCATAGAA
>ENA-OFCX01000223-OFCX01000223.1-metagenomes-genome-assembly--contig:-NODE-223-length-32618-cov-4.341553_pt1 | contig 32618 bp, 51 predicted proteins | sample MGYA00153384_OFCX01 | MGnify analysis MGYA00153384
CACTCAGTTACCTTGATGGGGTGGCCACGATCTTTACGGTAGATGACGCAAGTGCAGGACTCAGCATTCTGGTCAAAATCCATGCCGTCAAATTGGGGGTTGCCGTTGATGATGCGACTCCAGCCGTCAACACCAACAACCGGGACAATGCCGCCCTTGTCCGGGAAGGCGTAGATCTCTTTCGTCCAGGGGTTCAGGCCGTACTGCTTGGCAACAATCAGCAAAGCACTGAGCTGCGCGTCAGTCACATCGCCCTTGAATGCGGTGGACTTCAGGACTTGATAAAGCTCCTCGCTCTGAGGTAGTTCAAAGCGCTCCGCAAGTTGATTTATTTGTGTAGTGATAAGGTTGTTCATGGTGTTTTGCTCCAGCTCTCATGCATGCGCCGCATGTGCTGGGCTGCGCTGCGGTTGATAAAAAACGTGATGCGCTGCATTGCCTCAGCGCACAGGCGGTCAAGGTCGGCGGGGCTCATGACTCTTGCAACTTGCGTAAATGACTGGTGTCTTCTCGAACAATCCAAGGTTTGCCACCGTGCAAGCTCATGATGTCTACCGAGCTAACTGACTTGTCATAAGTCTGCGAAACCACAATCCCGACGTGCACTGGCCTCCATTCGCCCAGCACATACACACCGGTTTGTACTTTGTCGCCAATGTTTATTTGACTCATAACAGCCACCCGTACAAATAGCCCAATAACCCACCGGCTACGCCCACGGCAAGCCAGACACTGAACACCAGCGCGAAGCAAAGCAAAAGGTCTTTGGCGCGTTCGGTCATAGCAATAACGCACCGGCAATGCCCACGGCGAGCTGGACCCAGATCACCATCGTGAAGATGAGCAACAGGTCTTTAGCGCGCTCAGTAAATGGCTCAGGTTGTTTGCATTCCGCAGCAAAATCATCAAACGCTGATTTATCCCACGCACCAATCCAGCCGGATGGCGTCTCAACTATCCATCGGACGGTGCATTGTGTTTCGCCTGATTTGTTGGGCGGTTTTGGTTTGTAATTGGTCATACAACCCCCAAAATCATCAGCAAAGCCAGCAGGACGCCAATGGCGACACACGCAGGCACCACGATACGGTCGCTGCGCTGTGGTTGGCGGTGTGGCCCGCTGAATCCATTGCTGTCGCTGGGTGACAAGCTACGGTATTGGTAGCGGCTGCCGATGCTGACCTTGCCGGTGTTGTAGGGCACAGCGCGGCGGTGAAAGAGGCGGGAAAGTTCTGCTTCGGTCATGGCGCAGCCTCCGCGTTTTGCTCTGCCCAGGCCCAAGCGCAGCGGTCAAGAAAGTCAATTGCCTGTTGATTGCCGGTGTTGGCTAAATCAAGAACCAGCTGAACCATCTCGCAACTACTTGGGTCGTCCGGGCCGGTGCCGTAGTCCAGGCAGTCAGTCACCAGCTCATGCAGCATCGCGCGGCGTAGTGCTATCGTTTTAAACCGCCTTCTCAGCGGTGCCCAGTCAACCGGAGCAGCTGCATTGCCAGCCCGGCAGGTAATGCGGAAATTAGCAGCGGCCAGTTCAACCGCTCGCTGTTGCGCATCTTCGGCAGCGTGCTGCTCGTCCAGCATGCGGGCGCTGGCGGGGTTTTCAGTGACGCAGTAGCTCATGTTGTCACCTGAATTTGCCGTTGATCGCCGCTAAGGCCTCTGCAGAACTTAACTCCGAGCTGTAAGGTCGCCGAATTGCGTAAGCGACCTCGGCGTCAAGGATTTTCAAAAGCAGTTGCATTGCCTCGGTCGTGTCACCAGCGTGGCAATGCTCGACGGCCACCCGCACTTTGGCGACCAGCGCACCCTCTCGCTCGTCCAGCTTGTAGATCATCAATTACTCCTGTTTTAGTAGCTCGCTCAGGTCGGCACCGCGCAGGTCGGCACCGCGCAGGTCGGCACCGCTCAGGTCGGCATCGCTAAGAACGGCATTTCCTAATGCATGCCGACAGTCAAAACTGCTACCCACCGGAACCTCGCATTCGTACAGCACTTGGCCGGACCGATTTTTAATCCGGTTAACTAATGGCATCCCGGCAACTAGCAAGCTCGTGTTTTCCATCTGTCACTCCTGTTTTAGTAGCACTAAAGCAATGTGTGATGGCGACTAGGCTGCGCTCGCCCTTGTCTTTCGCCTTGAGTGCTGTACCGGCCCCAAGGAGCTCTTTGCCAGAGTCCGCACCCTGGAGGCTCACGCCATGTAGTCGCCATCACACATTGCTCTCCGTCAACGTCGGCGAACATCGCCTAAACCCCGCTCTGCATCGTTTGCGTTGGCCCCGTGTCGCTTGGGCTGGGTGTTTTTGTTGATGGGTGAATTAAACATGATGTTTAGCTGAATGTCAAACACTTTGTTTTGTTTGGGGCGAAATAGGGTAAACACCATGCTGTTCGTAAAAACCGCTTGTGTTTATTAACATGCTGTATGAAAATCCGGGTTGCCAAAGCTCGCACCTTAGGCACAATGACACCAGAGCCTCAAAGCTCTGTCGTTCAGCCCTTAAATGGGCAACTGGGTGCGAGCCAGGAGCGACAGGCCTTTGAGGTTTTGTCGTTTCTGCTGGCCGTCAGGGCGCGTCAGCTAATGGGCCGCAAGTGGGGCCGCACCCAGTAAACCGCGACACGGTATGGGGCCGAAAGGCCGCCGGGTGCAAATCCTTAAAAATCCGTGGGGCTGGCCGAACGTCGAAGCCCGGGGCTTGGGAGGGTAACAACGACCCAAGCATGCGACGTGACCCGCAAGGGTGGTGAATCCCTCCTAAAACCCCATGCTGGGGGTAGGGGGGCCTTCGGGTGAATTCCCTGCCTTGCGGTGTTTTCCTGCCACGCTGCATAGACGAAAAGGCACGTTGGCCCAAAAAATCACTTTTTGCTGAGTCGGCACATCCGAACGTCGCTACGTGTTTTCCACCGGTGCTCGTCAATGGTGAGCCATTGCATGTTTTCACGGTGGTCACGACCACCGGCACACAGCGGGTCTACATGGTCAATTTCCCAGCCAGAACAAGCGCCCCGGCGCAGGCCAGTCTCAGGACAAGGATTCGCCCGCTTGAATGCCAGTATTTCAGCGGCTGATCGCTGAATGCGCCCGCTGGCATCTTGCAGGATCAAGCAACACGCAAGAAGCAGTGCAAATTTCACAAGCGTTTAGCGTCTGCTTCTAGTTTTTCGCAGACTGAGGCAATGATCCTTTTTTGCTCAGGCGACAACGATTTTCGTTCGTATTCTTGCCAGCAGTTTTCGTACGTCTCGCGAGCGGTTGACCTTGCTTTACCCGCAGGCGTAATTGCAAGCCAAAACGCGTACAAAAAGAACACTATGACCGCCCATATAGGCCCCCACAACCACCATTTTGTTGGCTTGGCTCGGACAGAGCTTTCAAATTCATAGCCCATGCTGACGACTTTCAAAAAGCTCCCACGGGCCGCGTGGGCGCGGTTAGATGCGTTTCCGCCCAGAAAACACTACCACGCCGCAGGTTTCCCACGGTTCATCTGGTCTGATGATCTTGTTGCCGTTCAGTTGTAGCAGGTATGGGCCTTCTTGGTCAACTTTGTAGCGCTTGAGGTTAGTGCGGCCATCGTATTTTGCAACCACATCCTGCCCGGGGGTAGGCTGTTTGTCGGGGTCAACGTACACGTAATCGCCATCGCGGTAGCCGTCTGGAACGTCCATGCTTTCTCCGCTGACTAGCAGCGCAAAGGTGTTGCGGCCCATGCTGGCCAATGGTCGCGGAAGCCATTCTTCAGCGTCACCTGGCGCAAAGTTGTCTGGTGACTCGCAGAAAACGCCAGCGCGAACCCAGGAAATGACAGGCACACCAGCGTCTTCAGGCATTGGCACGGCACCATCAATAAGCATAGGCCCCTTATTTTCAGAAACCCATAAAGCACTGCATCCCATTTTTTTCTGTGCGGCTAGCGCCCCTTGCAGCGACACGCCACGCGCCTCCCAATTGTTAATCGCTTGGCTGCTTGTTTTGAGCAGGTCGGCCAGTTGTTTTTGACTTGTTACCTTGCTAATCAACTTAGCTGCCTGGTACAGGCGTGTAGCGCTTTCATGCATGCACGAATTTTGGCGCGGCAAACAAAACGTGACGTTTGACATCTGATTAAACGCAGTGTTTAATTGCGCGATGACAAACATTCAATCTGACAAAAACCTTTTGCAAGCGCTTGGCGGGACGGCAAAAGTAGTTGAACTCCTTGGGTACGAAAAACATGGAGGGTTCCAACGGGTCAGTAACTGGGCGTCCCGTGGTATCCCAAGCCACATAAAAGTTGCGTACCCGCATATTTTTATGCCTCAAGGGCACGCCCTGCCAGACCCTGCCGCCGTCATGGCCCAGCAACTGAGCTAGGCCATGCGCGCCCCTTACCTCCTCCCGCGCATCCAAACCAGCACCCGCAACGGTGCCGGGCGCGGTTTGCCCAGCCTTCGCGCTGGGTGTTTTTACAAGTTGAGATTGCGTGCTGTTCATGGCACGTATCTTGTTTTTTTTGTCCAAAAAACGCTATGCGACGGCTTACGACAGTGTCGCAGGGGGTCGTATGACTGATTTTGAGAATCCAAATGACGCGCTGAAAGCGCTGGTGGTTGCCCTGGGTGGGACCAAGCAAGTCGGCCCCGCGCTGTGGCCGGACAAGGGCGTAGACGAGGCCCGCCGCCTACTGTGCGACACCCTTAGCGACGAGCGCCCGGCAAAGTTGGATTTGAGCCAGGTGCTCTTTATTTTCCGCCTCGGGAAAGCCAAGGGGGTGCACATCGGCATGGATTACATCGCCGCCACACTGGGCTACAGCAAACCTACACCCCTGGAGCCGATAGACGAGCTGGCCGATTTATTGCGCCAGGTCTCGGAGCAGCAAAAAACGATGGCTGCGCAGTTCGCGCGCATCGCCGCGCTGCAGCCTCAATTGAGGGGGATCGCATGAAGCCTAAAAAGCCCACCAGCGCCTTTGATTGGCGCAACCAACCCAGTTTTATCGACTGGTCAACAAAGCACCGCCGCACCCCGCAGGTCGAGCATCTACAGCTTGCGCCAGCAGAGCGTGCCAAGCACGTGGAGGCGTTTCAAGCTGGGTATTCGCATAATTTTGTGGTGCCGAAATGAAAAAGTCGGAATTTTGGCAGCTGAGCAGCCTTATTGTTTTGACGCCTCACATCAGCCTGGAATATGCATTCCCGGCATCAATTGTGTTTACTGTCGTCGCTGCCGTTTTGTTTTGTCTCGAGTGGAGGGCTGGCAAATGAACTGGCAGCTTGTACCCAACCCAGCGACGGAAAAAATGTGCCTTGCTGGCGCTGACACATTGAGGATTACCGAATTTAGCGCGCAGAGCTGCCATCGGGCTATGTGCGCTGCAGCCCCCAAGTCACCGTACGAAATGACCAAAGAGGAGGCCGTCGATTGCCAGAACTGGCAAGGAATGGATGGCGCGACCGCGTTTCACCTGATTGACCGGCACGCCAATGGCTGGGCAGACACCGGGCGAATGATGCAGGCGTGGCTGGAAGCGAATTTAGGGGTGGTCGCATGACCGCCTGCGAACTCACGCTGCACATAGAGGCTCAGGACGACGCTATACGCGCCCGCAACGCCGCGGCATGGGGTGACCACCAGGCAGCTATCGAGCAGCGCATGGAGTTTGAAAACGAGTGTTACTTCACGGCTGCGGGCGCACTGGGTGCGGTGATGCCGCCCTGTTTTTCGGCGGTGGGGGGCTCATGAGCAATCCATGGCTGCGACTGTATTCCGAGTTCTCGCACGACCCCAAAGTGCAGATGCTCAGCGAGGCGATGCAGCGGCGCTACATCATGCTGATGTGCTTGCGTTGCAGTGACGTTCTTGTAACGTTACATGACGAAGAAGTAGCGTTTCACCTCCGCATCAGTAACGATGATTTAGCCGAAACAAAGGCGCTATTCATTACCAAGAAGTTTATTGATTCCAAGTGGAATTTACTAAATTGGGAAAAACGTCAGTTCGCATCCGACGCCAGCAAAACAAGAGTAGCAAAGCATAGGAAGCTACAAAAAGAGAAGCAAAACACAGAGGGTAACGCGCATGTAACGTTACAAACTCCAATCTGTAACGGCCTAGAGGAGATACAGATAAGAAGAGATACAGATACAGATAAGAAGAGAGATAAGTCAGAGGCGCGTTTGCGCCCACCCCACAAACCCGAAGGCGTGACCGAAATGGTTTGGAGCGATTGGCTTGCATTGCGAAAAGCAAAGCGTGCGCCAGTTTCCGAAACCGTCCTTCGGGACGCCGAAACCGAGGCCCAAAAAGCGGGTATGTCGCTGGATTCGTTTTTGGCGAAGTGGTGCAGTCGTGGCTCGCAAGGCCTGGAGGCGTCATGGCTCAAGCCAGACGAAAAAACGGCGGGGCAAAACCCAAACAAGCAGGAGGCGTTAGAGGCTCGGAATCAAGCCGTCGCCGACCGATTTATTGCCAATCTGGAGCGCGAACATGCAGCCCTTTGAGCACAAGGAATTTGGACGTTTTTTTGCTGGTGCAATGGCCTACTGGAAGGCCGACGCAAGCGAATTCACAATCCAGGTCTGGGTTAATGGCTGCCAACCGTACACCCTGGAGCAAGTCAAAAAAGCCATGACGGCGCATGCAAGCGACCCAGAACGCGGGCAGTTTTCGCCGAAAGTGGCCGACATTGTGCGGATTTTGTCGGGCACGTACACCGACCGGGCGGCGCTGGCATGGGGTAAGGCTTTGGAGGCGATGAGCGCGGTAGGGGCTTACACCGATGTGGTGTTTGATGATGCAGCTATCCACGCGACCATTGAAGACCTTGGTGGCTGGCCGAAAATTTGCCGGGGTGAGACCAAAGACTTGGGATACCTGCAACACCGGTTTTGCGAGAGCTACAAGGCTTACGCCGGGCGCGGAACCTTTGCCTATCCCCGCGTGCTGGGTGGTGACCGCAGTCCGGACGAGGATTACACCCGCCGCAGTCTGCCAGTGCCCAAGCCTGCGCTGATTGGCGACCCTGCGAAAGCTGCGTTGACATACCAAAACGGCAACCAGGGCGGTAAGTTGCTGATTACTCGCGCTCACGCGTTGCTGCCTGCTTTGGAGGCCGCATGAGCTACGCCGACGCCAACAAGATCCTGAACCTTTGCCGCAGTGGTGCAGACATCCCACCAGAAGTCGTTGACGTGGCGCTGTACACGACCGGCGACCTGGTGCAAGCAGTGACCGATGTCGTTGCAGCCTACGTCCTGGAGCAGGCGCTGTGAATGACCTTCGCCGCCGACCTACAAGCCTCAGTCGCCGCCGTGGAGGCGCAGTTACTGCACATGGCCACCCTGCACGGTTGGCGCGAGTACGCAGAGCACCGCGCGGCGCAATTGGCTGCGCGAGACCCTGGGCTGTATTCGCACTTGCCCGCAACTGTTAACGCAGTAAAAAAACCATTGAAACCGGCTTTTGACCTTATGCAGTCTGCTCAAGCAGCTATGAAAGATGTAGCAAATGAAACCACTGAAACTCAAACACCCGGAGCCAACAGAGGCGCAAGTTCTAACTACCGTTCTGAGGTTTCTCGCGCTGCATCCAAAAGTCGCCTGGTCGCAAAGAATGAACAGCGGAGCCGGGCGAATCGTGCGCGGTAGCGGTGTGAGCCAATACATGCGCTGGGGGTTTCCGGGCTGCCCTGACATCTTGGGGCAGATGCAAACGGGCCAAGTGCTCGCAGTCGAATGCAAGCGACCCAGCGGCAAAACTACACCCGAGCAAGAGCTGTTTTTGGGGCTGGTCAAGCGCCACGGCGGCGTCGCAGTGCTGGCGCGGTCGGTTGACGACGTGAGGCAGGCGTTGTCATGAGCAAGTCCCAGGCTTTTTACAACGAAAACGACCCAGCCGCCGCTGCCATGCTGCGCAGCCTCATTGCAGCTGGCCAGATCACCCCAGGAATTGTTGACGAACGGAGTATTGAAGATGTACGACCAGATGAACTTGCTGGATATGCCCAGTGTCACTTCTTTGCAGGGTACGGAATCTGGTCACTCGCTTTGCGACAAGCCGGAATCCCTGACGATTGCCGCGTCTGGTCCATGTCCTGCCCTTGCCAGCCTTTCAGCGCGGCAGGCAAAGGAGAAGGGTTTGCTGACGTCAGGCACCTATGGCCAGCCGCGTACCACCTCATTAGCCAGTGCCGACCTGAGCGCGTCGTTGGTGAGCAGGTTGCAAGCAAGAACACAGACCCTTGGATCGACCTTGTTCAAGTTGACTTGGAAGCCCTGGGTTACGCCTTTGGGGTTTGTCCGTTCCCGGCTTCGTGCGTCGGTGCTCCGCACATCAGAGACAGAGCGTACTGGGTGGCCGACACCGAGTGCACACATCATCGAAGCCAAATCGACACCGCCGATCATGGGCAATCGCAAACCGACAGACCCGCAGATAGGGCTTGCGGATGTGGCGGTGCATCTTGCGGGGTGGGCAACACCAGCGGCACGGGACTGGCGCAGCGCGTCAGGGACGCCGGAATTTTTAGCGGGCAGGCTGGAGGAGTCAAGGGGCAAGCCGTTGAGCGAGCAGGCGTACACGCTATCGGGCTGGCCGACACCAAAGGCAGCGGACGCTCGGGGCAACTGCTACGAACCGGACCCGGAGTGCCGTCGGACGGAATTGCGCAAGACTTCGACTCTTGCGGGCTGGCCGACACCGCAGACATTAGCGCCCGCAAAGAACGGTTACTCGGAATCCGGGAGCAGCGATTACACGCGGAAAGTGGATGTCGTGATGGGTATGCGAGAGACAGTGAATGGGCCGAGAGCCCCGCTGCCCTGGCTACACGGCCCGGCCCGGTTAACGGCTTCTGGTCAGATGCTGACTGGCTTTACTGCCGGGATGGCAAGTGGAGGCCAGTTGAACCCAAATCTGAGCCGCTGGCTCATGGGATGCCCCGCAGCATGGGCGCAATGTCATCCGAACTACGCGGACTGGCAGAGCTGGCAGGACTTTCTGGCGATTCACTCAAACGCGCCAAGCAGTACCGCGTGCAGCAATTGAAGGGCTACGGCAACGCCATCAATGCACAGGCTGCGACGGTGTTTATTGAGGCGCTGTCATGAGCGGCGGATCATTTAACTACGCCTACAGCCATGCATCCAGTTTCGCTGATGAACTGGCCAACAAACTTAACCTGTTCGATAAGGTAAATGACTGGGGCGAAAAGCCGAATTATTTCCCCCCTGAAGTGCTCGCAAAGCTCAATGAAATAAAGGCCACGGTGGAGCATGCGGCAAAGATCATGCGCGAAGTTGAATGGCTGTATTCAGGCGACACGGGTGATGAAACTTTCATGCGCCGGATCAATGAAATTGAGGCGCTGTCATGAGCCGCGCCGCCATCTTGCGCTGGGCTAAAGCCCGTCAGCCTGATTTCATCATTGGTGGCCACGAAGACCCGTACCTGAAGCGGCATTTCCTGATTCCTCGCAACCCGTTTTTTAACATCTATGTGCATGAGTTCCTTCGCAGCGACGATGACAGAGCTTTACATGATCATCCGTGGCTATTTAACGCGAGCTGGCTGATTGACGGGGAGTACTTTGAGTACACGATAAATGAGGGGGGAGTACCGGTTATGACTTCCCGAAAGGCTGGCGAATGGAAATTTCGATGGGGCAAAGCGCCGCACAGAATAGAGCTGGCCGGTATTCGATTGCCAGGGCTTTGCAGGGAAATGCCTTGCTGGACGGTGTTTATCACTGGCCCCCGTGTGCGTGAGTGGGGCTTCCACTGCACAGAGCGCGGCTGGGTGCATTGGAAAAAGTTTACGTCACCAGGCGACAAGGGTGCAATTGGCAAGGGGTGTGACGCATGACAAAACGCATATTCATCCTGGCTCACTCTACCGCCAGGGCCAACGCCGCCAGGTACATGCAAGAAGCACCCGAAGGGCATATGGTGACCGTGAGCGAACCAACCAAAAAACGCATTCAGGAAGAAAAATATCACGCGATGCTGCTAGACATTGCCAAGCAGTGCTTGTTTATGGGCAAACGCCACGACGCGGAAGACTGGAAGCGCTTGCTGATTGATGCGTTCGCAAAGGTAATGCGTGACTCTGGAACGCCGCTACACCACGACGGGCGCGTTATTCCGAGCCTGGACTTTCAGCGGGTGGTGCAGCTAGGTATACAGACAAGAGATTTTTACATCAAAGAGGCGGCGGAGTTTATTGAATTTTTATATTTTTATGGCGCTGAAAACGGCGTGATTTTTTCTGATCCCAAAGAATTGGAGCCAGCATGACTAAACGCATCCAACTTTCGCGCGCCAAAGGATGGCGCATGCCGGAGAACACGGCCAAGGTAGACCGGGCTACGCGCTGGGGTAATCCGTGGAGCGTAGGGAAAATCGGGCCCAACGGTCAGGCAGCGCCGGACGCTGAGGGCGCTGTGGGGTTCTTCCGGGCGATGTTGCGCGATACCCAGCTGCGGGAAATTGCAGAGTACCCCAATAGCCTGGAGCCACTGCGCGGTAAAAACCTTGCGTGCTGGTGCAAGCCGGGAGACTGGTGTCACGCCGATGTTTTGCTGGAGGCCGCCAATGCGATCAATCAACCTCTGGAGAGACTATGAGCGACATATCGAATGAGATCGGGCTCGACTTTATTCTGCGCTCCACCCTAATTCTCACCGACAGGATCAATCAAACTCTGGGGGAACTATTGATCGCTAGATCGGATGAAATCCGGGATGTAGCGATATACGGACCGGATCATGCCGTTAATTCCGTCGTTATTGGGCTTGCAGAGGCTTTTTCGATGCCTAAAGAGGAGCACAAATTATCTCTTTGGGCATACCTTGCCCATGTTCAAAGCGACGAAGAAAACATTACGTACCGCACGTACCTATTGCTTGTCGCGGAGGCGCTGAAATGAAAATACAGGACAGATACGCATCAGCAATTAGGGCGAGCAGCCTCAAGCATGACCCGAGGTCGCACAGCAGCAATACAGATGTGCTGGGTGCATATGGGCTGGCTAGTCGTTATGAGCCGCTTGCCGTGGCCCTGGAGCGGCTACTGGCAGGAGACAACAAGCAAGGCCATGAGGTGGTGCGCCTACTCGCGCAGCTTGCCTGGTCAAAATCAAGCTCTCTCAGGGTTAAGCCCAAGCTGACGCGGATAGCAGCCCACGACATAGCCTGTGCATGCCTTGCTTGGTACCGCAACGGTACGTGCAAGCCCTGCGGTGGGCTGGGTCAGACGCTGATACCCGGCACCACCGCACTTAGCGGCCATGTCTGCCAGGTGTGCAGGGGCACGGGCAAGGTACCCTTTGAGCAGCAAATCAAGCCCGAATGGCGCGAGCTGGCATGCTGGTTGCAAGCAGAGATGCAGCGCAGCCTGGCGACAGCAGGACCCGCAGCCATGCGCAAGCTTGCACCTTCGTTCGATTTATGAAAATTGTTGTTGACAATTACCAATTAAACGTACAATGACGCATCCGTATAATTTGCTGTATCGGCAATTACTACAACAGCGGCACAACCCTCAGTGGACAAGTGCCCGCAAAAACCCCACACCTCAGTCATCCGCAAAACCGATGCGGGCCATCACCAGATGGCGAGTCTCTAGCGCCTGCACAAGTCGTGATCGGTGGATGTGCGTACGGTTGCCCCAGCCTGCGCAGGCAGGTAAATCCGATGGGTCGCTCATGCAAACAATCAAGCGCATCACAGGCGCACACCTACAAGCCAGGCGTTTGCGCATATGGTCCTCAGACCCGCACTGTGCAATGTGCAGCAAGCTCGTCGCTTACCCGAGAGGGTTTGAGCTAGATCACATACAGGCACTCAAGGCCAATGGCGGCAAAGGCGCTGATGTTGATGTCAACTGCCAGGTGCTATGCCACCCTTGCCACGCGGTTAAGACAGCCAAGGATATGGGTTACAAAGGCGTCAGACCTGCGCGCGTGACGTTCGATACATCGGGCCGGGTCGTGTGGTAGAAGGAAACAAGTAATGGCGATCAGAGCGGGTTTAGTACTAATCCCCTTGAGCAATGCGCCTTGCGTCAAGTGCGGCCATCCTGATTTGTTGCAGGAGGTAATAAGCATTGAGTTCTCCGCCTTGGGGGAGGAAACAAGTAATGTGTACCGATACGAGTGCGCGGCCTGCGGCCATCCAATATTTTCTGACCCGGTGAGGCTTGGGCATGGGTGGGGGCTGGTGAAAGGAAACAAGTAATGGCGATCAGAGCGGGCATAGCAATAATCCCCTTAAACAACGCGCCTTGCGTGAAATGCGGCCATCCTGATTTGTTGCAGGTGGTGATGAGCATTGAGCGAATCGCTTTGGGAGCCTTGGGCGAAGACTTGACTGTTTCTTACCGCCACGAGTGCGCTGCCTGTGGTCATCCAATTGACGGCAACTTGGTGGTAGTAGCCCCTGTTCGTGGAGTATCGGGGATACCGATTTGCATCCCCAGCAAGGCGTGGCTAGAGGGTGGGGGCGGAGGCAAAGTCCAGGGTAAACCCTAACCAGAAACCGCGACTACCCTTTAATTTAGCGCTAACGCACGACTCGGGGCAAAAAACATATGGCTATAAAACGAAATCGCGCCGATTCCGCCTCTAGTGCAGTTCGGGCAATGGTAAACGCCGCCAAAGATGATATTCAGACCCCCGCGCACGTGAAGCTGCGTGAAGGCGACAAGGTATTTTGGGATGGTGTTGTGCGCGCACGCGCGAGGGACGAATGGACGGAGACTGATTTAGTCGTTGCTGCCCAGCTGGCCCGATGCTTGCACGATATTGAAAAAGAGCAGTTGCAGCTGGACATTGAAGGCACTGTGGTTGCTAACGACAAGGGCACGCTGGTGGTCAATCCCCGTGTATCTGTCCTGGAGCAGTTCGCTCGTCGTGAAATGGCCCTGATGCGCACCCTGCGCATGGGTGGGCGTGTTGCAGGCGCAGCACGTGATTTAGCCCCAGCGCGAAAGATTGAACGCCAGTCGCGTCAGTTGCGCGAAGAACTGGAAGACGACGAACTGCTGGCCTGATGGCAACAAAAGGGAAAAAATTAACCCGAGGCGAAAGGGTTTGCGCGTTTATCGCCACATACATACTGACACCCGAAGGCGACCACATAGGCAAGCCAATGAAGCTGGAGCCTTTTCAGGTTCGCTTCATCAAAGATATTTACGACAACCCGGTAGGCACGCACAGCGCATATTTAAGCATTGCCAGAAAGAACGGCAAAACAGGCTTAATTGCTGCAATTTTGCTTGCCCACCTATGCGGCCCTGAAGCGGTACAAAACAGCCAGATAGTCAGTGGTGCGCAGTCCAAAGATCAGGCGGCTGTAGTTTTTGAGCTGGCCCGGAAAATGGTGGAAATGTCCCCAAAGTTGTCCGGATTGGTGCGCATACAGCCGAGCGGCAAACGGTTGATAGGTTTATCTAAAAACGTGCTGTACCGGGCGTTAAGCGCAGAGGGCAAAACAGCGCACGGTCTAAGCCCTATCCTGGCGATATTGGACGAAGTTGGGCAAGTAGTAGGCCCGACAGACAAGTTTGTGAGCGCCATCACATCGGCGCAGGGCGCTTATCAGAATCCTTTATTGATTGCGATAAGTACCCAGGCACCGACAGATGCGGATATGTTCTCGACCTGGATTGATGCGCAGAAGAATGCACCAGATCCGCGCGTGGTTTGCCATGTTTATGCGGCGGCTGAGAATTGTGAGCTTGACGACAAAAAAGCGTGGGCAGCAGCTAACCCGGCGATGGGCAAGTTTCGCAGCGTGGCAGATATTGCCAAGCAGTGCCGCCAGGCGATGGAAATGCCAGCGAACGAACCGGAGTTTCGCAACCTCATTCTGAATATGCGCGTGGAGGCTGTATCGCCTTTTGTCGCCGCCAGCGTCTGGAAAGAAAACGGGGCAGATTGCGGCCTTATAGACGGCAAAAAAGTGTGGGCCGGCTTGGATTTGTCAAGCGTGCATGATTTGACTTCGTTGGAAGCGATAGACGAGGACGGTGGCGTGCATTCTGCGTTCTGGCTACCTGCTGAAGGCCTGCGCGAAAAGTCTAGAAAAGACCGCGTGCCCTACGATTTATGGGCAAAACAAGGCTACTTGAACACCACGCCAGGCCGTGCGATTGAATATGAATTTGTGGCTGAGTACCTGCGCGGGTTCTTTGACCGCTGCGACGTTCAGGCGCTTGCCTTTGACCGCTACAACATGGTTCATTTGCGCCCGTGGCTGGTCAAGGCTGGATTCTCTGAGGACGAACTGGAAAAATTTATTCCGTTTGGTCAGGGTACAGCGTCAATGACCCCGGCCCTGCGAGAGCTTGAAGTAAAGCTGCTGGGCAAGAAACTACGCCACGGCAACCACCCCATTTTGGAAATGTGCGCCAAAAACGCAACAGTGGTAGGTGATTCGGGCGCGCGCAAATTTGACAAGCGCAAGCAGACGCGCCGCATTGACGGCATGGTGGCCCTGGCTATGGCTGTGGGCGTGATGCCGATCGCCGAGCCACAAGAAAACATAGACGATTTTCTGAACAATCCAATATCAAATTAGGGGCATTATGAATTGGCTTGAAATATATCCTGGCGATACACCAGTGCTGAGGTCTGTCCGGGTACTCAGAACGGAGCAAACGTCATATATAGCCTCTTTTTGGCCTGCTGGATGTAAGCCGGTGATTTTGAATGATCTGGAATTGGTGGGAGTGCTGCGGGGTACAAACGGCCTGTGCTCCGATTTTGAATCAATGGCTGCGTCAATTAAGGCGCTTGAAGAGACAATCCAGCAGCTACAGGCAGACGCGAAGAAATAATGTCTATGCTAAACACTTTCCGGTCGTGGTTTGGCCGGGGTGGGGCTATAGGTGAGCAGCGAGGCACCCAAAACCCGGTACCTATGGTGTCACTCGTTGCCGACGCGGCATTAATCGACCTGGACACTGCCCTCCAAATATCTACGGTTTGGGCCGCTATCGAGCTACGGGCTAACACCATAGCCAGCCTGCCATATTTTGCCTATGAGACTACAAACGGTGAGAAAACGCTGGCCCGCACGTCCCGGCTTTACTCACTTTTGCATGAGTCCCCCAATTCGCGCATGACGCCGTTTGAATTCTGGCGGGCGATGATGATGAATTACGATTTGAGCGGCAATGCTTATGCGCGAATTGAGCGAGACGGGAGGGGCGAAGCTGTCGCCATGTGGCCCATGCCTGAGAAGCAGGTAGAGGTCAAGGTGTTGGATAACGGCAGTATGGTGTATTTGTACACCATTGGCTCCGATGTAGCGGTTATTGCTGATTCGAACTGCCTGCACCTTAAAAACTTAGGTAATGGCACTGTTGGCCTGTCGAAACTAGATTTTATGCGCGCGACCATTGACGAGGTGTCAAAAGCGCAAAATTCAGCGTCCAAAGTGTTCGGTTCTGGCGGCAAGCCCACCGGCGTTTTGATGCTTGACAAGGTGCTTAACGCCGATCAGCGCAAAGCACTACTGACAAACTTTGCGGGCATGTCGGAAGGCAACGCAGCCCGCCTGTTTTTGCTCGAAGCCAACATGAAATATGAGCAACTCAGCATGTCCCCGGAGGTCATGCAGTTACTCGAAACGCGCCAGTACGGCGTCGAAGAAGTGTGCCGTTGGTTCGGCGTCCCCCCGGTTTTGGTCCACCACTCCAACGTAACGACATGGGGCAGTGGTATTGAGCAGATCCTGGACGGTTTTTACAAACTGACAATCCGGCCTGTCCTCGTGTCTATTGAGCAGGCCACCAGAAAACGGGTGATGACGGCAAAACAGCGGGCGAACGGCTCGGCCGAATTTTCGCTTGACGCGCTTTTACGCGGGTCACCGTCGCAGCGCGCCGAACTTTATTCGAAACTGGTGCAGAACGGAATCGCTACGCGGGCCGAATGCCGACAACTTGAAAATCTACCCGCAGTGACTGGCGCGGATCAACTTACGGCACAGAGCAACCTTGTGCCTTTAGCAATGCTGGGCACTGCTACCGCATCAGGTGGCGCAGGCGCTGTTATTGCGCAATAAAAGAGGCGCATCAAAAGCGCAGAGTTTCATAACGTTTTCTGGTGTTCGACCCAGATTAGGCCGGAGTGTTCGCCCATAGCTTCGTCGGCCCATCTGATAAGACGAGCTTGGCGGCCTGGAATATCAGGGAACCAGCGTCCGCAGCCGTAACGTCTGTCGGCGTCGTCATCATATTTGTGGGTGCCAAAAGTGTTTTCGTAAATGATACGAATTCGGTCTGGCTCTATTTCGAAGTCTCGATTTCGCAATGGTCGAAAGGTCATTTCTCTTCCTTTTTCAGATAAGCCTCAATAGCGCGGCGAACAATTTCAGCCATTGGTAGCCCGGTTTTTTCGGATATGCGGGCAATGCGCTCAAGCATGGGGGTTGGTAGGAATATGTTGGTTCGTTTCATCCGTTGATTATACGCCCAACATACACACATCGAAAGCACTAAATGCTAATCACAAAAACACTCTCATTCGGCCAAACAGAGCTGAAATTTAATAAGGATTCCGGCGCATTCAAGGGCTACGCCTCTGTGTGGAATGGCATCGATTCGGTGAATGACACCATTTTAAAGGGCGCTTTTTTACCGACGCTGAAAGAATTTGGCATTCCGAAAATGTTTTTTTCGCACAAGCATGAAATGCCCATCGGCAAGTACCTGCTTGCTGACGAGGATACAAAAGGGTTTTGGGTCGAAGGCGAACTAACACCAGATCACAGCTTGGCCGCTGATGTCCGCGCTGCCATGAAGCACGAAACGCTGGACGGCCTAAGTATTGGCGGGATGCTTCGTCACGGCGACTACAAAACCACCGACAGCGGCGGGCGGCTGATCCACAAGTGGACAAAATTAATTGAGGTTAGCCCAGTTGTATACCCGGCTGATGGTGCCGCCAGGATTGACCTATCCACGGTAAAAAATATGGATTTTGAAGCTTTGTTGCCTGAGTGCAAGACAGAGCGAGATATGGAGCGGCTGCTGCGGGATGCGGGGTTGCCCAAATGGGAGGCAATGGCGATTGTTTCTCGCGCTAAAGCGTTGTTTAACGGGCGGGATGCTCAAGACGACGTCGAAGAAAAAGCAATGGCCGAAATACTGGAGCGAATCCAGAAAATCAGCGCATAAAGCACGCAAAACCCTGCATCTGACCGCCCATTGAGGCGGTTTTTTTACGTCCAAAGGAACCCAATATGTCCGAAGCAATTATGAAAGCGCTCGACTCGGTCGAGACAAAACTGAAAACCATGTCTGAAAAGGCCGATGGTGAGATGGCAACCCTCGGTAAAGTGTCCAACGACACCAAATCCGCTATTGATGCCATCGGTATCGAGCAGCGCACCCTGGCCGACCGCCTGCTACAGCTTGAGCAAAAAGCAACTGCGCCAGCCGACACCGAAGCCAAAGATGAAAGCGTGGGCGCGCAGTTCACCAAAAACGCTCAATACGCTACGTTTGTCAAGCAAGAACGTCGCGGCGGCATCCGTCTGGAGCTGAAAAACACCATCACCAACGCGATGGCCAACACCTACAGCGAGCGCCGCCCTGGTCTCGTTGAAGGTGCGTTCCGCGTGTTCACGATCGAGGAATTGCTGACCACGATACCAACGACTGCACCGTCAATTGATTGGGTACGTGAAAACGTCTTTACGAATGCTGCCGCAGAAACCGCAGCCGCATCTATCAAGCCGCAATCCAGTCTGACGTTCACCACCGGCACGATGCCCGTTAGCACCGTGGCGCACTGGCTGAAGATCACAAAACAGCTTTCGTTGGATAACGCTGCGCTAGTTGCGTACATCAATCGCCGCATGATTTACGGCGTTAATCTGCGGGTGGAAACCCAGCTTGTGGCGGGTAACGGCACGGCCCCGAACATCAACGGACTGACCAACACCGGCAACTTCACCGCGCATGGTTACACGTCTGCGTCTTTGACCGCAATGGGCTTGTCACCGACCAATCGTTTTGACCTTATCGGCAAGATGATGGGCGATGCCGCGCTGGCTGATTACCCGGCTGATGTGGTCATCCTCAATACGGGCGACTGGTGGACTATGCGCCTGACAAAAGACACGCAAGGCCGCTACCTCCTGGGCGACCCTGGCTCAATTGTCCCGCCATCCATTTTTGGGCAACCTGTCGTGGCGTCTAACGCGATGGTGTCAGGCAATGTGTGGGTCGGTAGCTTGTCGCAAGCTGCAACGCTGCACAACCGCGACGGCGTTGTGGTTGAGTTGAGCGATTCTGACGAAAACAACTTTCAGTTGAACTTGATCACGATTCGTGCAGAGCGCCGCCTGGCGTTGACAGTCGAGAAACCAGCAGCCGCACGTTACGGCTTGCTAGTTCCAGCGTAATGGTTGAAGTTGAAATCCTCGGCTGCGTCGTGACGGCGCAGTACGGGACGCTATCTACCGGTGACATTTTGCGCACCAGCGCGGAGTTCGCCGCACACCTCGCAAGCGTCTGCACACCTCGTTGACGACTGCGGCGCGGCGAAGTACGTAAAAGCCAAGCCCGCCGACGAAGTAGACGAGCCAAAAGCCAAAAAGCAGGCTCACAAAGCCTAAGTGCTGCGTCATGCGCCTCTCGGGGCGCATCTCAGAGCAAAACCAAATCAGGCCAATCATGAGCATCAAAGTCATCACACCAGCGTCAAATATCCTGACGCTGACACAGATGCGCCTGCATTTGCGACTTATCGGTGACCCGCATCCCGAGGATCCGTTGTTGGTGGCCAGCTTGGCGGCGGCTGTGCAGTGGGCAGAGCATTACACCGGTCGCAGCATTGGCGTGCAGACGCTTGAGCTGGCCCTGGATGCGTTTCCGGTAGGCCCGGTTGCACTGCCGCAAGGCCCGGCTTTATCAATCACCAGCATCAAATATTTAGACAGTGCCGGGGTAGAGCAAACGCTGTCAGCCAGCGCTTACAGCCTGGACGACTACGGCATGCAAAACCGGGCGATAGGCGTTGCTGAATGGCCGGTTGCAGGCCAGTTTTCCAACGCCGTAAAAATCCGCTACCAGGCGGGCGCGGTGTTCCCCGTTGTGCAGGCGGCGTTACTGCTGACGGTGGCAGAGCTTTTTGACAATCGAGAGCAGGCCAATTTATCCACCGGTGTACGAGCCTTGCTTGACAGCGTAAAGACCTACGCATGAAAGCCGGTCAGTTGCGCACCCTCATATTTTTGCAGGCCCCTGCCACGGGCGTAGACGCTGTGGGCCAGCCCGCAGCCGGTTGGGTTGACATAGCCCAAGTGTGGGCTGATGTGCGCCACCAGTCCGGCATTGAGGCGATCAAAGCCGATGCGGTTGTGTCGCAAGTAAAGGTCAGCATCCGTATACGCCACCGCGAGGACGTTACATCCGCCATGCGTGCGGTTGCAGACGCTGAGACCTACATCATCCATGCCGTACTGCCAAACCGCGCCAGGGGTTACATAGACCTTGTTTGCGAGGTCTCCAATGCCTTTTAATTTCAATAACTGCTATGGCGTTTGGTCTGTTGACAAGACAGAAAAGATCAGCAATGTCCTGTGTGTCGACGCAGAAAATCACCGCATAAAAATAGCCGATTTGCCCTTGGTTGTTCGCTGTGATTCGATCGCGTCGAAGTTGTTTCAGTTTCGCAAGATAGAACCAATCTACGAAATCAATGGGCGTGTTTCTTTGTTTTTGTGTTTTGGAAACATGACTGAGGTCTCCAATGCCTAGCGTCAACCACTGAAAGCCACCCATGCCATTTTTGTACATCACCGAATTTGCCGACCTCGGCCTCAACCCTCGCGGCGGCGTCACTGCGGTTCCTTTGCTGCCTGCCAGCGCGGGCCAGCGGGTCACCACAAGTGGTACTAGCGCGCAGTCAACAAACCTTGCGGCCACCACAAATTTGGTCCGGCTTATCAGCGACGCCGATTGCTCCGTGCTGGTCGGGACCAACCCCACGGCCACCATCGCCGCTGGTTTGCGCCTGCTGGCGGGCCAGCCCGAGTATTTCGGGGTTACCCTAGCCACCACCACCAAAATCGCGGCCATCGTTTAAGCATGGCTAACGCCGTCAGCCTTGATTTGAGCAGCGTAATGGCGGGCCTGGACAGACTGGGCACGAATCTTGTGGACGCTGTTCGGCCAGCGGCGCAGGCTGGCGCACAAGTGTTTTACGACGAGGTACGCACGCGCGCCCCCATGAGCGCCAAGATACACGGATACAAAGGGCAGCCCAAGGCATTCAAACCCGGTAACCTCAAGGCTGCCGTTTACCAGGTCTTCGTAAAAGACAGCCCGCTAGAGCGCCCTGAGTATCAAATTAGCTTTAACAAAACGAAGGCGTTTTACGGCCGTTTTGTGGAGTTCGGCGCACCAGCGCGCGGCCTGCCCGCAAGGCCATTTGTGCGGCCCTCATACGACGCGCGCAAAGACGATGCCCTAGAGGCTGTCAAGGTCAAGTTTTTGAGCCTTGCCAGGGAGTCCATAAATGCCCCTTGAAGCCGAGCTGTTTGCGCTGTTGACCCCGCTATGCCCGCGCGTATATCCAGACGTTGCGCCCGAGCCGATGCCCGCTCGCCCGTTTGTTACTTATCAGCAGATTGGCGGCCAGGCCATCAACCCTCTCACCAACGACATAGCCACCAAGCGCAACGCCCGCATGCAAATCAATGTGTGGGCCGGCACGCGAATTTCCGCCAGTGCGCTGGCAGGGCAAATTGAGGACGCATTGCGCGTCAGCACGCCGTTTCAGGCCTCGCCCATCGGCGCGGTGACTGCGCTGTATGAGCCCGATATCAAGCTGTACGGCACACAACAAGATTTTTCAATCTGGCACGCACCGTAGCCGTTAACACGTTCCCCCCCCAAAGCCGCCTAGGACTTCCCAGGCGGCTTTTTTCATGCCCGTTTTGGGCGTAACCCGACCGCCCGCAAGGCGGTTTTTTTTCGTCCTCGAAAGGCAAAATCATGGCTGCATTACTCCCGGACGGCGCGACCGTCTTTTTAGCTACCGCTTACAGCGCTACCATCGTTGTCGGCGCTGTTAGCAACGCTAACCCCGCCGTCGCAACGGCGACAGCGCACGGCCTTGCCAATGGCGCGTTTGTCGAAACCACCAGCGGGTGGAACTTGCTTAACGGTCGCATCTGGCGCGTGTCAGGCGTCACGGCCAACACGTTCAACCTTGAGGGCGTCGATACCACTGACGTCACACAGTATCCAAGCGGCAGCGGCGCGGGCTCGGTGCGCTCGATTACCACGCAGACCCAGATCACACAGGTCATGGATTTCCAGGTGTCCGGCGGCGATCAGCAGTTCACGAGCTTCGCTTTCCTGGAAGACAACTTCGAACGCCGTTTACCGACGATTTTCAGCGCATCGGATATTAAGTTGATGACTGCTGATGACCCATTGCTGCCCGGCCAGATCGCTCTGGCTGCTGCTGGTGCTGCCCGTGCCGTGCGCGGCGTTCGTATGCGCCTGGCCAACGGGTCAATTCTGTGGTTCAGCGGTACCGTGACCTTCAACGCCACGCCAACGCTTGGCAAGGGTCAGGTCATGCAAGTAACCACGTCCGTCGCGCTAAACGGCCTGGTCGTCCGCTACGCCACTTAAGGCACGCGCCTTGTGCAGGCGCGCAAGTCCCTGCACAAGGCTATTCAAACCGCATATCCACGGACGCAAGCTCGTTTCTCAGGTCGCAGGCCTCAGTTTTCTTGTCGTCTGGCGTGTCGCCGTCGTCGCTTAGGTTGTCGGCCAAATCTTTGAGTTCCTGAGCCAAACGATAAAGCTGCTGCCTTGTCAAGCGCTCCGAAAAATACTCGTCGCAAAGCTCTGTGATCAACGCAGTTTGGCCGTCGGTGGTCACCGCAAATACCCGCTCTTTTTGCAGCGTTTCTAAAACCGTTTGTTGGTTAGCAACATTACACATAAGGCCCCTAAAAATGTACCCAATCAAGCTTGGCTCACCGCCAAAATCGTTCCCGCAAACCATCAGCTTTTTACGTTTGACGGGCGAAAAATGCGAAATTAAGGTGCAGTACAAGTACCGCACGCGCGCAGAGTTTGCGCAATTTATTGCCGACCTTTATCCCACCATCAAAACACCCGAGACACAGGCCTACGGCGCGGGAGTCGATGTTGAAGCCGAAAACAAAAAGGCGCAAGTCAAAGAGGCGCAATACATCGCCAGCGCAGTGGAAGGATGGGACCTTGAAGAAGAATTTAATGCGGCCTCTATTGCCCGCCTGGTAGACGAGTACCCGGCTGCGTCAATTGCCATCACCAGCGTCTACCGAGAAGTCATCACCGAAGGCCGCTCAAAAAACTGAGAGAGGTCGCCGCTGCGCTGTATGGCACCGGTCGCAGCGTGTCCATGCTGGCGGCGCTCGGCCTCACCCCGGAAGACTTTGGCGACCAATGCGTCAGCTACTGGCCTGAGCATGCCCAGGCCGTGCAGATGTTTTGCCGCGTCGGTACCCAGTGGCGCATCGGAATGAACGGCCCCACCGGGCTGGATTACCCCGCGCTGTACCCCTTGATGAACCGCCTCAACCTCTCCGATAGCAATTGGGATTGGCTGCTGCTGGACATCCAGGAAATGGAGTCCAGCGCCTTGCAAACCATCAGTGAAAACCGAGAACAGAAAAGCTGATCACCAACTATGTCTGACCTTAGCGCCGTTATTGGGATATCAGCCGACGCCACAGGCGTAGAGCTAGGCGTAAGCCGTGCCAAACAGTCTCTTACGAGCCTGGGTGCAGCCGCGCAAACCGCAGGCCAACAAGTCAGCGGTGCGCTCGGGAAATCCGGTGATGGTGCCGACATTGCCGCGCAAAAAGTACAGGCCGCAACCCAGCGGCAAATAAACAGCCTCAAGCTGCTGACAGCAGAGCTCGAGGCCGGGGGCAAGCAGACCAGGGCCTACCAAGAGGCGCTTGCCTCTGTCAAGGGTAACGATGTCGCAGCTCTCAAGCCGTATCTAGAGCAGCTAGACGCTGTTAAATCCAAGCAGCTACAGGCCAACGCTGCATTGCAGGGCGCGGCTCCAGCGCTTGACCGAATCGGCATATCAGCCAAGCAAACCGCTGCCGCGCTGCGGGGCGTGCCCGCTCAATTTACCGACATCGTGACCAGTCTCCAGGGCGGACAGGCTCCGCTGACTGTGCTGTTACAGCAGGGCGGGCAGCTCAAAGATATGTTTGGCGGCGCGGGCAATGCCGCACGCGCGCTGGGCGGTTATGTGGTGGGTTTGATCAACCCCATCACCATCGCCGCCGCCGCCGTGGGTGGCCTGGCCGTGGCCTACACCCTCGGAGCCAAAGAGGCAGAGGGGTACAGCAAAGCCATCATCCTCACCGGCAACGCCAGCGGCGTGACTGCGAGCCAGTTGGGAGGCTATGCCCAGGCCATCAGCGCAGTGTCTGGCACGCAAGGCAAGGCTGCTGAGGCGCTCACCGCGTTTGTTGCTGCGGGCGTTGCCGGTGGCGAAAGTCTCAAGCGCTACGCCGCCGCAGCGGTGGACTTTGAGAAAGCGACCGGAACGGCGGTTGGCGAGACAGCCAAAAAATTCGCAGAGCTGGGCAAGTCGCCGCTTGAGGCCATCGTCAAGCTCAACGAATCCACCAATTTTCTGACGGTCGATATTTACAAGCAGATCAAAGCGTTGGAAGCGCAGGGCCGCACCACTGAGGCGGTAAAGGTCGCGCAAGATGCTTTGGCGGCAAACACAGAGACCGCCAGCAAAAAAATTATCACGAATGTCGGCTACATAGAGTCCGCCTGGAAAAACGTTCTTGGCGCTATAAAAGGCGTAGCAGACGCGACCCTCAACGTAGGCCGCGCGACCACCCAGCAAGAACAGATTGCCGATAAACGCGGCCAGGTCAGCAGCCTTCAAGGGCTCGTTGATTCTGGGGCTGGCGGTGCGGACACCGTAGCCCGCCGACAAGCCTTGCTGTCCAGCCGCAAGCAGGAATTGGAGTTGCTGGTTGAGATTGACCGCATCAGCGCCCGCAGTGCCACGCGCCAGTCTGAGCAGGCGGCGACAACCAAACTTTTTGTAGCTTACGAAGAGTCCCGCACGGCCAACCGAAGCCAGGCCTTAAAAACAGAAGAGCAGGTAGTGAAGGCGCAAACGCGCGGCGCGGAGTTGATCGCCAAAGGCTTGATCACCGAAAAAGACTTACGAAACGAAATTGCTGCCATCAGAGCCAAGGGCGCAGGCTCTGGATCTGTTGGCGTGGGCGCGGCCAAAACTGGCGAGTCAGAGATTGCCAGCTTGAAGGCTCGAATCGATCAAGAAGGCCTGTACTTGGCCCGCCTGAAAGAGCGTGGCTTGCAGGCTGAAAAGCTGACCTTTTTCGAAGATGCGAGCGCCAAAATCCAGCGCGAGCTGGAAACCAGCATTACCGGCGTGACGCGCGCGGCAAAAGAAAAAGCCTTGGCCGTGGCGCAAAGTGGTATTGCGGTGGAGCTGGAAACAGCGGCGCTAAAAAAGCAGTTGGGCCTCGTCGAAGCCGCCCGTCTCGAAACCCTCAAACAGGCCGACGCAGCGCAACAAACCGCGCAGGCCATCCGGCAGCAAGCCCGAGAGCAGGAAGCCGCCAACGCCAGCGCCGGGAAGGGCAAAACTGCCATCGCAGAACTGCGCCTGGAAGAAGCCCGCCGCTTGCTGCAAATGGCCGACGGCAGCGACAATTTCAGCCCCGCCTACGTTGCAGCACTTGACCAACAAGTGCAGGCCCATGAGCGGCTTGTCGCGTCCCTGAAGGGTGCTGACTACCAAGAGCTGGCGCGACAGCAAACCGAATACGCCCGCGCTGTTACCGCTACCGAATCAGCCTACGCCCAGGAAGCCCAGCTCGCAGGCCTGACCGCCGTGCAGCGTGATCAGATTGTGGCTTCTCGCCGCATCGAATTGCAGCTTGCCAAGCAGCTGGCCGAGATCGACAGGGCCAGCATCACCGACGCCGAAAAGTCAGAACTGAAGCGCCGCGCCGAACTCACGGCGGAGCGTGAAACACAAGCCGAAACCAGCAAAATTCTGCGCGACGAAAACGACAAAACGGCCCGCTTGTTTAACGAGGGCCTGACTGACGCCATCCTGCGCTCAGGCAAAGATGGCGGGAAAAGCCTGCGCAAGTTTTTGACCGACGAACTGAGCAAGCCTTTCAAAATCCTGTTGCAAAGCTCAATGCAGGGCATCAGCGGGTCAATCGCCAATTTCCTCGGGGGTGGTGGCAGCGGCTCAAGCGGGCTATCCAGCCTGTTGAGCGGTGGCTCCAGCGTTGGCAGTATGTTTGGCTCCTCAGGTGGCGGGCTGGTCAACAACATTGTTCAGGGCGTCACCGGCGCGCTGGGCTTGGGTGCTGCGAGTACCGCATTTTCAGCAGCTGCGGGTACCAGCGTTGGCCTGGGCGCTGCCAGTGCGGCCACGTTGGGCGGCGTGGGCTTCAGCGGCGCGGCAACGGCAGGCGTGGGCTTTGCTGGTAGTGCTGCAGCTACAGGCGGTGCAGCCGCAGCCGCTACGGGTGGTGCAGGCTTGGCGACGGCCCTTGCCGGTATCCCGGTTTATGGCTGGATTGCTTTGGGCGTCGCATTGCTACTCAGCTCAGGCGGGGGCGAGACCCGCTCGGGTCAGCAAATTGCCGGGTTAAATGCGCGCCCCGTGGGCAGCCCCAGCGGTGGAAATATCAACGGCGGCGCTTACAGCACGGCGTACCAGGCCACTACCGCGTCTATCAACGACACATTCAAGGCCATCGGCTCCAGTGCCACGCTGGGCTATTTTGAGGCCGGCATTGAGTCCAGCAAAAACGGCAAAGGCTTTGCCTACGCGGGCGGCGTGGTCAACACCGGCAGCGGTGGCCCCGTAGCGTTCGGCGAGGCGCAGGGCCAGGGCTATATGAACCGCCGGGGCAATTTCACCCAGGCGCAGGCCGAAGCCGCTGGCGCAGAGGAGTATTTGCAGGCTTACCTACAGTCGCTGCAAGCCGCTGGCGGACAGCTGGGGCGCATGCAGGCGGTGAGCACCACCGCCGAAGTCACCACCGGGCAGGGTGATGGTCAATCGTTTACCAACAACGTTACGACCACCACGTTTAAACAGATGATGACCGACATGGAAATTGCTGCAGCCGAGGCTGCAAGCGACATTCCAAAGGCCATCCGCGACATCACGCGCGGCATTGATTTCAACAATTTGGCAGGGCCTGCCCTGCAAGGCTTTGTTAATCAGGTCCAAGCAGTCATTGCCAACGTGGAGGGTCTCAAGCAAGCCGCAGCGTTGCTGCCTTTTGACAATCTCAAGAACCTCAGTTTTGATGCCGCAGCGGGCCTGGTCAGCTTGGCCGATGCGCTGGACAACGTGGCGGGCAATGGCCTGCAAACGCTCACAGCCAACCTCGGCACCTACTTCCAGAATTTTTACACCGCCGAAGAGCAGCGCCAGCAAGCCGCGTTGCGGATTCAAAGCACGGTCAATGCCGCTGGCGGCAATTTCAGCCTCGCCAACATTTTGGGGGCCAGCCGCGAGCAGTTCCGCGCCGAAGTGGACCGCGCCAGCAAGCTCACCGACGAAGCGGGCAAAAAATACTACATCACGTTACTGAGCGTGGCCGGTGCATTTGCGGCCATCACGCCAGCCACTGAGCAGGCCATCTCTGCTATCGACACCGCAGCCCAGGCCGCGCTGGACATGGCCAAAAAGCGCGAGGAAATGCTGCGCTCGTTCCGGCAAAGCGTGATCGATCTGCCGTTTAACTTTGACCGCGTTGTCCCCACTATGACGTCATCATTTGACGCAGCGGGCGCGGGGGCCAATCTCGCCGCCATCCTCAAGGCCAATCAAGCCAACGATGCATTTATCTTGAGCCTGATCGACCTGGCCGAAGCGCTTGACACGGTAGACGGCAACGGCCTGCAAACGCTGACCAGCAGCCTCTCCACCTATTACGCCAAGTTTTACAGCGGTGAAGAGCAGCGCTTGCAGACTGCTGCCAATATCCAGCGCACGGTTAACGCTGCCGGTGCCAATCTAAGCCTTGACAACATCCTTGGGGCCAGCCGTGCGCAGTTCCGGGCGACGGTTGAGGCTGCCAGCCTGCGCACCGACGACGCGGGCAAAAGCCTTTACGTGGCGCTGTTGAGCGTGGCCGGTGCGTTTGACAGCATCGCTCCCAGCGCTGATGCCGCAGCCAACGCAGCAAGCGCGCTTGCCGATGCGCAGGCCGCAGCAGCCCGCCAGGCCCAAGAGGCCGCAGCGTTGCAGCGCAAGCTCAATGCCGACGCCTCCGATGCCGCCATTGCTGGCCTGGACCGCGCCGCCAATGCGCAAAAAACGCAGATACAGGCGACGCGCGATGCCGCGCTACAGCAGCGCGACCTGGTCAGCGCCGTGCTGGGCACTTTGGCCGACAACATCCAGCAGCTGTATGCGTCAGTCAGCGGCGTGAGCAAGCAGGCCGCGTTTAACGGCTCCCAGTTCGTTGGCGACGCCCTTTCCGCAGCGCAGCAAACCGGCTACCTGCCCGACAACGCCGCACTGCAGCAGGCTGTAGGCGATGCGCGTGGCGGCATCAACAGCACCCGTTTCAGCAGCCAAGCAGATGCCGACTTTGCGCGCCTGGTGTTGGCTGGCCAGCTCAAGGCTTTGGAGCAAATCGCAGGCCCACAGCTCACCGCCGCAGAGCAGTCCGCAAAACTCGCCGAAGACCAAATGCGTGGCCTGGATGATCTGCTCCTTGAGGCGCGCAAACAAGTTGACACCATGCGCGGCATTGATACCAGCATCACCAGCGTGGCAGTGGCCGTGCAGGCGCTGGCCAAGGCGCTGACCAAAGAGACCGGCCTACCCATCAAGCCCGCGACGGGTGCGGCCACCCCTGCCCCTGGTATCACCAGCCCGTTTGTGGTGGGCGGTGGTGCCCCGGCCAGCACGCAAAGCGGCATCGGCTACAGCTTGCCGGGCTTTGTGCTGTCACCCAGCGGCTTTCCGTTTGATTGGCAGGGTTTTGTAGATCGCAACTTGCAGGATCCTCAGGCCATTTACGACAAGGGCCAACAGCTGGGCCTGAAAACGCAGGCTGATCAAGCCGCTGTGCTCAAGCTGCCCGAATCGACGGTAGAGGAGTATTACCGCCGGGCGGGCATAGCCAAGTTTGCCACCGGCACGCCTTACGTCCCCGAAGACATGCTCGCGCAAATCCATAAAGGCGAAGCCATCATGCCCGCCGCCACAGCCCAGCGCTGGCGCGACAGCGACGGAAACAGCGCCACGCTACAGACCATGGAGGCGCTGCGCGAAACCCTGGAAAACCTAAATCGCCGCATGGCGCAGATTGAAGCCAACACAGCGGACAGCGTGCGTGAGTTGCGCACAGTTAACGGCAGGCCACTGCGCGTGGAACTCACAACATGATCGCAAAAACCCTCAGCGCTTTAGTCCCTACCGCCATCACCAGCGCCATGCTGGTTAGCGGCGCGACGGCAGAAGACAGCAGCGCCGCATGGACCGCTGGCACTTACGCCATCGGCGATTTGCGCCACCGCGTTGAAACTCACCGCATCTACAAATGCGCAGTGGCGGGCTCCAGCACCATTGCCCCCGAGCTTGACCCTACCCGCTGGGTAGACAAGGCCCCGACGAACCGGTGGGCCATGTTTGACGGCTACACCAGCACCGCAACCTTACAGGCCACCAGCCTCACTGTGGTTCTGCGGCCTGGGTTTTTTAACGCCTTGGAGTTGCGCGGCGTCACTGGTGCCAACGGCGTGACCGTCACCGTGCGCTCGTCGCCCGCCGGTCCCGTCATCTACACCTACACAGACGACATGGAGGGCTCAGAGCCAGGCGACTGGTGGGAGTACTGGTACATGCCATTTGCGCCAAAAGACACCACGCTTTGCAGCGGCATCGAGCCCTTTATCAACGCCGAAATTACGATCACCTTGACATCGCTTACCAGCGTGGGCGTCGGCATGCTGATCGTGGGTGATCTGGTGATGCTGGCCGCCACCCTGAGCGGCGCAGAGGCGCAATACACCGACTACAGCTACATAGATATTGATAAAGACACCGCCGAAAACATCATCAAAAAAGGCCCTAACGCCCGTGATCTGCGGCTTAGCGGCTATTTGCCCGTTGCTGATGCCGTTTTTGTAGATGCCCAACTGCGCGCCTTGCTGGGTGTGCCCTGCGTCATCCGCGCCAGCGCCAAGGACAACTTGCAGCCCCTGAGCACCTACGGCTTGCCCACGGGCAGCCTGCGCTATCCCGATAACACACACGCCCTTTTAAACCTTGACGTCAAAGGCCTAATTTAATGCCCACAACAGTCCCACCCATTGATGCAGCGCCCCTCATCCCCTCGCGCGCGGACCGTGCCACATTCCCCGTGCGGGCGGAAGGCTGGAACACTTGGGAGAAAGTCGCATTTCCCCAGGTCGTTGCAACCGCGCAATCTGCCAACCTCAATGCGGTAGACGCGCTGGCGCAAGCCGTCGCATCCGGCTTGTCAGCCGCTGCCGCTGCCTCCAGCGCGTCAGCCGCTGCGGCCTCAAGCGGTGCGGTTCTGTGGGTGTCTGGTGCCACTTACGCCATCGGCGATGTTCGGCGCAGCCCCGCAGACTTGCAGACGTATGCACGCAAAACAGCGGGCGCGGGCGCAACAGACCCCAGCGCAGACCCCACCAACTGGACGCCATCCAACGCTTTAGGCGGCAACGCGGTAGCCGCTATCAACGACCTCAAAGGCGCAACGGTGGCCAGCGCGGCAACGCCCGATATCTGGGCTGCGTTGCTTGGCAACTTTATGGAGGTCTCGGGCACCACCACCACGACCGGCTTTGCAGCCGCACCGCGGGCAGGCGCATCACGCACGCTGTTGGCTTTGGCTGCCTGGCCACTGACGCATGGAGCAAACCTCATACTGCCCGGCAGCGTCAACTACACATGCGCGGCGGGTGACCTGTTGACCGTTACAGCGGTTACTGCTACCCAATTTAGAGTCAACATCAGCACGGCCAGCGGACAGCCAGCGGTCAATGCATCCGGCCTGGTGCTTCTAAGCAGCCAGCTCATTGCGAGTTCTGTAGCCAGTGTTAATTTCACCGGGTTTTTGAACGCTGCATACGGCGCATATCGAATCGTTTGTGTGAACGTAGTGCCCGTGACTGGAGCCATTCTGTGCATGCGCACCAGCAGCGACGGCGGTGCAACCTACTCTGCTGCGGGTAGCGATTACACCATTGCTTCCACCGGAGTTGATCACACCGGCACCTCAGTCGCTGCGGGCTCTGCCACCTCAATAATTTCACTTGCATCAATTGCAGCTGCAAGTTCCACCGCCTCAGATGGCGGCACTTGCGCAACGATTGATATATTTAATCCTGCTGGCACAACCACCAAAAAGCATATTACTTTTTCCTCTGTTTCGGTAACGGTAACCGGTATTCAATCTACGCAAGGCGCTGCTGTCAGAAATAGCACGGCGGCGATCAACGCTTTTCAGCTATTGCAAAACGGGTCAGATATTGCCAGCGCTGCAATTTATCTATACGGAGTGCGCAAATGATATTCGGACTCTGCTTCAAAACCCGCAGGCCAAACCTCCTGGCCCAAGCCGCGTCTATTGCAGTCGCAAACGGCGGCGCACTCTATATCCCGCGCATGGCCTCGGTCTGGCAGGACACAGCGGGCGCGACGCCGGTTACTGCGGTAGAGCAGACAGTAGGCCGCATGCTGGATTTGTCGGGCAGTGGGTACCACCTGACGCAAGCCACTGCACCTGCGCGGGGTAGTTATTCTGCGCGGGTCAATTTGATCACGAACAGCGAGTTCCCAAACGGCTTAACAGATGCGCCGAGTCGCGGTGGATTAATTACTGCAAGCAGTTTGACGGGATACGCTGGCGCAATTGCTTTCGGCCACGACGGCACAGCAACCAGCTTTGCTTATAAAAGCAGTAGTGCCACGCAACCGACCAGGTTATCAGCCGTCGTGAGAATGACTGATGGCCTTGCCCCAACGTTCGGTGCGTCAATTTCGGGCGCTGATTGTGATTTTGCTTTTGTGCAAAACGGGGTTGCTCTCTCCCCCAATATTGTAGAAAATTTAGGTGGTGGACTTTACCGAGTGACTACCCCGCTAGTCGCCAGTGGCCCAAATACCGGCGTTGTCAAATACTCAACTAACAGCAGCCGTACTTTTGTCGTAACCGGTTATCAGCAATCGCTGGGTGCGCCGCAGCAACGCTACCAGCGCATCACGACAGCCGCAGATTACGATACCTCAGGCTTCCCGGAGTATCTAAAAACAGAGGTCGACGACAGCATGACCAGCGCCACAGGCGGCGGCGGTACTGCTGGTACTTGCCTAATATGGGCTGGCCGGTTAACCGGAGGTGCGGGGACTGCGCGAAATATATGGAGCGACCGTGGCGCACTCTCTGGTTACATTGTCCGCATTGAAAACACCAACGCCCTTTCGCTTCTTGCTGGCAACGGTACGGCTTTTTCAAACGCCACCACAGCCGCTGGTACTGCTGTGGTCGGTGACGTTTATATCGGCACTGCGTTTGACGACGGCACAAATTTAAGCGTGCAAATCAACAACGATACGCCAGTCACAATAGCGCGCCCAGCAGTTACGGCAGGCAGCGCTGGGTTTACTTTTGGGTCGTCGAACACTGCACCTAGTGAGTATTTGCCCGCCAATACCGTTGGCCTTGCATATTTTCGCAATACGGCAGGTACCGCCGTCCAGCGAGACGTTTTCAAGCGGCTTTTTGCTCAGCTTGCGGGAGTGACGTTATGACATTTATGACCGTCATTGCCCCGATAGGCCACGCCCCAGGCGTTCGCATGCTGTCCGGTATTATTTACCCCAAAGATTGCGAAGGCATGTTTTTAAGCGGCCTGTGCGCCATCGCATCATTAACCGGCGCGCCTGCTACTCACGTTGTCAGCAGTGGGGATGTACCGGACGTATTTGCCAACGCGATGCTAAACCCTGCAAATATAAACATCGTGGCGCGCAAAGCGGCATTGCCTCCGGCGTTGCGCACAAACCCTATTGTGATGGCGCTCACACCGGCAACCATCATCACAGCATTATCTAATTGCTTCTTTAGCAATGGCAAACAAACTATTATTTTCGAGGGCGCGTCAATTGAAATTGACGAATCTGCTCCCGCGTTTATTACGCGAATGGGGTTTAAGCCCGTACAAGGAACACTATGAATTTTGCCAACCAGGTATTCACATACGACACGCCAAACCACCGGCTTGAGTTTCCGGTTACCGCGCCGCCTGGCATCAATACTGCCAGCAGCTTGCAGTACATCACCGCAGATATCCATTTCACCAACTTTTTTGCACAAAACCCAGCTGCGCATGCCATCCTGTTTGCCCGCTGCCGTGTAGCCACGCTGCACCGAGAAGTGCACGGCCACGGCATCGTCTGGGGGAATCTGAGGGGCACGCAAGGCGGTACCGACACGGTCCCCGGCGTGCAGCTGGAAACACGCACGCCCGGCATCAGCGCCCCCGTGCGATGGCTCATGCCCGGTACCGGTGGCCCCATGCAGC